>Ga0114994_10000960_pt1 | contig 20198 bp, 15 predicted proteins | sample ArcticOcean_MG_C_9_FD_87043 | JGI IMG/M metagenome (GOLD analysis project Ga0114994, IMG submission 87043) | Marine microbial communities from western Arctic Ocean - ArcticOcean_MG_CB2_152 | ecosystem: Environmental > Aquatic > Marine > Oceanic | place: Arctic Ocean: Canada Basin | collected...
CGATATACAATTTTCTTGTTCAAATCAGTTACAATAATCAGATACGGATACGTTGCTTTTCGGTTTCGGTTAGCCGGACCGCGGCTTGCTGCTATATTAAATCGAACTTCGACTTCCATAATGCCAACGCGGGTTTTTCTGTCGATTTTGGTTAAACAAGCCAAGGTCATATTTTGGATTTTACCTTCGGTGTCCACATCGGTTAAATCGCGTCCCCTCCCATCAATATAACGGATAATTTCTGCTGCATCGGCTAAAATACGCGTCTCGGGGCAGGCTAAAATAACCGGGTCAGCAAACACATTCTTAACTGTGTCGACAGTTTCGCAGCTGCTTAAGACGCCAATTGCAGTGACGATTAAGGCGATGCGTGCCCATTTGAATTGTGTGACCATTTGCGACTTCCAACCATTATCCGTAAAACCGTAATCTCTTGGGTGAGATTCTAGGATATGGGCCGGGCTGCAGCAAGCCTCTGAAATCAGTTTTAATTTGCAGAGATGTTTATGCTAAGACCTTTGCTTGGAGTTTCAAGCTCAAGAAGCGTTTGGGCTAACTTGGCCAGAGCTCTGGCCCGGCCCCATGCATTGTTGATGGTTTGGCCTATTTTTAAGCCCCGATCAAACATTTTCCAACTCTGTTTCACATCCCCCCGGCGGACGTGTTGATCTGCTAAATCGGCAAATAACCAGACCTGTGACAAGCGACTTTTTATGGCGTTTGTTGCTGTGTCGGCTAAGGCTTCCATTGTGTTTGCAGCTTGTTGCTCCCCTGAAATGCGTTGTTCGTGCGCGATCGACCATAAAGTGTGGGCTCGTAATCGGTTGTCTTTTATCCGAGCCGTCATTTGGGATGCATTTAGAAATAAAACTTTTTTTTTGTTACTTTGGGTCAGTATGTTGCTTATTTGCGCCATTGTTACAGCCAGTTGGCTTTGTGCAAATGAGCGAGCGTAGGGAAGTTTGATTTCTCCAATGGATTTTTTGGCCAATTGAAGTGTTGCCCCAGCATCGGTGCTGGCATTGGACTTAGCTTGGGCTAATGCAATCGAGCCTAAGGGGGCGGCCCGATAACGCGGCGTGATGTATTTTGCGATTTCTAAAGCATCCTTGATTTTACCCGTCGCGGCCATTGCCGATGCCAAATGAATTAAGATCGGTTCTCGTTCGGATTTTTTTGTAATTTCCGATAACAGGGTTTGTGTCTTTTTAAGATTTTTCAATCTCGCATAGGCCGTTGCAACATGTCTTAAACCAAGGCTTCGTTGATCCTTATTTGACAATTGTCGGCTTTGGTTTTCGGTTTCGGCTAAGAGGTTCCTTGTCCGAAGGGGGCTGCCAACGTGACTAAATGCGATGGCCACTTTTGTTTTAATTGAGATTTGTTGCTGTTTTGACGGAAGGGCGACGAGCATTTTAAATAGAACATTAACGGCCACCTGAGTACTTAACTTGTCCCCTTGCCGGGCGTGAATTTGAGCGATTTTAGTCAAAGCTTCGGCCCGTTTTCTGGCATTCGGAATGATCCGTGCCGCGTTCACGGCTTGTTTAGAGTTGCCAGCAGTGGCCAGAGCTTCCGCAATGTCGTGTAGAGCAACCATTATCAACCGGGGATCTAGAATGCGGGCTGCGGTTTGCATTGCCAATTCGCCTAACCCAGCGCGGGCTTGGGCAATCAAAACTTCACCCAAGGCCCAATCGCGTAATTCGGGTTTATGAACAGCTTTTACGCTTTCTTGGGCCTCAAAAAGCAAGCAACGAACGGTTGGGGTTTTAAAGCATTCATCGTATTTTCGGGTAGGATCAGCACGAATGTCGCTTAAATCTTTGACTAGATTTTTAGTCGCTGAATGGGCCAGTAAGGCCGCGCGGGCTTTATCTTTGCCTTGCTTACGTACGGTGTCTAAGTGTTTTAAAAGGCCGCGCACCTGATGAGCATTATTTAATAAATCCCAAAGTTGGCGGGTGATTTGGCCATCCACTTTTAGGCCTGATGTTTTTTGATAAATCCGAATAGCGGCACTTGTTTCATCGTTTAAGTGACCGTTAATGCTGCCTAAATAAAAACCTATATTGGCTAAAGCCGCTTGGACCTTTTCGACGCTAGCTCCTGATTTGTAGCGATTGTTCTTTTGTGTGGATGATGGGCCCTCTTCGTTCAAGCCATCTTGCCGCGCCGAAAATGCTGGATTTGCGATGTTCAAAAATAACATGCAAAAACAAAGCACACAAAATTTTAAAGATATTATGTCATTGGTCATTGATGTTGATTCTGCGCTGATGCGTTAAACCTTTCAAGTAAATGTTCAATTGGCGTAAAATAGTCTTGTTTGATAACCATGTAATTCTGCATAATATGCAACACGGTAGGGGCAGAAACATGGCCGTTTATACGAAAATAGGCGACGATGAATTAATTGCGTATTGTGCCGGCTATGAATTGGGCGAGGTGTTATCGTGTAAGGGCATTGCTGAAGGTGTTGAAAATTCAAACTATTTACTGACCTTAACAAGCGGTCTTTATATTTTAACGCTGTATGAAAAACGAGTAAAACAGGTTGATTTGCCGTTTTTCTTGAACTTAATGAACCATGTGGCACAAGCTGGAGTGCCGTGTCCGCGCCCTATAGCCGACCGCGATGGCACCTCGTTGCGCGAATTGGCAGGGCGACCGTGTGCCTTGATTCGTTTTCTGCCTGGAATGTCGCCAAAACGTCCCAAGCCATTTCACTGTGGGGAATTGGGCCGGGTTTTGGCTGAGTTTCATTTGGCTAGCTCTGATTTTGATATGACACGGTCGAATGATTTGTCAGTCGGTGCATGGCGGGGGTTGCTTGAGAGTTGTGGCCGATTGGCAAATGATTTAAGCCCTGGTATTTATGATCAGCTTGAAACAGAAATCCAAATATTGGAACGCGAATGGCCAACTGAGTTGCCCAGTGGTGTTATCCATGGGGATTTGTTCCCTGATAATGTATTTTTTCGAGGTGAATATTTATCGGGTATCATAGACTTTTATTTTGCCTGTAACGACTGCTATACTTTTGATTTAGCCGTTAGCTTGAATGCGTGGTGTTTCGAGCCGGATAACAGTTTTAATGTTACAAAAGCAGCAACCTTGCTTAACAATTATGCTGAAGTTCGGGGCGTCAGCCAAAAGGAAATGGACGCATTGCCGATTTTGGCACGCGGCGCTGCTTTGAGGTTTTTATTGACCCGTCTTTATGATTTTACCCATACCCCCAAAGATGCGTTGGCTGTTGTTAAGGATCCGATGGAGTACTGGGACAAACTCCAATTCCACAAAACCGCATCCAGTCCGCGTGACTATGGATGGGAATTATAAGATGAGCAGGAAAAGATTTTGACGAACGACACAAGTGATATTGTTATTTACACCGATGGTGCATGTTCTGGGAACCCCGGACCCGGCGGATGGGGGGTATTGTTGAGTTGGAACGGTTACGAAAAAGAACTTTTTGGCGGTGAGCCGGATACAACTAATAACCGAATGGAGCTGATGGCCGCCATTCAGGCGCTTGAAAGCTTGAAACGCACAGGCCCCATCGCGTTGTATACTGACAGCACTTATGTGCGCGATGGCATTACCAAATGGATTCATGGATGGAAAGGTAACGGCTGGCGCACGGCTGCCAAAAAGCCAGTTAAAAACGAAGATCTATGGAAGCGTTTGGAAGCGGCTTTAGATGGTCATGATGTTGAGTGGCATTGGGTTAAAGGGCACGCCGGACACCCAGGCAATGAGCGCGGATCAATTGGCACGTGATGGTGTTTTGCAGATCACAGGTGGGATTAAATAATCTCAACAGGCGAGATTACATAAACCCGCCTAGACTTCCATAAGCCCAAGGCCCCATCGCATGTGGCTGATGGTTTTATCAGCTTGCCTAAGCTAGGCGAAAATTCAGCATTTGATGACTGGCTGTCGATTCAACCTTGGGTTATGCAAGTGGCTTTGTTGGAGGCGTATTTGATATGTCGGGCGGTGCCAGACCGTTTAGTTGGCGGATGGCATTTTTAGCAATAGCCGCGATTGTTGCGATCGGGCCCATAGCGATTTAAATTTTAAAGCTGGAGCGGTTGGCTGGCGAAAGATAAAATAGAGCACAAAAAAAAGCGGACTTTAAGGGTCCGCCTTTTTCTTAGATCTTGAGAGCTGGGTGTTAGCCTAAATCGCTAAGCGCCTGTTCTGCACTTGTTTTATCGAACGTGCCTTCATCGATGTTTATGGACTGAATAACGCCATTATCAACAATCATTGAAAACCGTTGACACCGAACGCCCATGCCGCGGTCGACGAGATCAAGTTCTAAGCCCGCTGCTTTGGTAAATTCAGCGCTGCCGTCTGCTAACATCATAACTTTGTCGCCAACGTTTTGATCTTTGCCCCAAGCGCCCATAACGAAGGCATCGTTTACGGAAATGCAGGCAATGGTATCAATGCCTTTGGCTTTGATAGCATCCGCATGTTGGACATAGCCCGGAACATGCTTTGCGGAACATGTCGGTGTGAAAGCTCCAGGAAGGCCAAAAAGGATAACTTTTTTCCCGTTAAAAAGATCATCTGTTGTGATTCCGTCAGGACCATCGCTCGTCATTGTTTTGAGTTCAATGGATGGAATTTTGTCTCCAGCTTTAATCGTCAATGTCTTGTTTCCCTATACTATAAATTATGAATTAGATTGATAATAGATAGTCGAGAATTAAGAAACTTCCAGTCGTAATAAATATTAGTTTGTTTGCTTAGCGATGTTTGAACTTGTTGACGCTTCACTTATGGCTAAAATGACGGCGCTTTTGGTTAATATTTCAGGAAGCACAATGCCGTCTGGCGACTTGGGCCCATAGACAATATTAAAGGGGATTCCGTAGCGGCCAAAACTAGATAAGTATTTGGTGATAGTGGGATCTGGCCGGGTCCAATCGGCTTGCATGGCGATCACTTTACTTTTATCCATTAATTCTGTGACCGCTCCTTTGCCAAAAACCAGCGCTTTGTTGACTTTGCATGTGATGCACCAATCGGCAGTGACATCGACCAATACCGTATTTCCCGCAGTTACAAGGCCTGGAATTGCAGCTAAATCGAAGCGATGCCAATGAACATCTGATCTCGCATTGTTAATGTTGATGGATTTATCGGGGCCTGAGCCTAAAGCATCAGGTAGAACGAACGTGGCAATGATGAGGGCCGCAATGCATCCCCACGCCCCTTTGCTAATCGTTTGCAAACGGGTGTGGTTATAATAAAGGACAGCGATCATACAAACGCCACCGAGGGCCACGATAGCAGCCCCAAAGGAACCCAGTGTTGACGTTAAAATGCTGATTAACCAAGCCGCCGTTGCCGCCAGCGTAAAGCCCAAAAAAATGCGTAAACGAATCATCCAAGGGCCGGGGTGGGGAAGGCGGGTGATCATCGATGGAAACAGAGCAAAGATTAGGAACGGCAGGGCTAAGCCGACCCCTAGGGCCAGAAATATCGCAAAGATTTCAGCCGTGCCCCTGGCCAAAGCAAAACCAACGGCTGTCCCTAGGAAGGGCGCAGAGCATGGCGTTGCTAACAGGGTGACAAAGGCCCCTTGCATGAAATGACTGGATAGGTGGTTAGTATTGTGACCATTTGCCCCGACCTGAGACAAGGCATTTGGTAACCGAAGTTCAAAAAATCCCCACAGATTGGAGGCAAACAAAAGAACTAAAATAATTAATCCAATTAAAAACCATGGGTATTGAAATTGTATGCCCCAACCAACGGCCATCCCCGCAGACTTTAGAATCGTAAGGGCTGCGGCAAGAACAAGAAACGATGATATAATGCCCGCTGCGGATGCCAAAAAGCTTAACCTCACAGCCTTATTTTCAGACCCACCATGGCCAACAACACTGAGAACTTTGATTGAAAGTACTGGAAGTACGCAAGGCATTAAGTTCAAAATCAGCCCACCCAAAATACCTAAGGCTAGGATATACAAAATTGAGACTTCAGCCCTTGAGCTTGAGGGCGGGGCTTGGGCTGTTGGGCCAAATAAAGGGTCACCTATGATCAGTTTTTGTTCAGCGCTTCGCTTGCCATCAACCAGGGTAACAGTAAATTCGCGGCCTTTAATCGTTTTCCCAACGTCGTCTTCTAAAAATTTTAATCCATCGACATCGACTTCCAATAAGGCTGTTCGTTGGTCAGGCCCTAGGGTGATTTTGGGTTTGGTGAATGTTAGTTCATCTGGACCTTCGAAATAGACGTCTGGATTAGTTAAGGGCGACGTGCTGTTAAGGGCCAATTGAAGGGTCGTTTTGTTTGCGGTCTTGGTTGTGCGGCTAGAAATGATTTTCAGCCCATGCACGCTTCCGTTACCCGGAACGTTTGATTGGTAGCGGTTGATCAGATGGGTAAATTCACTGGGTTCGCCATTGCCTTTGGGGAGATGAAGGGAAAGGCTTGTATCGTATGGAATGCAAATTTCGTTGCAAACAAGGTAGCGCAGTTGGGCTTCAAATGTGGTTGCTGTATTTGGCGTTTTTTGAATGGCTATAATCGGCAGCACCAACTCATCTTTATAGCCCAGCGTTTCAATACCAAGGACTGAAAATCGTTTGGGGGCCGGCCATTGAAGGGTCGCTGATTTTAAATTGTTTGAGCCATTCCATTCCAGTTGGGGTGGAAACCCGGCATCGCCCGGGGATCGCCAATAGACTTTCCACCCGGGTTGCAAACGAAAATGAAGGCCTAAACGAAGCGCGTCATCGGTTCCTATTGATTGGGTTGCAGCAATTAAGCGAACTTCTGATTGTTCGGTTTTTTGCCAATCAGATGCGCCCGTCGTGGCTTTGGTGGGGTTCGAAGTGCCAGATAATGCCGCCAGAAATATTAAAAATGCATACAAGGTCTTCAAAGTTGTGGGCCACCGGTTTTGTTAATATAATTATTTACTAATGTATGATTATAGCCTGCAATGGCCCACAATTCACGCACCAAAACGCATATCACGTAAGATTGAGCGGGTGTGAAGATAAGTCGGTATCTGTTCAAATAGGAGGAGGAGACCATTGCGCCCAATGTTAGGGAGACATATATTGATCAAATGGATAAGCAAAAATCAGAACCCGGATATTTAGCAGGTAAATTAATCATTGCGATGCCAAGTATGAGCGACCCTCGGTTCAGCAAAACCGTGATCTATGTGTGTGCCCACAATTCAGAAGGGGCAATGGGCTTGGTTATAAATAAACAAGTCGATGAGCTGACGTTTTCCGATCTATTGGAGCAATTAGAGATCAAGCCCGCCTTTTCGAAAAACCCTTTGACTGTTTTATTTGGTGGGCCCGTTGATCAGGCACGGGGCTTTGTGTTGCATTCAGCCGAATACCTTAAAGACGCGACTTTGCGTGTCACCGATTCGTTTGGTTTAACTGCGACCATCGATATATTACGCGATATTGCGGAAGGGAACGGCCCTAAAGATAAGATTTTAGCGCTCGGTTATGCCGGTTGGGGGCCCGGGCAACTGGATGTGGAAATTCGGGAAAATGGTTGGTTACATGTCGAAGCTGACGACACGTTGGTATTTGGCGGCGAATTAGCAGATAAATGGGAAATGGCGATCAAGAAAATTGGTATCGATCCTCGGATGCTTTCTGATGAAGCCGGACACGCGTAAAGGTATTTAAATCAAATGGTAAAAAAACCAAACCATAATAAAGTCTTAGGTCAATCACCGGATCAATTGATGCGGTCGTTATCTAAGTTGATGGAAAAATGCGATACGGCGGATGCTTTGAACGATAATGTCATAGTGCCCTTTATTGCAGCGCTTGAATCAGTCTGTGGGGCGCGGGGATATGTGCTTAATATTTACGGTGAAAAGAGCAATGTTGTGCTGACCAATGAAGCTGATGCACCAGCTATTTACGAGCTGATTGAAGAGTATTTAGACACGGTTGGTGAAGACGATTAAACGTTGAGTCTCGCTTCTAGTTGAAGTTTGGCCGGTCACCTAAATTTGAACACGGGCCAACGGCGCTTAGGGTTGTTGCACTGGATAAGAACCGCGCAGCAACGTCTTTTAATGACTTTTCATTAACCGCATCAATATGTTCAACCGTTTCCTCAACAGTGATGGGTCGACCATGAATGCTGACTTGGCGGGCTATTTGCTCGCACCGAGATGATGTACTTTCCAGTGACATAAGGATGCTGGCCTTTAATTGGGCTTGGGCTCTGGAAATTTCGTCTTCTTGAATGCCTTCGCTTAATTTGGTGAACTCGTTGGTAATAAGCGGCAAAATTTGGCCAGCTTCTTCCGCGCCTGTGCCCGCATAGACCCCAAATACACCGCCGTCGGTATAGCTTGATAAGAATGCGTATATGGAGTACGCAAGGCCACGCTTTTCGCGAATTTCTTGGAATAATCGCGATGACATTCCGCCACCAAACAGCGTTGATAAAACGGATGCGGCATAAAAATCGTCATCTGAATAGGAAACACCGTCGACACCCAAAATAAGGTGGACTTGCTCTAAATCCCGATTGTCGCGAAAGTCACCGCCGGTATAATTCGGCGTTTGTTTTTCAAGTTCAGATATTTTGGGCAGATGAGAAAACTCTTTTTCTACCATTTTGACAATATGATCATGATCCAAATTCCCTGCAGCCGCAAAAACTATGCGGGGGCCAGAATAATGGCAGCTCATATAATTCAACACGGTTTCGCGGTCCATGGATCGGACCAAATCAGCCGAGCCCAATACGGGGCGGCCCATGGCTTGGCCGGGGTAAGCGGCTTCTTGAAAGTAGTCGAAAACAATATCGTCGGGGGTGTCGTAGGATTGGTGAATTTCTTGAATAATCACGGCGCGTTCGCGCTCCAGTTCTTCCGCATCCATTGTAGAATTTTGTAAAATATCAGCAATCATATTGACCGCCAACGGGGTGTCGTTTTTTAACACTTTGGCGTAATAGGCTGTGTTTTCACGCGATGTATAGGCATTTAAATACCCGCCAACCGCTTCGATTTCAACAGCGATGTCATAAGCAGAACGACGCTTTGTTCCCTTGAATGCCATATGCTCAAGAAAGTGCGATATGCCATTGACCGATGATTTTTCATGGCGGGTGCCAACATCAATCCAGGCTCCAACGGATGCAGTTTCTACGTTGGGCATGGGGTCTGTGACGACGCGCAACCCGTTATCTAGCGTTGTAACTTGAACATCCATTAAGCATTGCCTTCAAGTGTTGCAACAATATGGGCACGGACTTGATCTAAATCGTTTTCTAAAACATCTGTCTTTTCATCCCGCTCAAATAAATAGCGCATATGTTCTGGCAATTCGGGGTGCTGACCTGAAGCGTCTTTTACGGCATCAGGGAATTTAGCAGGGTGCGCGGTGGCCAGAGATATTATTGGTGTTTTGGTGTTTCCGCGTTTAGCCCGGCCCGCTGCAACGCCAACGGCGCTATGGGGATCCAACAATACGTCGGATTCGTTCAAAACTTGAGCTATCATCGCTTTGATTTCGATATCATCAAAGCTGGCACTATCGAAAAGCTTGCGGGCCTGTTTAAGCTGCGCTTCGGATACGTTAAATTTCCCGGTTTCCCGGAAGGTATCAATGGACACCTTGACCGCAGCGCCATCACGCTCATACAAATCGAACAACAAACGCTCAAAATTGCTGGAAACTTGGATGTCCATGCTGGGGCTTATGGTCGGGTGAACGCCGTTCATTTCCATGGTGCCACTGTCAAAAAAGCGCGACAAAATATCGTTACTATTGGCGCCGACTATCAATTTTTTGATCGGCAAGCCCATTTTGTAGGCACAGTATCCTGCAAACACATTACCAAAATTGCCGGTTGGAACCGCAAACGAAACCGGCTTGTCTGTTCCGCCAACCTTTAGCGCCGCCCAAAAATAGTAGACAATCTGAGCAACAATGCGGGCCCAGTTGATGGAATTGACAGCGCTTAAGCTCCATTTGTCACGGAACTCAACGTCATTGAATAAGGCTTTGACCATATCTTGGCAATCATCGAAGGTGCCTTTAATGGCAATGCAATGCACGTTGTCGGCTTTAACCGTGGTCATTTGTTTGCGTTGAACGTCTGAGACACGGCCTTCTGGATATAGTATGAAAATATCCATGGCATCGCGGTCCCGGCAGGCTTCAATAGCCGCTGATCCGGTATCGCCAGAAGTCGCCCCAACAATGGTGATACGTTGATTTTTTTGCTTCAATACTTGATCGAACATCGGCCCCAAAACCTGCATGGCCATGTCTTTAAAGGCAATGGTTGGGCCATGGAAAAGTTCCAACAAATATTCGTTTTCACCAATTTCTTTTAAGGCGACAGCTTCTTCGGTATCGAAGTTTGTGTAAGCCCCTTCCAAAATCCGTTTCAGGTCTTCATCCGTAACGCTATCACCAACAAACGGTTTGATGATTTCAAAGGCCAATTGGCTGTAAGAAAGGGCTTCTAATCTCTCAAGCTTTGCAGCATCAAATTGTGGCCAAGATTCTGGTACATATAACCCGCCGTCACGGCCCAATCCGGCCAATAAGACATCATCAAATTCTAGAACAGCGGCTGTGCCACGGGTTGAAATATACTTCACATAATCCTCGATCATAACGGTATTTCAAAAGATGTCCTAGATTAATCGTGGACCCCGGATGAGGCAAGCAAAGGCATCGGCTCTAAGGGACTTTATGGAGCTGAATCGGGGGGTGCCCTGTCTTTACATAAATTGTACGACCTTCTTTTGCTATAAGGAACATGATGGCTTCCTGCGGAGCTTCTGATCCATGAGCCTTTTGTATATCTCACCTGTTCATCTTCAAATACACCATCAGTGAAATAAATCTCTTTGCCATTAAAATGCGTGTGCCCGGTAAATTTAGTACCCAGTGCTCATTTGAACGAAGCGATGTGTTCGGTTCCAAAGGAATGCAGCGGCATGACCGATAATCCATCGACCAGGCCCTGATGCCATGCGGTGTTGTGGGTGTCTATCCATACAAATTCCGTATCATCTGCAACCTTTTGCGATAACTTTAGAAGTATGGTGCAACCGTCTTTACTGTGGGATTGATGGCTAGAACCTATGGAGTTTCAAACATACATGTCGTGGCCAAAGTCACCCATTTCATCAGAAAAAAAACCATCTAAGACCAAAAATTCTTTATCGTCGCTGTGGGTATGGGTCTCAAAAAAGCTTTCTCGCTCATACTTGACAACGGACGTTGAACGCCCAGATCCTGCAGCTTGGCGACCCAGCATCCGTCTGCCAACACCGGCGAGTGACGATTGTACCTAATCCATTTGATAGGTTTTTAAAACCACACGTTCGTCAAGTCGAAGTTTACCTGCATGTTATTCTCAAATCTTTATGGCAAGTACCGACGTTTAAGATGGTCTTTGAAAACGCTGGGGTCAAGGGTGCGGCCTGTTGTTTTGGTCAAAAGCTCTGATGCGGGCATTAGGGAACCGCTTGAATGGATGTTAGACCGCAACCAAGCCATTAATGGTTTGAAGTCCCCTTTTGGAATGCCAGCGTTAATGGCCGGGTTGGCTTGGCTAGCGGCTTGGAAAATTTGAGCCGCAGTCATGGCACCCAATGTATAGGTCGGAAAATAACCCCATGCACCGTCATACCAATGGATATCTTGCATACAGCCCAATGTGTCGGTTGGGGGCGTGATCCCCAGCATACCTTGCATCTTTTTGTTCCAAGCTTGAGGCAAATCAGCAAGCTTCATTTCATCATTGATCAATGCTTTTTCGAGCTGATAGCGCAAAATAACGTGGGCCGGGTAGGTCACTTCATCCGCATCAACTCGAATAAATCCGCGTTCCACTTTGGTATAAAGCCGATATAAATTATCTGCGTCCCAAGCAGAACCTGTGCCGTTGAATGCTGTTTTGGCTAAGGGCGCTGCATACTCTAAAAACTCTGGTGACCGACAGACTTGCATTTCAACTAGCAACGACTGGCTTTCATGCATGCTCATTCCCAAGGCATTACCAACCGGTTGGCGGCGATAATCGATGGGCAGCCCGCGTTCATACATGGCATGGCCGGTTTCGTGCAAAACACCCATTAAGGCAGATGTAAAATCATCTTCATCGTAGCGCGTTGTGATCCGAACATCATCTGGCGTGCCCCCACAAAATGGGTGCAGGCTGATATCTAAGCGGCCGTAATTGAAATCGAAGCCGAGTGCGTCCATGAATTTGATGCCCAGTTCGCGTTGTACATCAATTGCAAATGGTCCTTCGGGCATTTGGATGGCGGGGCGGGCATCTTGAGCTGCCAAAACGTCGTCTAAAAAATTTGGAAACCAATCGTTTAAATCATCGAACACTGGATCAATTTCGGCTGAGCGCGCGCCCGGCTCGAACTCGTCCAACAATGCATCATATAAGGAAAGATTAAGTTTTTCAGCAACGGCGGTTCCTGATTGTTTGACCAATTCCAAAACGGTTTCCATATAGGGCAGAACTTTTTTGAAATCATTTTCAGCCCGGGCATCGCGCCAAACTGTTTCACATTCGCTACACGCCTTTGATAACGCGACGACCAAATCTTCGGGGATTGCGGTGGCGCGCGTCCAGTGGTGTCGAATTAAGTTGAGGTTTGATTGTTGCCATGGATTTAAATCTGATTGTTGGCTGGCCGCATCGATTAAATCAGAAGTGTCGGGGGCAATAATCAAATTGTGGCTGATGGCTTTTAATTCCGCGATTTGCTCGCCCCGGGCTTTGGCAGCGCCGGCGGGCATAATGGCGGCTGAGTCCCAATGCAAAATGCCCCCCGCTTCACCCAAAAGGCCCAAACGGTTATAGCGGTTTTCAAGTTTTGAATACGCAGACTGCAACATAGGAACTCCAAGTTTAAAATGATGATGGTCTGATATAGGGGGACAGGGCGGCTCTGGCAAACGCCTATTTATTGTTTTGTTTATGGCATTTGTGCCTCTTGACAAAAATGTTATAAAGTATGACCACGGGTCATATTAACTTATTGTAAATAAACATTATTTTATAAAAACATACATATTTACTAATCACAAATCCAGCACATTATAGGATAACCACTGTTTACCCGGTGTTTATTAATGTTTTTATGGGTTTTTGATTTTTTCACAAAATAAATACAAAACTATCAGGTGAACTCTACGTAGATGTGTAATCAGCGGCATTTAAGAGACGATGGAACGGTTGTTATTTATCAAAGAAAAGATTTCAATGAGGCTAACTGGCATTACCAAATTCGACTGTTCCACGTTGCTGGAAGGGTGGAACGGAAGAAAACACATTGTCTTGTTGAACGTGATGCCAGCCGCATGGCCACAGACCAATACTAGAAATTAAAGTATAGAGACAAATAAGGGTTTTCTGTTTTTGGAAGTAACTTTTGGTAAGTGACTGAGAATTATATTAGTTGGTTGGATGCTCAATAGAAACTAAATGAACGACACAAAGGCGTATTAAAAGTAACTAGATATAGGGTTAGAAATTATCCTATTCCTTTTTTTGGGGAATTGGGTATTGAAGAAATCAATTCTTATGCATTTGAACGCTTCTACATATGGAGTATTCAATATTGGGAATAACGTTCTGAAGAAGAAAAGATAGCTGAACGTAATTATTTACTAAATAGTAATTTAGCGGCTCGTAATTCAAAGCCACCTAAAAAAACAAGCTCTAATACTTTCATTCAAGACCAAACAACATTAAGTCAAATATATGAAAGAGCCGTTATATCTGGAGTTATTCATCTAAAAGAACGACCAGTTTTCTCTAGTGTTAAATAAACATTTAACTCCGTTAGGCTTTTGACTTTGAAAGTTTTGTTGCTCTTGATCAAGTTTTAAGCGTTCGATAGCAAAAACTAAATTTAGGTGAACGTAGAATATTTCATCATGTACTTTTGAATTTATATACGTGGTTGATGATTGGTAATGGATTGAGTCCTGCCAAATTCAGAGGAATGGTTTGGCGAGACTACTCTGGAATAGAACACGAGCAGCAAGAGTTTTCATAATACTGATTACAATACTGTACAGAAATAGAAAGAGAATTAAAAACCGGGCCACGCATCGTAATCGGTTCAACTTATTGTATGGACAGGATGAAAGAATTAGGGTCGTTACTGACTGCAGTACTTGGTTAAGTACCAACAGGTATAAATTACATAATTAGAGGCTACAATAAGAAGATCAAACCCACTCCCGCATCCAAATCCAATTAGAACGATGTCTATGAACTAATGCATCGCTTTCGACGGGCGCATGTAAGGTGCAATAATTGCTCTTTTGAAAATGGCATTATGCCTCTTATTAGCTGCCAACTCAACCGATCAATACGACACATGCACTAAAACTCTCAGTTGATGTTTTAAATTGCAATGCCTTCTTGAGTATTTGTTTATCTGACATTTATCTTGTTTTGATAAACCTGCAAGGGTGTGGATAGATCGGTTGGCCATTGCGCTTAACCTCAACACTATGTGCCCAGTGAAGGTTCTATCGCCTGCACTGTCTTGGCGAGGAGCAAGAACGAATAACGCTCCGGTTTCACATCCTCGTCAGAATAAATACCCTTTAAGTCACTGACAACAAATCTAACAATAATGCAGCTTTAAGGGGATCAAATAAACAAATAACACTTTAACTAGTCCACCTAAAAACAAAGAAAAAGATCCTATTTTGGCATCTTTAGAAAATATATAATTGCGAATGATTTTTAATTGCATTAAAATATTAATATAATATAGGTGCAAATAATAATCATTCGCAATATGTTGGAACCTAAAGTATGTCAGAACTTAATATTACAGACCTAGCTATATTGGGAATTATCCAACAAGGCCCAATCCCACTTGAAAAACTGATTAAAGTCACAAAGGCAATGGTTCCTGACCTCTGGTATCCTACAGCAGACGTCATTGAAACCTCTATTCGCCGCAATCAAGCGGATGGTTTTTTGTATATTCATCATCAGAACCCGGCACATAATTTCTTGAATTTGACCTTCGAAGGTGCTGCACGACCTCGTTTACTCATGCTTTATGATCCAGGGCAACAATCCTCTTCAAACTCACGGGCTACAGAGGCGTTACAGTTTTGCCTATTAGACGGTTCTGACCCGGCAACTACCGAGCATGTTCTATCCCGATTGAGAAAACGATTGCATGAAAGAAAGGCTGATTTTGAAATGCGGTGCGTCTACTGCCCAAACAGCAATAAGTATACGAGATTATGGATGGATGTGGAGCAACAAAACTTAGAAAATATGTCACAGATGCTAATCAAAATTTCCTCAAAAATACCAAGCTCATATGGCACAAGCAAGGTTTCTTCGTGATCGTACAATTTGGAAACACGAGGCTGCTTGGCCATTTGTTGATCGCCGAAGCACTGAGAAGACAAAAAGACAAAAAGACTATCAAAAATCCTCAAATATATATAACCGTCTATTTTAGACGAGCCTCTACTTCAGTTGGAGAACCTGCTTGTGTGTGAAATTTGTAGTGGAGACATAGAAGTTGAAGTAATTGGTCGCCGTCGAAAAATTTGGGAAGTAACCGGTGGATGGCATTGCTCTGTTGTTGGTACTTGCCTGACGTTATTGGACCTGCGGACATTAGCCCGAAAGTTGTCAGTAAAAACCAAGCCCGACTACTCACGTGACTATCAATTGCATGGGTTTTTTGCGCAGGAAGCTGGAATTTACAACAAGCCAGGGAAACTACTAAATAAACTCTTGGATAAGCGTCACGCAGCAGCGATACGAAAAACTCGAAGCTTAAAATGCGAAAATAAATTGCGGAATTTCTGGAACTCAGCATTGGAAACGGGAGACATCCCCGGCCCATATTGGGCTATTTTAAGCCATCCGTACGCTACGCAAAAACTGAGCGAGAGTATGTTCGCTGATGTGCATATGCTATCGCATTTGGTGGGCTCATCAAATCGCGCAGATATTCGCAGACACCAGGAATTGAATGAGGGAAACAGTGAGCTATCTGCTAAGATATTAAAACAACAACGTCATCATAGTCAGCGAATTAATGCTAAAGACGTCGAAATCACTAATCTACGCGAAAAGTTAGGGCTTTTGGCTGCCATGCTGAAAGATACACCTGACAGAACATCAACCCAACAGCTGGAAACAAGCTCCTCCGTTTTATTGCAGGAAATTGAACACCTGAGGAAACAAAAAGCAAGTTCAAGGCCAATTGTGATGAATTTGCAACATCAGAACGATCAACTCACTAATCTCGTTCAATCCCTTCACATCGAAAATGCTACCTTGGAACGAACTCTTCAGGGGAGCGCAGCAACTGATGACACCGAATGCCCCTTTGATCTAGAAGGACGATGCCTGCTTTACGTGGGAGGTCGAATATCGACCGTTCATCGATTAAAAGCCCTAGTCGAAGAATGGAATGGCCATTTTATCCATCACGATGGCGGGCTTGAACGCTCCATAGATGAACTGGCCCGCGCTATCTTAAAAGTGGATGCAGTTATATTTCCAACAGATTGCGTAAGTCACAACGCAGCAAATAAGATCAAGAGCTTATGCCAACAAACAATGAAACCATTTATACCACTTCGTTCATCCGGGATTGCCTCGTTTGTATCTGGCGTACGGAATAGATTTGAAGGCATTGATATTGCTCAAAAGCTGACTCAATAAGGGCTAATGAGGTTTCGAGATTTATGACAAAATCCAGATCAAGCATGATACCACCCAAATTTTCAGACCTTCCATTTGGAGAAAAATTGTTACTTTGGGCAGTACGCCTTTGGGTTACGGGTGCTCGTGAAGGGACTAACGTTCAGGAAACTTTACGACATGCCTTTAAGCTTGCTGGAGTGCCTGACGCTTATATAGCTTTAGATGGATTTCTGAGCACAATTTCTGGGTCCGCAACAGTCCAGTTTGACAACAGGCGTTTAAAGTGGGCTGACATAAGCGACGATGAACATCTCTTATTGGGGCTCATCGCTGCATGGCAGCAAGGGCACGGTAAGGACCATGGGACTGCGCTCCTCCTCAGCTCCAGGTTTCCGCTTGCCGCAATTTATATTATTCAGGGCCCGGCTTCCAAGCTTGCGGAGATTTTGAAGTGCAGAGGATTTATCATTCAACCGCGATGCTCAAGACAGACAGAATATTATAACAATGGGCAGAAATCAGTGGTTGAACAACAGGGTCGAATATTACATTAGAATACACCTAAAAGTGCTTCACCAAACCTAAGGAAAACCGTGTTGGCATCGCCAATTTGAAAAAAATGAGACTTAACCACTCGAAGGCCTTGGAAAATATTGGGCGCGCTAGATGAGTTTCAGTAATTCCATATCCAGGAAATTAAAGCCGGAACCAATACATCTCAAGTGTAACATTTGCACTATCAAATTTTTATTCTTTGTCCAATTACATGCATCGACCGAAGATTAATCTATACAGAAACTAGCGCCGAACCTCCCCTACCCAACGATCCCCAACGAACGACGAAGAAGCAACCAAAACTGAGCATAGGCATGTTTCTTTGAAATCCGCGTGAGGTGCAATAAAAAGGCCTAGCAAATAAAGCTAAGCCATTATTATGTAATAAAAAATGGTACCAGAAGGTTGATTTGAACCATCGACACACGGATTCCCAATGCAAGTGTTAGTCGAACATTGCGACTGTAAGGCAAAGAAAATCTAAATAAACTCGTACCACAAGCTCTCAATACTTATAACAGGGCTTTCAAAAGCCCGACCCTTTATGTTTTATACGCATCCCATCAAATTATTTTCTGAAGTGTTAATAAGCATGTTGGCTGATGCTCATTAACGAGAGCAGCAGGGTAGGTGTACTTACAACAGATCTATCTGTATCTTTAATCGATTAAGCGCCAGAGCGAGTACGGAGCGAGGACAAGCAATGTTAATGCGCTCGAACCCAAAACCTTCTCTCCCAAATACGTGGCCTTCATCAAATAGAACTTTCGCATCTAACTGAGTTAGTTTTTCCAATGTGGCCTGATCAAGCCCAAGTTCTCTAAAATCGATCCAAGCTAAATATGTTCCCTGCAATTCGGTAAGGTGTAACTGCGGCAAATGATCGGCGAGGTACTGCTTCAAAAATAAATAGTTTGTGTGGATATATGCCAACACCTGAGCCAACCAATCTTCACCGCCGCGATACGCAGCCTCTATGGCGACCAGTGCAAAAGGGTTTAGTCCCCCGGCAACGCCCGTTTCCTGCATATAGGCGTCAAACGCCTGTTTGATATCAGAGTTGGGGATTACCATATTTGACAGATGCATCCCTGCCAGATTGAAAGTTTTTGACGGAGCGGTGCAAACCATCGTGTTGTTGGCAAACGCATCCCCAAGTGCCGCATAAGGTTGGAAGATATTACCGGGCATCATCAAGTCCGCATGAATTTCATCGGCAATGACCATTACGTCATGCCGGTTACAAATTTCGCCATATTGACGAAGCTCTTCTGCTGTCCATACACGGCTAACAGGATTGTGAGGGCTGCATAGAATAGCTAAGTTAACCAATGGATCAGAAGCCTTTTGTTCAAGGTCTTCGAAATCCATCTGATAGCTGCCGTGTTCTTCAATCAGGTTGCTCGATACGATCTCACAGCCCCCGTTCGTAATTGATCTGAAAAAAGGGTAATAAACAGGTTTTTGTATGAGGACCTTGTCGCCAGGCTGGCACCACGTTTTGATAGCAAAATGCAGAGCTGGGACGACACCAGGCGTCGTGCTGATCCAATCTTTAGATATTTCCCAGCCATGCCTTTTCAAAAACCAATCGGTGATGGAGGCATAATAACTGTCAGATGCGCTAGTATAACCAAAGATACCATGTCGGGCGCGTTCTGAAAGGGCATCAATAACAGGTTGCGGGCTGGAAAAATCCATGTCTGCTACCCACATTGGAATAGGGCCATCGCTTTGAAGGTTGGAATCAATCGGAAGTATTGGGCCCGCATGACTGCCTCCCCGGTATAATTCCCATTTGCTTGAACCTGATCCCTTGCGATCAATAATACGATCTAAATCATATGCCATTTACTTGCCTTTGAATGCTCAATGTAAGAAGTTAAAAATCCCATACGTTTGTATAAACATTCTAGGCATTTGGAAAGAGCACCCCGGTCGCGAAAGCCGACAAATTTTGTTTCAGATCAATTTATTGGTGTGTTTAAAGCAAAGGGTGTGATGGTGGATTTAGTGTAATCTACCTATTGCACATCTATATTAGGCACTGGTTTGCCATTTAGAAACCAACGGGTTCTTCCATCTGAGAACTCAACAGCGGGACCATCTGCTCTGTGACGCTTACCATTCAGAAACCATTGTTTGGTGCCATCAGCAGACACAACAGCAGGACCGTTTACCCTGTGGTGTTCATCATTGATATACCAATGTTTTGAACCATCTGCGAAATCAAGTGCAGGGCCATCAATTCGGTGAAATTTGCCATTTAGAAACCATTGCTTTGTTCCATTTGCCAATTCACGAGCAGGTCCACCTTCTCTGTGTTGTTCTCCATTTAGAAACCACTCTTTCGATCCATCTGACCTCTCAATTGCAGGGCCATCTAGTCTGTGTGGTACACCATTTAGAATCCAACGTTTTGTTCCATCGGCATCTTCTATAATTTTTAATTTTCCAGTCATGGGTTATTCTTTCGTATATACGGACATATAGCCATATATGCTGTCTCTTGGTACTTGTGCAAGCTATCAAGGATTTCAAATCGAACTTTTTTATGTGCTGCTGCAATCCCTTGACCGGATACAAACACGGCATTAACAATACCATTTAACTGGAACAGTGCCTCCAGCCATCTTGCGATTCGATGATCATATTGGCGCTGATTTATAGGCTTTTGGTACTAGAAAGCTTCGGTCTTGTATTTTTGCGTTCCGTTGGTGGGCGAGGGGCTCGGGTTTATTGGTGCTTATAACGCTTGTCGTTTTGAACTTGATTGCGGAGGCGACCACCACTGGTACGATGATGGCAATCGACTTGATAACGGTACTTGGAGCAGCTGCGCGCACGTAGACCCAAGATTCGGGCGTAGCCATTACCTGTGCAATTAGAATTGCAACGTTTTCCAGCGTTTTGGGTTTGTTGGTAGGATATCA
>Ga0114994_10000961_pt1 | contig 20181 bp, 12 predicted proteins | sample ArcticOcean_MG_C_9_FD_87043 | JGI IMG/M metagenome (GOLD analysis project Ga0114994, IMG submission 87043) | Marine microbial communities from western Arctic Ocean - ArcticOcean_MG_CB2_152 | ecosystem: Environmental > Aquatic > Marine > Oceanic | place: Arctic Ocean: Canada Basin | collected...
CAGCGGCGCCGGAACCGGCGCCGGAGCCGGCGGCGCCTGAGCCGCCCGCACCGGAGCCGGCGGCGCCCGAGGCGCCGGCCGAGATCGCGAGCGTAGCGAACGCGGCGGCCCCGGCGCCGGAGGAGCCGCAGCCACCCGCGCCGCCGGTGGCCGCGCCGCAGGAAGGCGAGACCATAGAGCTCGTCCCGGAGCCGCCCGCCGCGGAGGCGCCGGCCGCGCCCCTGGACATCCAGAGCGTGCCCGAGCCCGTGGCCGAGGTGGCCAAGGCCGCAGCCGAGGAGGCGGAGGCCGCCGAGGCGCCCGCGGCCGACATCCAGAGCATTTCCGAGGAGCCGGCCGCCGCGAAGGCGCCCGCCGCGCTCGACGCCGCGCCGCTCGACATCCAGAGCACGTCCGAGGGCAGCCCATGGCGGCGGCGGCTCCGCGGCGCGTAACGTTTCCCTGTACACATATAACTTACACGACAGCGCTAGGGCCGTCGGCGCGGCGTCGTAGCGCATCAGCCCTTGATCCGCGCGGAGCTCTTCTGCGCCTCGGCCTTGGCCCGCAGCACCCGCGCGTCCGACGCGAGGCCCTTGCGGCGCCTTACGGAATTCACGAGCGCGCGCGCCACGTTCGCCGCGACGAAGACGTCCGCGTCGAGATCGCCGTGCTCCTCCCGTTCCTCGTTTGTCGTCGGGACCCAGAAGGGGTCCTCCTCCAATAGATGGAAGCCCGCCGGGACGAGCTGCGGCACGGACGCGCCGCCGGACGTCCACTGCAGCAAAGCCTCGCCGAAGCCCAGGGCGCTCGACGCCGGCAGTTGCGTGCGCAGACACCACAGGTCGCTCGACACGACGTCCTCCTCCGTGATGGCGCCCCGCCGCTTGTTCAGGAGACCGTGGAGCTTCCCGAGCGCCGCGGACGCGCAGAGCACGTCGCCCGCGACCCTGAGTTCCCAGACCCGCGCGCCCCGTGTCAGAATGGCCGCCCGGATGGCCCTGCGCACCTTGCCCGCCAACTCCTCCGCGTCGTCGCCGTCCGCCCGTAGGATGACCACGCGCACGCCGTACAGCGGCTCTTCGGCCAGCGGGCCCGCCACGCACGCGCGGTTGAAACCCTCGACGCACGCCTGCTCGGGACCCGCCTCCACGACCAGGGCGTTGCCGCGCGCGCCGCGCGGCCCCGCAATACCATCGGAGCACGGCCCGCCCGCCTCGAGTTTCCGGGACGTCTCCGGGTCCAACGCCTCGACCCGCACCCTAACGGCCTCATCATCATCTAACTCACCGCTCCACGGCGGCGGCACTATGCTGGAAGTGGTCTCTTCGCAGACGCCCTCCCGGAACCCCACAATGGGCGCGCCGACAACGACCTCGACCCTAACATCGCGCCGCAGGTCCCGTAGGACCTGGTCCAGGTGCAACTCGCCCACACATCCTAGAATCATTTGGCCCCCCTCCCTGTGCACGGACGCGGCCGCGTCCAGCCGCCGGATGCGCTCCAGGGCGCCGTCCACCAATTCCGCGTCGGCCCGTTTCATGGAAGAGACGGCGACCTTCACCAGGGGGAACACGGTCGCGGCCGCGGGCGCCTTTACTAAATCCACACCCAACGCGCCCCGCTTGCCGGCGAAGGCGCTTGACACCGCGGGCCCCAGCGCCACGATCGCACCCATGGGCGCCGTGTCCAGGGGCAGTAACTCGGACCCCATCATCGCATACAGAGCGTCGATCTCCACGTCGACCCCGTCGACACGAATACATGCGCCTCTTGTAAGTGCGCCGCGCAGCACGCGGCACGCGCCGTGGATATCCTTGTCATGAGCGAAGAACTTGGCGCAGTAGGCCAATGCACCGCCTTCTGATGCGTAGCCCCCGGGGAACATGACGTGGCCCTCGAGCGCCGCGCGCGGCGGGGGCACGCGCTGGATAACGCACCGCTGCACCGCCTTGGGCAGCGGGAAGCGCTTCCGCAACACCTGCAACGCGCGGTCCTTCTTTCCGCACTCGTCGGCCCCGGCGAAGAGCGGCGCCTCCAACGCAGTGACGTCGTCGGCCAACAAGGCGAAGAGCGGCGCCAGGACCAGCGAAGCGAACGCGGATTCCGACGAGCAGGGCGCCCGTAGCATCTTCACCTTTCCATTATCCACGGCGACGTCGTCGAAGAGCACGCGCTCGATGGCCGGAAGCGGCGCGTTGCCGAACACTCCTTTCAAGACCTTCGCCAACTCCCTTGTGCCAAAGGCCCAGCCGTCCTTCGCGCTGGCGAAAATTATGGAAGCGAAGGAGAACGCGCTCGCTTCGACGTAGGCTGGTGGACAGCCGTTCACGCTGCACGCTTCGTGGAGCGCGACGTTGGCCGTTTCGACGATGCGCCGCAGCACCGCGAACGCCTCGTCCGGGGCGTGGCGCCTCAACCGGTCGAGCTTATTGACCACTAATATCGGTCTAAGTCTCTCAGCACATGCTGCTCTCAGCGCACCCCGCGTTTGTATCCTGACGCCTTCAATCGCGTCCACAATGAGCAAGCACCCGTCGGCCAGGCGGCACGCGGCGCAGGCGTCGTGCGCGAAGTCGACGTGGCCGGGCGAGTCGATGATCGTGAGGAGGAAGTCCCCATCGCCTTTTGGCGCCGCGCACCGCAGGGACACGGCGGACGCCCTTAAGGTAATTCCCCGCTCCTGCTCGTCCGGGAGGTCGTCCATCAACCGCAGCGTGCCGGCCAGCCGCGGCGGCACGGCGCCGCTGTCCGCCAGTAACCAGTCCACCAGGGAGCTCTTACCATGGTCCACGTGCCCGACCACGCAGACGGCGCGGAGCCGGGCCGGGTCCCGCTGCAGGGCGCTGATCTCCGTGGACGTGGGGAGGCGCCTGCGCGGCGGCGGCGGCGGCTGGGCCATGGTAAGCCGCGACTGCCGGTCAGGGGCACTCGTACGTATCGCTCTGCTCAGCCTTAGCCTTGGAGTACGTGCTCTGACCGCTGCACTGCTCGCAGCTGGCTAGCGGGGCGCAGGTGCGCAGTCCTGTGTGCAATGCACTTTGTGACGTTGCGCAACACGCTTAGTGGGCTCTGTTTTTATCTCTGTTTTTGTCCTTGAGAAACCCGTGCATAAAACCCGCCACGAGCTCGGCCGGGCTAGCCATCAAGGGGGGCGCGGCCCTCTAGGCGCGGCCCGCGCCCGCATGGACTGCGCACGACCTTCGTCCGCTTGGCAACGATAAACACAAAACCCCAAAGTTAGCACCCGCCCGGCCGCGGGTCGCTGACGCAGAGCGCCGCGACGCACCGGTCCTTGTCCAGGGATGAGGGGGCCCCGAAGCACCCCGGCTCAGATAGGGAGGGGAAGATCAGCTTCGCCTCGGGGCACCTTTCTATAAGATCCGACCGGGCGGCCGTGTCCATACCTGCAAGTGTCCCGGCCACGGCAAAGGGCAAGGCGTCGTCGGCCGTCGCGCCCGCCGCGGCGAAGTGCGCCTTGACGCGTTTAGGAGCGTCCAGGACGCCGCCCGACGTGAGCTGCGATGCCAAATAGTGCGTCGGGCCGTGCTTCCCTTCGATGCACCTACACTCTGAAGACCCGCTCTTGTGCTTGATCACATCTAGAGCCGCCGACCGCCGTACAAGCAAGAGCCCGTCGCCGTCGATCAGGGCGAAGCTCGTGAAGTCCTCGAAGTGCACCAGGGCGTTGGCGCAGAACGCGCCGCCGCTCCCGAACACTAATACAGTCTCCGCGACCAACGTGTTCCACACGTCAAAAGAAAGTAAGATATCGCTCCGCTTCTTTTTTTTTATCCGTAGCGGGAGCTCGTGGAACGACAACCGATTATTGTGGATGGCCTGCAAGCGGTCGATGCCGGGGTTCAGGCTCCGGCCGCGCGCCCAGGCCCCGTCGCCCCGATGGAACACCTGCACCTTGACGCCGATCGGGAGCGCGCTCAGCGCGTTGCCGAGCACCGCAGTGTACCGCTTCTGCATCCAGGCCGGCCCGTCGAAGCAACAGAAGAACGCGGACGCGTTGTACGTTTGTGCGGGCGCCGTGGCCAAGGCCTTCGCGACCTCCCGCTGCCACGTTTTCGTTTCGCGCCTCTGCATCTCCGTTCGCGTGGCCGCGGCCTGGCGCAGGCCGCCCAGTTCCATCTGCAGCTTTTGGCGCTCGCCGAGCAGCGCCCAGATACCACCACCAGCCAGAGCGAGCGCGCAGAAGAGGAGGAGCTGGCACAGGTTCACCGTGCGCCGGCCCTTGGTTGGCGGCGGGAGTTCGCCGACGTGGGGCTCCCGCCGCTTTGGCGGGTGGCCGCGGTACATTTTTGTGGATTCACGACCCGAGGCTGCGTGCTGGGCTGTGATGTGCCTGGCCGGGCAGCCCAAAAGCTGATCCAAAACCTAAAAAACCCGTTTTGAGTCTGTTGTGGGGCGCAGGGTCCCCCGAGGATTCCGCCCCAGCGCTCCCGCGGAGGCGTCTTCGAGGCGCCCCGGGCGACGGCTGGGGATCACGTTTTGCACTGAATATTTGAATTTAGCAGAGGCTGCGATTTTGCGCTTTAAACAGCTCTTCAAACGCCCGCAAGAGACGCTCAAGCGACAGCTGGACGTCCGAGACGCACGGAGGCATCTCGTTGCCAGCCGCGCCGCACGTTTGCTGCGCGAAACGCCGCGCGCGCTCGTATACACAGCCTCATTGGCGCGACGCTGCGACCGCGGTCTATAGACCACCATGACCACCGAGCTCAACCGGGACGCCCCCCTCTACGAGGCCGAGCTGCCCGTCCGCTTAGTCGGGGAGGACGCCGCCGTGGTGGAGGGCGAGCGCCAGCTCACGGTCCGTTTATTGGAGGGCACGCGGCCGCTCGGGAGCCTCACGGAGAGCGCGGCCCCCCAGTCCAGCGACGGCGCCGCCGGGCGGGAGCGGTTATTACATCTGGAGGTCTGCGACGCCCAGGACCCCTACTTCCTGTACGCCTTAGCCGTCGGAGAGGGCGACTTCCACTCGATGCGACGCGAGCACGCGCTCCTCGTGGACTTCGCGGCCTTCCCCCAGCACTTCGTGGACTTGCTGAAGCGGTGCGAGGGGCCGCAGCGGGGCGAGTCGACCTTCTGTGCCGCGTTGGAGAGGCCCTGGCGGAACGCAGCCAAGTTCGCCGTCGTGGAGTCCAACGCCTTCAAGCAAGTGGAACACGTGGGGCTGGGCGTCGTGTCGGGCGACGACCACATGCTCAAGGCCTACCTGGCCGGGCGCCTGAGCCAGGCGCTCCTGGACAATAAGCGGTCCATTTCGGCTCTACAGGATGCCTCATTAAAGCGGGACTCGAACGGCGACGAGGTCCAGCAGCTCCTGTCGGAGAAGGAGGCCCTGGAGGACGCCCTGCGGAAGCACGAGGCGTCCGCTCAAGCGGCTTTAAGGGAATGTGAAGCGTCGGCGCGGGCCCGGGAGGCCGACGCCGTGGCGTCCGCGCGTAAAATAGCCTCAGATGAATTACGGCAAGAGCGGGAGCGCGGCGTGTTCCAGGCCGACGCTTCAAGAACGGCCCTCTTCGACGCGCGCGAACGGGCCGACGCGTCCGAAGCTCGGTGCCGGGAGGCGGAGACCACGTGCCAGCAGGCCCAGAGCGCGCTCGAGGCCACTAAAGTGAGAGTCGAGGCCACGGGCACCGAGAACTCGCGGCAGGCCGAGGCGCTCCGGAGTGCTGAACAAGAGCGCGACGGCGCGGTCGCGGTCTCTCGCGGCTTAGAGATACGACTCGCGGCCCTGGAGCAGCGGGCCGAGGCCGCCGAGGGCACCGTTCAAAGAGCCGATAACGCGCGGAAGCTCGCGGCCGAGGCGTCGCAGCAGAACGCCGATCTACGGGAGGACCTCAAAAGTCGTTTACTCAACAGAGAGCAGCAGCTGCAGGCGGCCGCGGCGGAAATTACCAGAGGTAATGCCATCATTGAACGCCTGTCGGAACAAGCTCGGGCGCAGCAGCAAAAACTACGCTTACGCGCGGACGTGGTCAAGCAGCAGGAGCGGCGCGTCGGCGACGCGCGGCGCGACCTAGACGCTTCGAAACATGAAAAAGAATTAGCCGTGGCTTCGTTAACGCGGGAACAGGACAAGCGCCAGCAGGCCGAGAAGGACCTTGATGGAGCGAACAAGAAGCTCGACGAAGCCGCGGATTTGCTGGAGCATAACCAGCGCGTGATCCAGTGGCTCAACGCGGAGCTGCACGAGCACCAGGTGGGGTCGCGGAAGACGTCCCAGATGCCCAGCGTGGTCTCGCCCGGTGATGTGACGGCCACCAAAGACCTGACGGGCGACACGACGCCCCCGGACGACACGGACGCGGCCGCGGACTACTTCGCGAGATATGGTGGTGTGTCTTCCGAAGCGGACACGGCCTCGTCAGCCAAGGACTCGTCGTTCCTGGGGCGGAGCTCGACTGGGTCCTTCCTGCGGGAGCCCGGGGACCGCGCGGGCGAGGACTACGCCCAGGCGCCGGCGGCCTTCTTCTAGAGTCCCCCCCCCCGTAACTTTTGACTCTACTTTATGGCAGGACATTTCCCGCACGTCCGCCGGTGGTGCAAAATTTTCCAGTCGGCCTCCTGGCACTTCCGGGAGCAGTAGTGCGCGTCCTTGCAGCGCGAGCACCGCAGGAACTTCGTAGCTGGGGCTTCCAGGACGGGGCACATGCGCAGGTGGCACTTGCGTCTTCCTTGAACAACGTGCTTGACGTGGCACGGGCCGAGCGGGTCTCGCCGTCGTAATTCGTCCGCGTCCAGGCCCTCCGCCGCGCCGCCCGCGCGCCGCGCCCGCTCCGGCATCGCGAGCGCGTCCTCCAGGGCGATGCACGCCGTGTACGCGACCGGTGTACTGGCGCCCCCCCTCCTGAGGGGCCGGGCCGCCTCATCAATCACGAATTTGAGGTGCGTGGCGCCCTTCACTGGTAAACTTCTCGCCCGCGCTTCCGCGGCTTTGAGACCCGGCGTCGTCGTGTGCACCTCGGCCCGGAGCCGCTGGACCTCCAATGCAAGTGTGTGCGCGTGCGCGATGACCGCTTCCCACGAAATCACGGGTTCGGCACCGCCCAACGCCGCGCGCATCGGGCCGAGCTCGTCGTGACGCGCGTACGCCACGACCTCCGTTATATGCGCCGCGCAGGTCGGGCACGCGCTCTTTTGTAGTTTAGCGGCGCATGTGTAGCAGGGCAGGAACTTGGCCCGGTCGAAGCGGTGCGTATCTTCGAGGCACACGCAGCATTGGACGGGCTGCACGAGGGCGTCGCAGATGCGCACCTGGCGGCACTGGACCAGGTGCGTGATCACGTACGGCGTTTTTATCTCGGCCTTGGTGAGTGCGAAGCCCTTCCCGGACAGAGCGTGCGCGAAGTCGTAGACGCAGCTCTCTGCCGCCGTCCGGTCCTCGTGGCGGCCCAGCAGAACGCTGCGGCCGTCGCGCGGCGTCTCCAGCTGGAGCCCCTCCGCGATTCGATCGTCGTAGGACGGCTTCGCGACCCACGCCAGCCCGACGCAGACGCAGTATAAAGAGGCCGCGAAGGTCGTAATGTCTTCCCGGTATGCCGTGAGCTCGGCGTCGCCTATGGCAGTTAATAGCGCGTCCGTCGTGGCGTCGTGCGCGATCGCGATACCCTGTCGCAAATAGGCCACGACGGCCACGCAGCCCGCCACCGCACGAAGCCACCGCTCCTCCGACGCATCAACGTCCCCCAACTTTCTCCGGAAGTCGCGGGCCGCGCATTGCAGCAGGGCCAAGTAGAGCGAGAAGCGCGGCAGCGGCGCCAACTTTTCGAAGGCTTGCGACAAATCGCGGAAGAGGGCCGAGGCCAGGACGACGTCGGCGCGCTCGCAGCACGCGCTGACGAAGGTGTGGTGGCGCTCTAGTTCGGGGAGCGCCGCGAGTTGCGTCGTGGCGTCGATGGGCAATAATACGTCGGCCAGGTGTTGGGCAGCCTGCTCTGCGGCATTGCTGCTGCCTTCGTCCAGTGCTGGTTCCATCATGCGTTTGCGTGGTCTCTTATGCTGCGACTGGTTGAGTGCACTCGCCTCTTATCCCTAACGTGGGAGATACCGTGCACACTTAGCGTATGGCACGCTTGCGGTGTTCAGAGCTCACGACGGCAATATTCCGGTCGGCACAAAACCCGTAGGACCTTCACCAGCTTTCGCTCGCCGGCGCCGCGACTGCGTGCCTCTGGCACGTCCTCGAGTCCTGGCGCGAGGCGACAGAAGTCTGCTTGCTAAGACCGCTACGCGGCGAGACGTAGATCGTCGATTCATTATTCATGTTAATTACACCGTCGGCATCGACAGCCCGAGGTCGAGCTTGAACGCCGCGCCGTCGAGGGCGTTCATCATGTGCGTCAGCAGCGAGGGCGGCGGGCTGCGCGAGAACCAGACGGCGTCCGCGAGCGGCCGCGCCTTGGCCGGGTCCACCGCCAGGACCAGGCGCAGCGACTTCGAGAGGCTGAACGTCGAGTCCGCGCTCGGGTTCAGCAACACGGTCGGCACGCGGAAGAAGCCTGGGGACCCGTCGGGGTTCCTCTCCAGGCGCTGGAACCGGCCCGGGGCACCGCAGCCGAACTTTACGTGGTCGTCACTTACGATGCACACCAGCAACGTTTGGGGGTGTGCCCTACAGTACCGCGCCGCCAGGGATGCCACGGCCTCATCATATAAGATGGACGACGCGAAGTAGTCCTCGTACTTCGGAGCACCCTCCACACCAGCGTAGCGCCTTTTATAGGTCCGCGAGACCACGCGCTCGGCCCAGACGTCGAAGGCCGCGGTCTGTTTGGGATAGCGCACGAAGGCCCCGACGTCGTCCACGTAGTCGTTGCGCTGCTGTTCCGACAGCGCCGCGATGCCGCCGGACCGCTGCACCGCGCCCATGACCTCGGCCTGCACGCCCAATGGTACGACGTCGCACTTGGTCCGCTGCTGTAAGTCCGCGACGGGTCGCAGGAAGTCCACGCTGTCGACGGACGGCCAGCTCGCCGCATCATTAAGTGAACTCCCGAGCGGTTGGGCGTCCAGACCGAGCGCAATTTGCCGCTTCGACGCGATGCTGAGCTTGGTCGCCAGCTCGCAGGCGAGGGCGTAGTCCTGAGGGTCGTTCCGTCTGACACCCAAGATGACCGCGTCGGCGCCGTCGCTCAGGCCCTTCAGGAGCTGGGGTTGCGCCTTCTGCTCGTACGGCTGCATGAGCGGGGGGTTGCCCTTGAGGATGCGGTAGGCCAGCGGCCGCGGCGACCGGACCTCGTCCGCGGCGCGCGCCGGACCCGTGGCGAGGCCGAGGGCGCCGCCAATCGCTTGGCCGGCGTGGCGCCGCGTCACGCGCAGCGAGCCGCAGCAGCCGACCAGGAGCGCGGCGGCCACGCGGCGCCGCGGACGAGGACTCATGATCGCTTCAGTGTGAGCTGTTTGCAGCACTGAAGCGGCAGTGATCTAAACACCAGCGTCGCAGCGTTGCAGCGTCGCGGCGGCTTGCAGCAGAAGTAGTTTGCAGCACGTAGTGAGCGGCGGTAGTGATAGCCTCCGCAGCGCTCTTTGTTCAATCTGAGTTAGGTGAAGAAAACCCGTGTATAAAACCCGTGAGTAAAACCCGGACAGGTTCGACAGCTAGCGCTGGTTCGACTTATGATCCAAAAAGCGGTCCTGGGGCAGCCTCTAACCGTTCTCACACCAGCACTACTGCTCAAATATGGCCCAGCCTCCAGCGCCAGCGCCAACTCCAGAGCTGCAGCCGGTGAGTCCGGCACCGGTTGGCGGCCTCTTCTCGCAAGCAAAAGTGGATGCACTGCAGCGCCTGCGATCAGCGTTCGAGCAGGAACTACTCGACGAAGATGAATACAAATCTGAGAAACAAAAAGTGCTCAACGCGACGCCGGCCGCCGCCGCGCCGCGCCTGCGCCGCCGCCGGCCGCCGCCGCGCCACCCGCCGAAGACGACGACTTCGAGTTGGTCGGCGTGCAGACCGAGGCCGAGCGCGCGGCCGAGACGAGGCGTCGCGCCGAGGCCGAGGGCAACGTCCTCGAGATCGACGACGACGACGAGCCTGCCGCGGCGGCGGCCGGGCCGCGCGCCGGCCGGTTCCGCGCGCCTGAGCGTCGATCAACGCGGTTCCTCGAGGAGCCATTGGCGCCGGAGCCGGCGGCGCCGCGTCGCAACTCCCGCCGCGGCGAGGAGCGAATCTCCTTCCGATGCCGCCGCGTCTACTTCGGCACGGCGCTCCGCCGCGATGTGGCCGTGGTCTTCGCGCCGTCCGGCGTTACTATAGAGTGGCGGAGCGAGGTGATAGGCCTATACATCGAGGCCAGGCTCACGCCGTCCAACATGACCTCGTTCGACATGTACCATGGCCCGGGTGGTAAATGTGGTAGCCTCTTCAGTCTCCTATACGACGAAAAAAGATCGCCGGATGCGATCCGCGAATTTTTTGCCATCGGCCTGCGTGAGAAGCCGCGGTGCCTAATCGACGGTTTCGAGCCCACCGACGAAGAGGGGTCAGGCAAGTACGTCGTCGTTGTGCTCGAGGGCGACGCTCTCGCGACCTTTAAGCGCAAGGTGGTGCCGGCCGTCGTCTGGGGCGGTCACATAGGCTGGCCCGCCGCGCCCGTCCTCAGTACGCCAGCGGCGGCGCGGCTGTTCCTCGAGGGCGTCCCCATCGCCGACGCGCTCGCCGCCGGCGGCGCGCCCGCGGCACACTCCGGCATAGCGCGCAAGCGCCCGCGGCGGGACGTCGGGAGGAGCGTGCCGTCTCCCGCGCCCGCCGCCGCCACCGCCCACCCACCCGGCTGGATCCCGGCCGGCTTTGTCGTCCCGCCAGTACACCAGATATACAAGCGGGCACAACCACCACCAAATCCGCCAGCGACCTGGAGCCCAAATTTAGGCTATCAAGCGATGCTGCTTCGGCTGCCCCCACACTTGTGTGGGACCAACATTGAGTCAGAAACATGGTGGATCCGCCGCTCATCCGACCTCGCCTCCTGGCTGCCGGACACGCCGGCCTGGCCCACCCGAGATTGATCCTGAAGGCTTAAGAATGATGTATATTTACGAATATCCCCGCCGGCCTGGCGCCGGCGAGGGGGGGGGTAACAAGAAAGGGGACAGCTCAGCGCGACGTCTCGAGCTCCTCGGCCGCCGGCATGGCGTCGGCCGCGCCGTCCGCCTGCTGCGCCTGGATCTTCGCCCTCAGCTCCAGCTCCAGCTCCTCGCGCAGTCGCAGCTTCGCCTCCTCCTCCGGGTCCACGGCATCGAGCTCCACGTCGACAACGGCAGAGACCTCCGCCTCCTCCACCTGTGCCTTCCGCCGCCAGAAGGTTAATAACCCCCCGCGCCGCTTCGGCGCTTTCGTCTCCTGGAAGCTGCCGGACGTGGCTCTATCGGGGAGCTTGCCGAGGAGCACCCGCTGAACGATGCGTAGAGGCAAGAAGATGAGCGATTGACCCGCATCCACCGCCTTGGCGGCCGTAGCCGTAATAACGATGCCCTTGCCCGCGACCATGCCCGGCGAGGCCTGCATTCTTTTCATTTCTTCTTTCTTGTTCGACGCCGCCGTGATCGCGCCGATCACCTTCAGAGTGGGGCAAGGGCTTTTCGGTTGGTTCGCCTCGGGCCACTCCGCGCCCGTGATCATGGTCGAGTACTTGAAGAGGTCCGAGGCCGTGTCCTGGTTCAGGACCTTGTCGCTCTGGTCGTTCTCGTAGATCGAGTCCCAGCCGCCGCCGGCGCCGCCGCCGCCCGAGATCTGACCGCCCTTTTCGAGGGATTCCACACCTCTCCCTTCTCTCGGACCGCCGTTCCAGGACCAGTAGACGCCGGACTTGGCGCACCGGGGATCGTGGGCCACTTGAAATAACCTTAAACCAGCTTCTTCTTCTCCAACAAAACCTCCGGTGATGTACTTCATGAAGACGGGGAAGTACTTGCGGAACCAGGGCCGCTTCTCTCTGAAGAGCGGCGATTCGGCAATGCAGCCCGGATAAATAGACGCGAAACTTATGCCGGTCTGCTTGTGGAACTTGTCGTGGAGGAGGTTCGAGGTCATCATCAGGCACAGTTTCGAGTCCTTGTACGCCTTGGCGCCGTCGAAGTTATAACCGTCGAACATGGAGATAGGATTTTTAGCGCCCGCCTTCAACCCTTCCAACTCTTTCAAATCAGCAATAGGATACACGCCGCCGCCGCCCACCGTGTTGTCGTTCCCCGTGACGGAGCCGACTAAGGTAATCCTAGGATCACTGGCCTTGACCATCTCCGGCATGAGCTTCGAGATCATCAGAAAGTGCGACAAATAGTTGATCTGCATCGTCTGCTCGTGGCCGTCGGCGCTCCACTTGGCGTAAGGTAAAGAGGGCTGGTAGACGCCCGCGTTGCAGATCAAGCGGTCGATGGGCTTGTTGCAGCGCCACTCGTCCAAGTTCTTGCAGAACGCTTTCACACTCTCGAAGGAGTTCAGCTCGCACTCCATGGCCGTGAAGCACTCCGGGTCGAACTCCTCGATCTCGGCCACGACGGCCATCTTGTCGATGTCCCGCACGGCGCCCACGACGTGGTACTTGCCCGTCCGCACCAACGCGCGCGCGGTCTTCCGCCCGAGTCCCGACGACGTGCCCGTCACGATGGCGAGCTTCTTGTCCCCGAACTTGGCGCGGGCCTCCATCGCGTCCTGCGCGCCCTTGATGGACGGGAGCTTGAAGTTGCTCAGCTGCTTGAACGCGCCGGCGGCCGTGGCCAGCGCGAGCACTATCCTTAGGCCACGCGCCATGATGAGAGACCTGCGGTGGCTGCGGTGAGGGCCGTGCGTCGCTGCGGGCGCGTCGCTGGTGTGTCTCCCACGTCGCGCCGGCGGCTCGCGTCCGGTCGCCCGTGGATCCGTAGATGATCTTCCGTGCGGCGTGGCGCGCGTCGTTTGTGCTAAAACTGGTCGGGCGGGGCGTGGATACAACGCAGGTGGCGTGCCGTGCAGCGGCTGGCTCGTTACGCAGACAGCCAATGCGCTAGAGACAATGTGGAAGACGAGCTGCCTCCTCCGGCAAAATCAACCCGTTCGGGTTTGTCGTCTTCCGGGCGAGTCTACACCCTCCAAGCAGTTCACGGGCGGCCATAAGTGGCTCCCCGAGCCTTCTTGCTGTCGGCTACCCCGGCGGGTCCTTTTTGGATCTCTGGGGAGGCATTTCGTAGGCAAGCGCTAAAAATTGCTATTGCTAAAATTGCTAATAATTCTTAGCACAGCTGCTCCCTCCATCGAGCTCCGTATATCGCGCCGAAAGCTCAGACCCAGCACGACCGCTCGCGCAGTTCTCGCGGAGACCCACTGGTCCACAGCGCGCGGCGAAATCCGCACCCGGACGCCGTTCCAGCACCGTACAGCCATGATCCTCAGGCTAACGCTCCTCGGCTCCGCCGCGGGCCTCCTCGCGCCCCGGCCCCCGACCCGGGGGCCGGGGCCCAGGCGCGCCAGGCTCTGCACGGCCCTGCGCGCCAAGACGCTCCAGCGCAAGTGGCAGAACGAGCGCACGAAGCTGGCGGACGAGTTCGGCGCGCCCACTAGTATAGAGGACAAGGGTTTGGCGGGTGCTATGACCGTTGCTTTCAAACAGGGCAACTCCACGAAACTCACGCGGTGCGACGTCGGCGCGCCCTTATCTGAAGTCGCCAGCCAGGCCGACCAATTTATAAGGTACAAGTGCAAGAAGGGCCAGTGCGGCACTTGTGAAGTTCAAATTAATGGCAAGTGGGTGCGCACGTGCGTCGCCACGGTACCTTACGTCGAAGACACGCTCGAAGTCACGGTCAAGGGCACGATGGTCGCGGGGCAAGGCAAGGCCTCCAAGTTCTACAGTGTCAAGTCCATCTTCATGGGCCTGTACAACAACATCCTGGGCATGGTGGGCTTCGTGAAGACCTCCGCCACGGAGGGGGGCAACTTCAAGGACCGCCTGGAGGGCGAGGACGACATCGCCAAGCTCGTCGCGGCGCGCAAGGCCGCGCGGGAGCTCGAGAAGGCGTAGAGTGGGTAAGCGGCACCATATGACTCCTAGCAGCGGTGGCGTGCACGTGGCGCAAGCCAGACCCGGGCCCGTGCACACGTCGTCGTCAAGTTCGTCGTCACGGCAATGCGAGGTCAGATGCGAGGTCCCATTCTACCGCCCAGCACGCTGTGCACACGCCACGGCCGGGACTATATAACACCAAAGGTGGTTCAAACTCACTTATATTTTAGGAACCCCACGAGCACGTACCGCACGCCGTCCACGACGGGCGCGCCGCCGTGCCGCAGGTGGCCGGGGTGCACGAGCGCCTCGCCGACGCGCGGCCGCACTACCGCGCTTCCTTTCCCGAAAAACGTGCCGCCGCCCGTAAAATTAGAGTTGAGCGGCAGGGAGAAGGAGTACTCGCTCCCGTCCTCATGGGCCTCTAAACCCGGGCGGTCGGCGTCGTATTTCACAAGGAAGCAGTCGTTCATCGATACACGCTTCGCGTCGAGCCCAAAGACACCCGCGACGGCCGGCACGACGTCGCTTTCTACAAACTCGTGCACGGCCTCCCCGACGTCGTCCAGGAGGAACACAGGCACGTCCCGCGTGGGGTGCCGGTGGTGCCGCGTCGTCGCCCAGCCGTGAGTTTCGGCGCGCGCCTCCGCCGCGGCGATCCAGCGGGTCGCGGTATCCCCGTCCAGCGTCGTGGAGACGACGTACGCTCGACTACAGTCAACGTCGCGCCAGCGCCCGGCGGTGCCCACTACCCGCGCGTGCCGGGCGCACCAGCCCACCGCCTTGGCTCGGTGCTTTGGTTCCGCGCGGTCCCGCACGAGCACGCCGCCACCACTAAGAACCACGCCGATGGAAGCGCCCACGGTGATGGTCTCCTCGCGCGGCGGCCGCGCCGCCGCCAGCGAGCACACGACCGTGACCGTCCATAGCGCGTTCCATCGGTGTGGCCGCGGTCGCGCCCCCGATAGCGTGCACATGACCACGGCCGCCCATCGTGTGTTACATCGGTGTGGCCGCGCCATGTGCCAAGCTTAGCTAGGAGGAAGAATAGTTAAGCGACGCATGCTTAGCTAGGAGTGCCGTATACTGCACGATCTCGGGCAGCCCGATGCATGTCTGGACAGTGCGAGGCAGCGTGCGCTTGCACATCAGAATCGGGATTGAAGAGCTCGAAAACCCGTGCGCAAACCGCGCGCAAAAATGCAAAGTGCTGTTGCTGCGCTGCTGTGGGCCGACGGTGACACCAGGCAGCGCCCGGCAGCCATAAAAACTACTGGCGGGCAGCTCCTCAACGCCGTACACCAAAACACGCGCTGGCTGCACACCGGGGCAGCCTCAGGAGTCAGGAGTCAGGAAGCGCAGCCGACGGCAGACCGCCGCACCACTCGCACCTCAGGAAGCGCAGCCGACGGCGGACCGCCGCACCGCTCGCCTCGATGTACAGCCCGCGGCGCGTGTCCGTGGCGGGCCCGCCGACGCCGCCGACGCCGCCGACTCCACCCGCGCCCGCCACCGACGACGAAAGCAACGCGAGCGACGCCGAGGCAATACCAACGAGCCGCGCGTTCGCGTCGCCCTTCGCCGTGCCCGCCTCCACCGCGCTGCAGCGCGAGCGCCGCGCCTGGCGCGCGCGGGACGCGTCGCCGCCGACGCCGCGATCTTGGACGCCCCGGCGCCTCGCGAAGCCCGCACCGCCGGACCCGCCGCCGCCGGTCGGGCACATCGATCTGGAGTTGTCTCGTACACGTACGGGCCTGACGTGCCAGTGGTCACGTCAACCAGACCCGCCGCCGCCGCCCGCGCCGCCGCCGCCGCCGATCGCGTCGCCCGAGGTCACGGCGCGCCGCGACGTGAATAGGCGGCGGCGCGGCGCCCGGGCCGCGACCGAGGAGGAGCGGGACCGTGCGCGGGCGCAGCGGGTTCTGGAACGGGCGGCCGCGCGGCGGTATAAGATGAATGCGCACAACGAGGCGGTGCGCGCCGAGAACGCGCGGCAGGCTTTATTGGCGGAGCACGTCCGCGCGCGGGTTTTTATTGAAGAGCGGCCCCACGTTTTTCAGGAGGGCGCGCGGCTCGTCCAGGCCGAGCGGGTCCTGCCGCGGCCGCAATTGCATGACCTTGCGGCCCTGCCGCCGCTCCCGCCGAAGCGGCCGCCGCGAATTGAAACGCCGGAGGCGGACGACGACTTCGGGGGCCTGCTCGCTGACGAGGCACCGGAACCGGCGGCGGCGCCGGCGTCTTGTCCAGAGGTCGCGGTGGTGTCCTTCGACGCGGCCCCGACGTCGCCCACGGGCTACTCGGACGACGCCGAGGACTTCGAGGACGAGGATGAGGACGAGCTCGCGACCGGCGCGCCCGTCGAGGCGCGCTTCGGCGGCGAGGAGGACTGGTACCCGGGCACCGTCCGGGCCCGCAACGCGGACGGCTCCTACGCGCTCCTCTACGACGACGGCGACGAGGAGGCGTCCGTGGCGCCGGAGCACGTGCGGTCAAAAGTTAAGTGTGAATAATAATTAGCCTCGGGCGCGCGAGAAGTGAGACGGCTGGACGCGAACGGTCCGCTGGCCTCCCCCCGGTACAGGGGGGAGGTGCCGCCCAACGAGCGGAGCCCCCGCCAGGCACTCTACTTGGCGATGGTCTCGTCGGCATCCGCGATCGTGACCTCGACCTCGACGCCGGCCTCGATGGGGATGGAGGTGATCTGCTTCACGACCTCGCTGGGCGAGTGCAGGTCGATGACGCGCTTGTGGATGCGCATCTCGAAGCGGTCCCACGTGTTGGTGCCCTCGCCGCTCGGCGACTTGCGCGTCGTGATGCGCAGCTTCTTCGTGGGCATGCGCACGGGGCCGCTCACCTTAAGCTTCTTGTCCAGGGCGCCGCGCTTCAGGTTGGCGCAGACCGTCTCCAGCGCCTTGACGTCGCGGCTGGTCAGCGTGATGCGGATGCGGTGCACCGTCTCCGTCTCCAGCGATTTGGTCTTCTCGGCGGCCTGCTTCTCGAGCTCCTCCAGCGAGGCCTTGGGCTTCTCGGCTTCCATGGCAGACATGGTTGCGGTGTGGTAGCAGCGGTGTTTTAGGCTATCAAAAACGCGAGGGTCGCTATATAAACCCGTACCTTAAGGGAGGCGTCGAACTAGTGCAAATGGCTGCATATCGAACTTAAGCTTCGGGCGGGAGCTGGGAGGAGGAGGAGGAGCCGGGTTGCGGGTGCACGGGTTTTCTGAAAGTTAAATTTCAAGCAAACACGAGATACGCACCAGTAGAGCGCTGCCGAAAAAGCGGGCCAGCGTCGGTCGCACGCTTGACCACGCGCAGCGGGCAGCCGCGCGGCGCGCCGGACTCACGCAAGCGGGCAGCCGGACCACACAACAACCAAAGCTAGCCGGAACAAGGAGCTCTTATCCTAGACCTTACTTAGTACCTCTTGGCCGGAACGCAGCCGGGCAGCGCACCACACCGCCGCGACCATGAACACCGTGCGCAAGGCCGTGGGCCTCGAGCAGAAGCGCACGGTGACCGATCAAATATTAGACGAGTCCTGCCCCAAGCTCACGTACAACCAGCGCCTGACGGGCTACGTCCTGTGCATGTGCGTGGCGTTTTTGTTGACGATCGGCAGTTTGATCCGGTTGAAGGCGCTGATCCAGAGCGACCCGGCGCCCTTCGTGATCTACTTTACGTTTGGGAACCTGTGCGCCATCGCCTCGTCGTTCTTCCTCAGCGGACCAAAGGCCCAATGTAAGAAAATGGTCAATAGGACGCGGCGCATCGCGACCGCCTTCTACCTGCTGACCATCTTCTTCACGTTCTTCGTGGCCTTTTACGAGGACGTCCCGGACGGCGCCCGCGTGGGCATCATCATCCTGTGCGTCGTCGTGCAGTGGCTGGCGATGCTCTGGTACACGATCAGCTTCATCCCCTTCGCGCGGGACTGGGTCTGCCTCTGCTGCTGCAGCGCGCCCTGGGACCTCTGCAAGAGGTACTGCGGGCCCTGCGCAAAGGCCCTGCCGTCGTACAAATAACAGTTACTAGCTAGCTTCCGCGCGGCCGGGCCCGGCAGAGCACCTAGCCCTCGCGGACGGCGCGCCGGGCGTCCGCTCTTCTCGCGTCGGCCGCGCGCTGTTGGAGCGCGCCGTCCAGCACCTCCAAGAGACCGTCCGCTTTCAGACCGAGGTCCCCGTGCGCCGGCGAGAGGAGCTTGGCCGCGCCGCCCCGCGCGTGTAAATCCGCGATCGACCCAACGGCGAGCCCCCGCAGTTCACTGCGCGCGTCACAGGTCGACGCGACGGCCGCCCGCCACAGCTGCGCCAGGGGCACGCGCCGCCGGCGCCAGCCCGAGCCCGGCGCGCCGGCGAGGTCCAGGAGCCGCGCGTGGACCAGGAAGGTGGTCGCCCGTTCCGACGTGACGTCCAGCGCTTGTGATGGGAGTTTCGGCGCGACGGCCGGCTGGAAGGCCAACGTGGGCCGGTCCGCGGCGAGGGGCGTCCTGGAGCCGCACGTGCGACAGGTTCGCGCCCTTAAAAAGTCCGGGACGATGGCGCCGCACGCATCGCACAGCTCGCCGTCCCAGACCCACCGCAGCTTGTAGCCCGCCCCTTCTTGGATCGGCGCTTTTCCGTCGAAGACCGTGCGCGCTCGGATGGTCGACGCGCGGTCCATACTTGGGACGCGCCACAGGTCCGCGTCGTCGGGCAACTTGCCCACGACGCTCGTGGCGTCCGCCGTCGCATCGAAGGCGTCCCGCCGCAAGCCGCGCACGAAACTAGCGACCAACGCGCGCGCCTCCGCCTCTTTTTGCTGATGGCGCCTCTCCACACGTCGGCGCTGTTTGAATAGCGTGCGGTCCGAGACATGGGTAACAAAGTCCCAGAACGCGCTGGGTAATAAACGGTCGTCGCCGCACGGCAGCGACCGGAACTCCGCGACGCTCGGTGCACATGCCGCGAACCGCGTCCCCTTAACTAAGTCAGCGCCGTCCTCGTCGTCGTCCGCCTCGTCGTCCGAATCGTGCAAGCCATCACGTAACGCATCAATACACCGCGGCCAGTCGTTGTCCACTAAGAACGTCGCGACCGCGCCCTGCACCTCCGGCGCGCCGCTTTGTCGCAACGAGTTTATAACGCGCTCCTTCCGCGCGCGGTTGCGGTAGTAGCCCTTGAGGCCCCGCTTGATGGCTATGAACGCCTGGGCCCGGCGCAGGTTCCATTTCGCTCGTCTCCGCTCGCGCGCCGCCACCCGCCACTCGCCCAGTTTTCGAGAGAGGAACCGCCGCACACACCGCACGAAGCGCTTCGAGCTCTCCTTGCGCCCTTTCTTCAGGAACACCGCTTTTTCTTTCCGGAGCCGCAGGTTTCGCCGGGCCCGCCAGAGCATGGCCAACCGCGCGGCGTAGAAGTACCGCCGGCGCATCCGTAAGCGATACCGCTTCCAGGACCGTTGGATGGTCGCGCAGACCCCGTCGTACAATTCCGGGTCGAAGCTCGCCTCGTCCTCCTCCGACTCGACGGCATTGGTCCGGAAGAAGCCCGTGACGAATCGCGCCCTGAAGCACGCGTCTTTCGTATGAAGGCGCCCCGTGTACCCGCGCCAGCAGCGCTGGATCCGCTTTACGGCCTTGGCGTCCTTTTTCCGATGCCGCCGCGCGCACTTCTCGTACGTTGCTCGCATGTCTCGTAACTTGCGGGACACCTCGTCTTTTTGATCCTCGAGCGTGAGCTCCTGGGGCGGGCCGTGCGTCGCCAACTCGAGCTCCTTTCGACGACAGCGCTCGGCCTCGCGCGCTCGCATCCTCCGCAGCGCGACCTTCGTCGAGACACGGGACGAGGCCGCTCTTCGCCGCTCCTCCTGCTTAAGAAAGTTGCACTTGGCCCGGCCGCGTGCCGTCGCGAAGCGCTGCGCGCGCCGCGCGGCGAACGTGTCGTACGTGTTCGCCGCGAGGCGCCGGTCGAACGCGTCCTCGGAGTCCTCGTCGCCGGACTCGGACCGCCGCGCGGGCGTCACGGCGCGCCGCGTCGTCGCGCCCGCCAGGAACCGCTGCGTCGTCTCGCCGTCCGCGCCGTAGTGGGGCGTCGTCGGCACTTCGGTCGCGTACGAAGCCGCGTACGTGGCGTCGACGCGGCCCGCGATGCTCACGGCGTCGTCCGTGACGCGCGAGAGGTGGGTCCTCAAAAGCCGTTCGGCCGCGTTGAGCGGTCTCGGGAGCTCCC
>Ga0114994_10000962_pt1 | contig 20175 bp, 5 predicted proteins | sample ArcticOcean_MG_C_9_FD_87043 | JGI IMG/M metagenome (GOLD analysis project Ga0114994, IMG submission 87043) | Marine microbial communities from western Arctic Ocean - ArcticOcean_MG_CB2_152 | ecosystem: Environmental > Aquatic > Marine > Oceanic | place: Arctic Ocean: Canada Basin | collected...
AGCCGTCGCGGCGGCCGCCGCAGCCGACGCAGCCGGAGCCGTCGCGGCGGCCGCCGCAGCCGACGCAGCCGGAGCCGTCGCGGCGGCCGCCGCAGCCGACGCAGCCGGAGCCGGCGCCGACGCGGTCGCCGCCGCGGCCTCGACCAAGTCCCGCCGCCGCGGGCCGAGCGAGGACACCGCCAACGACGCAGCCGGGGCCGGAGCCGGTGCGGTCACCGCCTCGACCCAAACCGCACCGGCCGCCCGCCGAAAAGCCCGCCAAGCCGAATGAGCCCGAGGGGGCGGACCTGCGCCGAGCCGCGGAGGCGCGGAGGCAGGCCCAGGAACGCGAGGCTCGACGACAGGCGACCCGCAAGCGCGACGCGGACGAGGGAGCCGCGCAGGCGGAGGCCGGCGCCCGGCTCCGCGCTAGTACCTACGCGCAGACGGAGGCCGCGCTGCGGGAGGAGGACCGGCGCTTCGAGCAGCGCAAGGAGGCCATCCACGCGGCGCAAGTGAAAGAAGCCGCCGCCCAGTCCACGAGGCCGCCGCCGCCGCTGCGTAGCACAAACCGCAGCACAAAGGTCGCGGCCGCAAAGGTCGAGACCATGCTCATGGACTGGCCTAGTCAACTCATGGCCTGGTGCCGCTCCACTTTATACCACTACGGCTACTTCAAGCGCATCTACCACAAGAACAAGAAAGTACGGCCGCTCCGCGCCACCTTTGAGGGTCTGGGGCTGAAGGAGGACGACGTGGCGCGTTTACATGAACAGTTTTTGTTAATAGACAAAGATAGTTCGGGGAGCATCGAGCTCTGGGAGATGCTCGATCATCTAGACCTAAAACGAAACAGGTTCGCCAAGCGCGTATTCGCGATCTTCGACGTGAACGGGAGCAACGAAATTGATTTTCGGGAGTTCGTCGTGGCGCTGTGGCAGTACTGCACGCTCGGCCGGCCCCAGCTCGTCATGTTCGCCTTTGACTTGTATGATAGAGACTCTTCCGGAGCGATTGACTTCGACGAGTGCAACGCCATGTTGAAGGAGCTCTATGGGAAACGCTACGCCAAGAACTCTACTGCCGTCAACTTATTACGGCACATCAACCAGTTGACCAAAAAGCACGACACGGACGAGGTGGACGTGGAAGCCTTCGCCGAGTTCTGCCGGACGCACCCGGCCATGCTCATGCCCGCTTTTTCTATGCAGCAGACATTGCGGGAGCGCATTTTAGGAGGCGCCTGGTGGGACCGGCGCAGCAACGAGCGGGTCAAATTAGGCGGGCACAACATGCGCATCCACGACCTGTTGAAGAGCCACCTCTCGGAAGGCGGCTTCCACAGCTTCATGAAGGCGGTCGATTCACATGATACCAGAGAATTAAAACGAGACGCGGAGAGGCACCGGGACTTCGGCGTGGACTGGAAGGCCACGGCGTCCATCACGGGCACGGTCGCGCAGCGGCGCCGAAAGCAGGGCCAGCTTGACTTACAGGACCGGCCTCTGGACAAGTACTCGTCCTCAAAAGCGCGGCGGCGCGCCAGGAGCCACGACGACGTCCGCAAGGTGCGGCCGGACCAGAACGCCGCCCTGCAGCGCGCGTCGCTCGACGCGCACCCGCGCGCACGCCGCGAGGGCTTTGGCTCCCGGCTCTCGGCCGCGGTCGCGTCCCACAAGAAAAAGGAGGGCAAGGAGCTCCTCGGCGCGCTCGACGGCCTGCCGCGCAAGGTCGGCGAGGCCGGGCTGCTCCGCGTCGTCTCGGCGCGCCGCCGCACGTCGTTCTCATGACGGGAAGGACGCCTCGGAAGAAGAGTTTTGTGTGTGATTAAGTATTGTGTTTAGAGTGCTGCGCGTCGGCTGCGTATCGGGATCTCCGTTGCTTTGTCGGGACGTCCCCGGTCCGTGAGGGATCGGGTGAGTTCGAACGTTCGGGTTCGCGCTGACACGGGTTTTGCGATCACGGTTTTGCACACATCGAGCTTGAACGCGCGCCGTAAGCCGACCGGAGTCACCAACGCTGCACGACGGATTAAAAATACAGCTGGAGACTTCTCGACACAGCAATGCAGCGAAACGCCCTGCAGCGCAGCGCCCTGCCCAGGATTGAGGAACCGCAGCGACGCTCCAATCACGCACAATATTGCCGCGGGACGCCCGTCGAGACGCCGCGCGCCGATCGCCAAACACAGCGACACACAAATTGAGCATCGAGCACAGCACACAAAATTGAGCACGACTCGCGCGCCCGGCGCCGGACCGCCCCGACCGCAGGTCTACGTTTTGCAGGGTGTGTGAGCACCACTCCCCGCCACGATGAGCGGTCTCATCCCGCACATCAAGACGACGCCGTACGACAAGCGCTTCCCGTCGACGAACCAGGCGAGCCACTGCTGGAACCGCTACAACGAGTACGTCATGTGCCTCAAGAAGACGGAGAGCGACGAGGACGCGTGCAAGCCCATGCGCCAGCTGGCGCTGTCCATCTGCCCCGACGACTGGTACACGAAGTGGGACGAGGAGCGCGAGGAGGGGACCTTCGCGGGGGTCAAGATGACCGACGCGAAGCCGGCGGAGCACTAGCCGTGCTGCTCTCTTGTAAACTTAGTTCTCACGTAGGAGGCCCCCTATCTAGTTCCTTCTGTCAATGTTTTTGGCACGACCGCGTACGGGTTTCGCAGAGGTCCGCGGCCAAGGCGCGAACGCAGTGCCCAGCACTGCTGCTAGTCCCTGACGCCGAACGGGCAACGGAACACGCTCTGCCTGCACAGAAGACTGCAGTCCAAGCGCCGACACGCGTGGACGCGCAAAACGCTCGCCATCAAAAGGAGAGCAAAGCACTGGGTCTTTTGCACGCGCGAGCCGCGGGCGCTGCGTCCAGCAAGAGCTCTCAAAGGGGCCCAGCAGACATCACTAAAGCAACACGGGCAAACGTAAACACGAAACCGGACCCCGAAACTCGAGCGCCGCAGCAGAATGTCGACGACGCGGCGCGGCAGCAATCTCCCGCCGCTGCCGGAGAAGATCGAGCCCTGCTTCTCGGAGGAGACGCTCGGCCGCCTCGCCCAGGCGCGCATCGCGGAGATCGAGCGCGTCGTCGTCTACCGGCGGCGCGTGCCGTCGCGCGAGATGGTGGAAGCCGATCCGCAGACGGTGCACGTGTCGCTGGACGCGGGCGGTTTCGTTGGCCGCATACACGTGGACAACGCCATCTCGCCGAAGGAGCACGAGGCGCTCCTCGGCTGGTACGACCGGGGCTTCGACAAGGGCTTCGCGCGCGAATACGCGGGCGACGCGACCTCGAACTTCTCGGGCAACTTGTCGCAGCGCCTCACGGTCGACCGCTGGGATCTGACGCGGCCTGGCACCGCCTACAAGACCGATGGCGGCCAGCGCGACGCGACGTCGTACGTGATGGAGTTCGACGGCGTGAACACGAAGATCGCCGAGACTGTCTTACGGATCTACTCGGCGCACGTGCGCGAGGTCATGGACCTCGTCCGCGCGGGCGACGCCCGCGTGCGCTTCGCGACGCCCGACGAGGGCGAGGCCGCCGTGCCGACCGGCGAGGCCTGCAAGGAGGCGCGCGCCAACGACACCAAGTCGGGCGGCGACGAGGACGTGCGCGCGCGCGCCAAGGACCTCGCCGAGGACCTCGACGAGAACTTCGCGGACCCCGAGGCCATCCAGCTCACGACCTACCAGCCGCGGCCCCAGTCCGGCACGGCGTCCTTTATCATGTTCGATCGTCCGCGCGCTTCCTCCGCGCCTACTCGACCTCACCTCAATTCGCGCACAGGTCCGGCATGGCGCAGCACTTCGACTCGCGCGCGCGCTTCCTGTCGATCGCGACGATGTCGCTGCGGGCGTGCGTCAAGCTCGTGCAGATCCGCGGCCCGAAGGACCGGAAGAAGGGCGGCCAGGAGCGGTCCGAGATCCGGCTCCTGCCGCGCTCCATCTACGTCATGTCCGGCCCGGCGCGCGCCAACTGCCACTGCAAGGACGAGCCGGCCGTCCAGGCGACGAAAAACCACGGCGACTGCCCGTGCTGCTGGACGCACGGCATCGACACGGACCAGGCCGAGGCGCAGGGGCGCATCGGCGTCACGTTCCGCCAGCTCGCGCCCTGGGCGCTGCACGAGGCCGAGCAGAAGCAGCTCTTCGACGCGCGCGCCGCCGCCGACAAGGCGGCCTACGAGGCGCCCTTCGACGTGGCGCGGCGGCGCCAGTCGACGCCGAAGCGGCGGCCGCCGCGCGCGCCGGCGGCCGCGCTCACGACGGCGGACCACGCCGCGGCGAGGGCGGTCTGCGCCGCGTCGGCGACGGAGGTGGCGCGCGTCGTGCTGGCGTCGCGGCCGCCCGCCGAATGCGACGAGGCGACCCTGGCGCTTCAGGCACACATCGATGACGCGATCGTCGTGCGGCACGCCGGCCGCGAGTTTCCGAACGTCTTCGACGCGATCGACGGGACGCCGCTGCGGCAGATCATCGTCACGGCGGACGGCAGCTTGCGATGCGCCGTCTGTACGGATTTGGCGCCGTGGGACTCGCACGAACGTCGCCTCGACTCGCAGAAAACCCATTGCGGCTGTTACAATCGCCAGTCGGGCCACTCGGGGCATACGCTCGCGCACCTGGACCGCCTTCTCGCGCTGACGGCGGCGGCGTCGGCCGTCGTGTCGTTGCCGGCCGCTGCGTCCACGGCCGCCGTCGCCGAGAGCGACTCCGAAAACGACGAGCCCGTCGTCGAGTCGGACGGCGAGGGCGACCTCGACTGGGTCGACCAAGGCCCGGCAAAGAAGCCGCGCGGCGCGCCGCCCAAAAAAGTAGTCAAAGGTCCTGGGCCGACGACGTCTAAGGGATTCGGTGGCACGGAGGCCGTGCGCGCGTGGCGCTCGACGCTGACGCCCGACGCGTGGGACGCGCTCGCAAGCGCGGCCGGGCTGACGTGCAACAACGTGCCCGCGCGCGGCTGGAACCGCGAATTGAAAATGCGCAAGGCTTCAGCAACCAGTAAATGCGACATCTCCTTCCACCCCCCGGGCCAGCTTGTCAGCTCAGAAATTCTACGGTCCATGCCCGAGGTCTCGCGCTACCTGGCCGCGAACGTGACACCACTCTTCGAGGCGCCGCACCTCGACGACTTTTCGTTAGCGCGCGGCGGCAACCTAGCTCTGTTTTCGAGCCCGCTGGGGGGTTACTACAAGCGGCTGCGCTCGCGGGTCACGGAGCTGCTCCGTCCGGCGGCGGCCCCCGCGCTGCCCCCGTCGGCCTCGGCGCGACCACCGGCGGCTCCGGCACTACCACCGCCTCAACCACAGAACGCACGGCCGCCGCCGAAGCCGTTAGCGAAGCCGCGCGCCGCGCCGGTGCCGGCCGCAGAGAACACCCGCGCGGCAAGGGGCGGTCACCCCAACGCGATGGCCTGCGAGGTCCGCCGCGTGGGGGGGTCATGGCGGCGTTATGCGTGTCAAAAGGACGCCAGTGACAAGTTTCCCGGCTTAACTCAAGCACAAATCAGCGCGCTCGTGAACGAGAGTCGCGACGGTAGACTCCGAATTGGTCTCAGTTCGGCAATCCGCGACATCTACGAGGCCCGCGACTACGTCGGCGACGACTTTGAGACCGAGGACGAGCAGCAGCAGGAAACGCCGGCCGCACCCGCCCCAGCGCCGACGCCGACCGCCTGCCGACGCCGGCCGCTGCGCCTGCGCCGGCCACGAAGAAACCGCGCGTCGCGCCGCGGCCCGAGGCGGCGCCGGCGCCGGTCGCCGCCGCGCCCAGTCCGCCGACTGAGGCCGGCGGCAAGACCAGCCGCTTTACGGGCGTGGGCTGGGTCGAATTGAAAGGCCAGTGGAAAGCGGAGATTATGATCCGAGGGAATCAAATGCCCCTCGGCCACTTCGACGTCGAGGAGGACGCCGCGCGGGCCTACGACGCCGCGCGGGCGAAGTGGCAGGCGTTGCATCAGAATAGAGGAAAGCCGCTCAACTTCCCCGACGAGGCGCCGTTCGAGGCAACGCTGGCCGCGCTGCCGCCGCTTCCCTCGCAGCTGCAGCCGCCGGCGCCGCTAGCGCCGCGCCGCCGATCTGCGCCCGGTGCTCCCGATGTGCGCATCGGCCACTGGGTCGAGGTCTACTGGACCGGCGACGACGCGTGGTACCTCGGCCGCATCGAGGCCCAGCGGATAGGCGCCACTGGTGCTGTCGAGCTCCAAGTGGCCTACGTCGATAATGATACAATCTACCAGGCGCTCCGCAACGACCCCTTCGCCGGCGACGGTGCACCGCCTATTCGTCCACGCGAGCCCGAGGCCTGGCGTTTCGCCGAGGCGCCGGCGGCAGCAAAGCCGGCCGCGAAGCCGCGTGCTGCGCCAGCGCCGGCTGCGAAGAAACCGCGCGCGGCGCAGCGGCTCGAGTCGCAGCGCTTCGCCGTCGGCGACCTCGTCGAGGCCGACTTTGATGCTCAGGGCACGTACTACGATGGCGTCGTCGTGGCCGCGCGCGCCGACGACGAGAAACGTTTTTTTTACCGCATCAAGTACAACGACGGCGACGACGAGAACGACGTCGCCGAGGACTACATCCGGCGGCTCTATGCGGCCGGCGCCTTCGTCGACGCCAACTGGAAGAACAACGGAATATTCTACGCGGCAACTATCGAGGCCCGGCGCGACGACGGCTGCTACGACGTCGCTTTTGAGGACGGCGACCACGAGGAGGGCGTGCCGGCGGACCGCGTGCGGCCGGCGTCGAAGCTACGCAAAGAAGGGAGCCCGTGGGTCAAGCGGCGGCTCAAGCGAAACGGCCGCGAGGGCTGCATCGTGGGCTGGCTTCCCGTGATCGGCATCGACTACAATGCGGCCGAGCGGCCAGCACCCATCTACGAATTCAACTACGGCAGCGGCTCCGAGAAGCTGGAGACCTACGAACTTCTCGAGAGCACGATGGTACTACCGCAAACCACCGACGAGTGGCAGCGCGAACGGGCCTTTGGTGAGTTCCTGCGCCAGCGCGACGTCGCCTGCGAATTTAGCTCAACACGCCTACCGCGCGAACGCGCGCTGTACGACAAGTATTCGGCGGCCGGAAGCGTGAAGGCGTTCTTCGAGCTCAACGGCACCGCGGATGCGCTCGTGGAGGACATTCACCAGGCGCGCTGCACTGTCCCGATGATCCTCGACCTCTGGAGCGAGTACTGCGCCCAGACGCCCGATCATGGCGCGGAACGAGAGAAGCCAAAGGTGGCGAAGTGCGCGCAAAAGCCAGCCGCGTCGGACGCGGTTGTCCCGGCGAAGAAGCGGCGCGGTCCCCCGCAGAAGGTCCGGGCGCCGGCACCGTCGGCTGAGGGTCACGACTGGATCGTCGTCGGCGAAAAGGTCCAAACCACCGAGGGCGAGGCGGTGCGCGGTGTCGTGACGGAAACTGCTTCGTGGGTCACCGTGCTCTCGACGGAGGGCTACGAGGTAAACGTGAGACGGGCGTGGCTGGTGCCCGCGACGCTGACGGACGAGGAGGCCGCACAATGCGCCCGGGGGCCGCAGCGGCCGGCTGAATGGCTCCAGGCCCGGATCGACAGCTCGATCTGTGTTCGCTATGGCCAGCGAGAGATCAAAAACCAATTCTCGACCAGGGACGGCAGAGTCATCCGCCAGTTCGTCGTCGACTCCGGCACGACGAACGTGCGCTGTGCCCTTTGCGACTGGAAGCCGAGCCGGGACCAACTAGATTCACTGGACGGCTCACATTGGCGCTCTTCGAACTTGCTTGGCGCCCTCAGAAGACACTGTGGTAATCATCCCTCTAACCATCTGGAAGCCGCAACAAAACAGCACATGGAGCACGTCCTGAGCGTGGCCGCGGAATCGGTCGCGGTCTCTTCCACTCCCTTACCGCCACCGCTACAAGCCGCTGCCCAGAGCGCGGCGGCACCGTTACGGCAGCATGCCGCGGCTGCGGCGGGCAACTGGTGCGTCATCGGTGCGCGGGTAGAGGACGTCAACGACGCGACTGTGCGAGGCGTCGTAATTGCTATCAATCGAGGAGGTATTAAAGAAGTGGCGACGACGACCGGCTCCGTGGTAAACTTTAGAGGATTCGGCAAACTGAAGCAAGCGACGTTGACGGAGGAGGAGGCCGCGCGCTGCGTTCGCCCTTCCTCGCAGAAGGACTACGTGCAAGCACGGCTCGATGGTGCGATTCGATTCAGCCACGGCGGCCGCGAATTCAAGAACTGTTACACGAGCACTGACGGCACGGAGCGGCGGCAGATCGAGGTCACAGCTACTTGTATCCGGTGTACCCTCTGTCCTGACTCACGGACGTGGTCCTTGGGGACCGACCGCAAGTCTCTCATGCGCGATCTCGTGCGGCACTGTAGTGGGTCTGGGAACAAATTATATGCTCCTACGCAGCAGCATCTTGATCGCCTCGCCCTGTCTGCGGGCGCGCCGCCGATCACCGAGGCCTCCACCACGCCCGCGCCGGCGCCCGTGGTCTCGCCGGCGCCTGCTCCCGCGAAACCGCCGCGCGTCCCGCTCGCCAGCCTGCAGATACCACCGCCTACCGCGGCGGAGCGAGCGCCGGCGCTGCCGCCTGCGCCTCTGCCACTGCCGCCGCCACGCGCCCCGGTACCGCGGCGCGCGTCTCCAACCGGCGGCGGTCGCATCGTCATCGGCGCGGGCGTCGAGGCCGATCCGCTGGCGTTCGGCCACGAACATACAAATAGCGTTGGAGCCAGGGCGCAGTACCGCGGCATTGTTGTCAAGCCCGGCACTCACAATGAATTGCCGGAAGGATGTCCTCCACCCGAGACGGGTGATCGCGTCTGGCAAGTGCGCTACAACGACGACGGCCTCATCTGGGCGACGCCTGAGCCGTTTCTCTACTTGCTCCCACTAGATAGCTTGGACAGCATACGCAGACCCTGCGGCGCGTGCGAGGGGTGCACCGCGGAGGAGTGCGGCGAGTGCAAGTTTTGCTTAGATATGGCCAAGCGCGGCGGCCCAAACAAGCAGGAGCAACGTTGCTTTCTTCGACGCTGCGAGCACATCTACGGCAACGATAACTCGGAGGCCATGGCCGCCGCCGAGGTGGACTTGCCACCGGCGGTCGTGCCGCCTGAGCAGGCGCTCGCGGAGACGCGGCGCGCTCGAGCCGAAGGCTGGCGCGTCGAAGGGTCCGAGTATCTGGGGCGGACGGTGCGGCGGTCGATCCTGGACGAGCAAGGCTACGTGATAGCGCATTCGGACGGGTGCATCCGGGGCTGGCTCGACGCTTCTCGTTCCGACTTTAAGGATGCCTCCGGAAAGCCCGCAGCTCTGTGGCACGTCTATCTGACCGGCAGATTAGCGGGCGATGAGGTGGATTTAGAATTGTATCGAGTGCTGGATTCGTTGATGCCCCAGGAATCGCCCGCGGCGCCGAACCCGACGACGCCCGCCGCTACCGCGCCCGCCGCGCCGGCCGCGCCAGCCGCGCCAGCCGCGCTGGCCGCACAGCGGCCGCGCATCGGCAGCTGGATCGAGGTTTACTGGGCCGCTGAGAACGCGTGGTACCTCGGCCGCGTCCACAGCCAGCGGTACTTGGACGGCGCCGGTGCCCGCGTGGCTTACATCGACGGCGAGTTCCGCGTGGCTTACATCGACGGCGAGTTCCGCGTGGCTTATATTGACGGCGAGAGGCACTATGAAGTGTTTCAGGAAGACGAATTCGCGGGCGCCGCCGACCCGCCCCCACAACCCGATGGTGCTCCCAAGCAGTGGCGATTCGCCATGGCGCCGGTGCCCCGACTGCAGCCGCCCCGCGCGGTGCGCGGCGCGCCGCCGACGACCGCGCCACCGCCATTCCGTCTACCGACGCGCTCTGATGTCAACGGCACGGCACCATTGCCGCCGCCACCAGTCGCGGCCGCGATCACGCCGCCGCCCGCGGACGAGCGCGCCACAAGCGCGTCGGACGACGCGGTTCTGCCCGCGAGGCGGCCGCGCGGCTCGACGCGCAAGCGCTCGGCGCCGCCGCCGGTCGAATCCAGCTCCGAATACGTTGAGGTCTGGAGCCCGCCGCCGCGCGCCGAGCGCGCGGGAGCGAGGCCCGCGAAGAAGCCGAAGCGATTCGTTGAAGTGGACCAAGGCAAATCCGCGGGGGCGTGGCGGGAAGGCCCGCGCCGGGCGGCATCGCCCTTTAATGCCTTGTCTGCGCCGGGTCGCTCGTGCCCTTCTTCGGAGCCCTTCGTACGTGCGACGCGGTGGCCTGAGATGGGCGAAGAGTGCGAGTTCCGCGTCGTCGACTACCACACCAATAAATGGTATGTGGGCCGCTGTATTGAGGCGACCGAGGCACGCGTCGTGCTCTCGTATGCAGAAAGGAGCCTGCGCGGCCAGGCGCACGAGCTCTTCAAGGCAGACGACGCGCCGGCGGACTACATCCGGCTCCGCGCCGACGCGCCCGCTGCCGGCGGGTCTCGTGTGATTCCAAGTGTGACTCCCCAAGAATAAGTAGATACACATGTGATTACTAGGGCCCCTCAGGGAGGGCTCGCGTTGCGCTCGCCCGGCGCCGGCGCCGGCGCAGGAGCTGGCGCCATGGACGCCGCGTCCCCGTCGATGAAGGACACCTCCTGCGGCGCCGACCCGGCGGACGCCGGCCGCGGCGTGCTGCCCGGTGTCGGCACCGTGTTGTCGTACTTGACGCGGAGAGGCGTCGAGGGCGGACTTGGTGGCGGCTCCACGACTTCGGACCCGGGCTCCGGGTCCCCCGCGTAGAACGTGTCGTGCACGCCCTGGGTTTGCAACTTCTTGGGGATGCGCACGATCGTCAATTGGAGGCCGCCCACCGGCGACGCTTCCACAATGAGTCGCTTGAGGATGTACCTCGAGACACTTGATTCAATGAGCTCCGGGTCCGTCATCCTATCCTCCTGGAACTCGATCAGTTTGATGATCTCGCGCGAGCCTAGATGCAATTTGGCCGTGTACGAGGTGACGGGGTCATAGGCCTGGATCACCAGGCCATGCACGGCCGGCTCGCCTGGGGCTCGTGTGGTCACCGTGATAATACAATCGCCGCCGTGCGGCAGGGCCATGCCCTTCCTTAACACCATATCACCACTTGTTTGCAAGGGGATGAACGCCAACGGCACGCCGTGGGGCCGGCCCTCCCCGGTAACGGCGTCGACCTTTATCGTCGTGTCCAGGCCTTGGTACGCAGAGAGCCACGGTTTTTCAGGATTGGAATCGAGCGAGAGGGTCATCTCCGGCAATGGATCCGGTGCCTTCTCCTCCAGATCCTTGACACTGTCAGGCGCGTCCCGTCTCTCCGCCCAGTCCCTTTCTACTCTAAGGGCCTCCGGCGACGGCACGTCTTGGAGCCGCAGGTGGCGGATAAGCCAGTCGATGGCCGCCTTGCGGGGCTCGCCCTGGGCGTGCTCCAAACACGGCCGGCCCATGCAGTGGCGCTGGTCCGCGCCCGTGATCCTAATCTCGCAGGCTCTCCGGATGCGCGGCACATAAACGTTGAAATCTAGGTCCAGCTCCGTGTCGATGGCGTGGTACACGCTGATGATGCACTCAGCCTTGCCCACGCGCGTCGACACGCGGAAGAGGCGTCTCCTCCGCGACCGTCGGTTGACGCGGTCCTCCTCCTTGCGTATGGAGACGCCGTACTGCAGCCTCCTATTTCTTTTATCTTTCGTTTTGTCGTGCATGGGGTGTTCTTCGTCCGTGAGACCGCCGTCGTAGTCCTCGCCGAGCGGCTCCGGGTCCGGGCCGTGGAGCAGCGGCGCGGCCCTGCCTCCGGACCAGGGCAGGAAGGCGTCCGGCGGGGCTCGGTGCGAACAGGACAGTCTCAAACGCTTGGTGATGGCCAGGGCCAGGTCGAAGCGATGCAAGGGGTTCGCCAGGCGGAAGGAAGGCGGCGTCCGTTCGGCCTTGAGACCCTTGGTAGCCTGCTCGGCGTCTTCCAGGGCCATGACCTCCTGACACGCCTCGGGGGGCACAATAAACATGCTCCGGTGCTTTGCCAATGGGTTCCAGCACACGAAGCGGAGATGCGGCAGGGGCAAGGACTCCAGCGCCGGCGCTGGTGAGGGCGCGGACGCCGGCGCAGGCGCTGGTGCTGGTGAAGGCGCCGGCGCCGGCGCCGGCGCACTCGTCTCAACACCCTCGGGCAGCTCGAAGACGTTCACGTGCACCAAAGCACCGTCCACGGCTTGCGCGTGGCGCAGGATCTTCTTGCCGCGGTGCAACGCGCCCTGGTCGAAGAGCCGGTGGGCGTTGGCGTCCTCGTCGTCGTCGCCGCCCAGACCTAAGGGCGTGACCTTGAAGCGCGCGTCGAAGATGCGGTCCGTGGTCCACTTGATCGTGAAGCGGTCCTGGGACTTCACGAACAGGTCCGTCTCGTCATCAATTAGACCTTCGCACAGGATCATGCGGTTCTTAATTAAGAACAGGAGCATCTCCTCCTCCCGTTCGCCCGCAAGTAAGTGCTGGGCGGCGGGGCCCAGCGTCATCCTCAGGTGCTTCAAATCCTCGATAATGGCGCATTCGGCCCCGGACGTCGTGTGCCTATAGGCTTCGAAGCGTAATTGTCTCACAGCAACGCCGGACGTGTACTGTTCGAAGACCTTGACGAAGACGAGCTCCTTGGCCAATCCTAGTGCGTCCAGGGTCGGCCAGTTACCGGGCTCCAGGGGTTTGATGCTACTGCGCACGCCCTGCTGGAAGATGAGGCGCATGTCGGTGATGACGTTCTCCTCGATCTGGGCGGGGGCCTCGGCCTCCGCAACCGCCGCGGGCGCGGGCGCCGGGGCGTCACTGGGCGCCGGCGCCGGCGCCTCCGCTTCATCAACGGGAGGCGGCGGCAGCTGCGTCGCGTCGTCGAACCAGACGAGCTGGCTGAAGTCGCCCGCGTCCGGCGGCGGCGGTAAGGCGTGTTCATAAAACACGACGGGCGGCTGCCTTCTAAATTTGTGACCGTGTTCTATACTCCCGTTGTGGGCTTCCTCCACCCTTTCGGAAGGATGGCCAAAGGTCGATGGTACGCCGTCGAACCGCCGGAAGAAGGGCGCGTCCGAACCCTCCATTTCCGCCCGCGAGGGCCGGCGCCGCGGCTTCACCTTCAGGAACGGCGCCTGGGCCTTCTTCCGCTGCTTCGCTTCGTCGTTTACAGTAGATAGCATGACCCGGCCCGTCTCTCTGTCCCTTGTTAATCCTTCCACGAGCTTTTGGATGCCTTCGTCCCGCGTGTGCTTGTTCCCGAGCACCGTGTACACGGGCCGCTCATTGTCCTCCAGCGCCCACAATGCCGCCAATCTCTCCTTTGTGACGACAAACTCCGTTTGCGTCGTCGGGCGCAGCTCCATGACCTTGACGATGAGCCCCTCGCCGTCGCCCGCTTTCAGCTCGATGGTCAACCTACACCGTTTATCCTTGATCTTGCAGGCCCGGTTATGTAATGTCGAGTCGAACGTGACCCCGTCTTGATCTAGTATAGCACCGGAGTCGATGCCTCTTTCTTCGGGGAGGTACTTGATAAACCGCTCGCCGTCCTCCTCGTCCGAATTGTACCCTTCTAGTAGTGAAGAGACGCGCTTTCTCCTTAGTGAAAGGCGTTTGAGCAGACTTTCTCGCCATAATCTCCAGTCCCCTCCTATGCTATCTAGTAACACGGCTCGGTGCGTATCCGCTAATCTAATCTCCCGCGTCTCCGCGGATAACGGATCGTACAACAAGAGCCGCAGCACCCTCCGGGACGCGCCGCCGCACTCTATAACACTTAAAACAACTTTCATATTCGAGATGGTGGCGAACTGCTTGAACACCGTGCGGCCCGGGCCCTTGCACTGGCGCAGGCGCAACTTGAAGCCCGCGGAACGTTTCGCCCCGCCCGTGTCCTTGGCGGCCAGGGCCAAATAATGCGAGAGCGAACCCATGTCCTCGGCGCACGCTTTCGACGGCACGATCTCCATGCGGTCCGCGATGTAGGGGAGCATGGTCTCGGCGTCGTGCGACTCCAGGGCGCTCAGCTCCTTTATTTTTGGGTCGGCGTCCCCGGTGACGATGTCGTGCAAGAGGTCCATGCCTACGGCTGTTTCTAACGAGGCGGAGCGTTCCGGCAAGTAGGCGTGGACGCGGAGTTCTCCTCGAGCTTCTTCGTAGACCGTCAATGTACAAAGGTAGCCGGAGATCCGTCTCGTTTCCCGCATGAGCCGGCGTAACTTGCGCCGGCACATTAGCGTAGGCGGCGTGACCTTCCGTAGTTTGGAAATTCGCGCCGGTTTGGCTAGTAACGAAAGCTTGGACTTCCGCGGCGGTCGATTCGCGAGGGCCTGGTTCGTGCCGCGGTTGACCACTAACAATTTCACGAGGCGCGCGTACATCTCCTTGAGGGACCGCGGCGGCAATTTGGCCGTGTGCTCCCGGTGCTCGATGGAGTTGGGCGCTAATAACCGGTCGACGTCCCGCTCGTGCACGCTCGTGACCAGTCGTGTAGAGGCAGAGGGATCGTACGCGGAGAAGAAGATGCGCCCGCAGTCGTGGGCCACGTTCACGTTATAGATGGCGTCCGGGGGCGTCGTGCCGTCGTCGTAGGGGACGCGGGTCGAGGCCAACTTGGCCGCGCAGCGGTAGCCCCGACAGTCCTCTAGAGCCGCATCCAATAATTGGGCCGACGCGGCTCGGTACCCGCGCCCGGCCGCCTCGGACTCCTCTTCCAACTCCGTGTGGCCGTCACTTACAGTAACGACGGAGTGCACGAGGTCGGGCGGTTCCTGTCGAGAAATAGGCGGCGCGGGGCCACCGTGCTTCGCGAGGTACGAGCCCGCGCTCACCACCGAAGCGATCCAACTGATTAACGGTCCGAGGGCGGACTCCTTCGAGGGCCCGCCATCTAAATTAGAGACGTAAGTGTCGTAGTCCTCGTTCTCCGGATCCGTGATTAAGGAAGCGCCTTCGTGGACAATAACTTCGCAGAGGGGCCAGTTCTCGTGCGCTATGTATTCCTTGAGGACAAATAATGTTTGGGGCGGCAAGGTCGCGGCGTCGAAGTCCCTCAGTTTGGCCACGAGCTCCACCGGCCGCGCTAACAAGCGCCGCGCGGCCAGCCAGGCCACGGCCGTCACCGTGCGGTCCGGGCCGCGGAACTTCCGCGAGCGGGTCAGGAGGATGATGGCGGCCTCCATGGCGAGCGCGTGGCCCAGAGAGGGCGGCCGCTCCTGCAATGCCCAGTCCGCGAGGTTCTCCAGCGCCTCGCTCTCCGTGAGTCGAGCTAGATGCTCCGCGGCGTCCTGCAGGTCCCTTTTTAAATCGCAGTCGGCCATCTGGTTCAGGTCCTCGATGGACACGCCGTAGTGGCCCGCGGGGGACGGCGCGCACGCGCCCCGCCGGTTCCGCGGGTCTCCTAGGACAAGCATGACTCGAGGACTGGGAAACAGGGCCGCCTTGCAGAACGCCAATCCATCAATGAACATGTGCCGGCAGTCGTGGGCCACGCCGCTGTCCACGTCGGCCAGCACGGATTTACCGACGCTTAACGGCGCTTGAAACGCCTCGGGATCAATACCTTGTGGTAAATCAGAACACACTCGCACGAACTCGCCCTCGAGCTCCCGACACAGGCGATCGATGATCTTGCGCTTGGCGATCGACGGAATATCCCGCGCCACCAGAATCAGCAGGGGCCGCGGCCGGGGCGGCGGGCTCCGCTCCCAGGGCTCCAGCTCCTTCATGAGCGTCGCGTCCAGCTCCTTCTCCGCCTCGAGCGCGCCCTCCCTCGTAAGAGCGCTCTTGCCCAGGGACTTGGCCATGGCCTCCTCCGCTTCTCTCGCTCGTCGCTTGGCTTCCGCCGCCCGCTCCATGCTTAATTGAGGCAAAAACGGCTCGGGCACGAAGCGCTTGTCGAGGAGCAGCTCCTCGACGGCGCAGAACTCGTCCTCCCGACAGTCCTCGGCTCTTTCTTCGTCCGTCGCTTCTAGCGCCGCCACGGGCTTCTGCTCGCGCGCGCGCTCGTCGTCCTCGGCCTTGGTTATTTCACATTCCAGCTCCTCCCGGACGCGTTTCAAAGCTTCCTCGGCGTCCCGTAAACGCGTGGCGCAGTCGTCCAGGTCCTTGTCGAACTCTTTTAGGGCGCTATCGTCCTCCTCATTGAGTCGAGCCAAATCGCTGCCCTTGCTCTTGGCCCAGACCTGCTGCTGCCGTTCATCGATCGAACCTGTCACGGAGCGAAGGTCTCTGGATGCCAACTTTCTCACGTGGGTCTCCCCTCCTCTATCTCGGAACCACCGCTTCAACGCCTCCTTAGTTAGCGCAGCAGCACACTGCGCCTCGCCGCACGCCGCCGCGCGGTACGTGACCTCGGGCGGCAGTTCCACGACGATGGTCTTGCGCCGTTTGGCGGCGACGGACGCGTTCCGGCGCACCAGCGCTAGTTTACTTCGCGCTTCCCTTTCATCGATGCGCGCTTCCGTGCAGTCCGCCCGCAATTTCGGTAAGCGAGATAAGGTTGTAGTACTACCGGTGGCGCGCGCGTCCTTCGTGGCTTGCGTGAGGGCATCGTCCGCGAACGTCACGCGCTGGATGCATTTCTGGCAGTCCAGTTCCCGATCGACCTTCTCCTCGCGCACCTTCACGACGTCCTTCATGCTGTGGGCGGCCTCGGCGGCGTCCTGGGCCTTGAGCTCGTCGTCACTGGCCTGGAATCTTAAACGCGCCGCGTCCAGGCACGTGGCCTCCACAGGGAACTTCTGGCCCAGGGCCTTTTTCGCTCGTAACGCGGCCCCGCAGCTCTCGACGTCGTGGTAGTCCACGTCTCTTAAAGCTTGGAGAGCCCGCCGTCGTTGGGCCCCGACCCGTCTCCGAATCAACCAGTTCGGCGTGGACTCGTCCCCACCCAGCTGCTCGAAGAAGTCGGACTGCACCTCGTAGACAATTCTGAGAGCTTGCACGAAGGTCAAGAGTTGCACGCACGCCTTCCGGCCCATGACGACGCGCTCCATGGCGTCGAGCGACATGGTGGGGTCGTTGTCGTAGGCCCGGAGGAGTTCGAGCGACTGGAGGGGCAGGGACAGGAGCCGCGGTGGCACGCTCGCCGGGCCCGCCGCGAGGAACCGCAATCGCCTCAACAACCAGTGGCCTCTTCTAAGAACTTTAACCGCGCCCGTCCACGACAGGTCGTTCCGCTCCACCTCCATGCCGTGCTTCGTCCCGATGGCCGTGTAATCTGAGAGAGTAGTACCTAAAGCGCCGCCCCCATCCTCAGAAAGCATGAGCATCATTATTCTAACAAGGCCCAGCACGGCCGCCGGCGGGAAGGCCAACCTTGAATCGACCTGGGCCTCCTGGATGGCCGTGGCCAGCTCCTTGAGGTCCTGGGCAAAAAGCTTGCGCACGCCCACGGCCTCCGCGGCCGCTAAAGCTTTTCTCCTTAATTCCATCCTTCTGAACACGCGTCGTCGCGCCGCTCTGCCTCGCTGCGCGGTCTGGATCCTGACCGCCGCGAGCTGTTGATGTGATCTCTCGAGCAGGATATAGTACCTCGCTCGGGCTTGGCGGCCGCGCGTCACGCGCTGAATGTTCCACGCGGCGTACCGCGCGGTCCGGATCTTCTTCGCGTAGATGCGCGAGATTTTGCCGCGGATGCCCGCGGCGATGATCGTTGCTGCTCTCGCGTACACTCGTCGCAGTCGCTTCGCATAGAACCGAGCCTCGACCCCGCGCACCATGCGCGTGATGCTCGTGGCGGAGATGTCTTCCAACGTCCGCGCTTTCCGTTCGTCGGCCGGGTGCACACCGCCAGGCGGCAAAAGCCGCCGCGCCCTTTCTAACTCCACCGCCCTCCGTTTGTCCTCGATGACGCGCTCGTTCCGCTTCAATTGGGTCCGCTCCTTCTGGCGCTTCTCGTAGTCGTGCGTTCGTAATTCAAAACCCTCCTCGAGCTCCTTCGCTCTTATTTCAGCTTTAGCAATGTCATCTTTGAGCTCCTGGGCTCTCAAACGCGCCTCCTCCCGCGTGGCTTTTCCTCTCTGCGCTCTTTGAATTTCGGCAGCCGACTGCTTTTCCTGCATGGCGTCGCGCGCCGCCGCCTCGGCCTCCAAACGGTCGGCGTCTCGTTCTAGGAGTTGGACTTCCTCTAAGTCGGCCTTCATTTCTACTCTGACGGCTTTCGCTTCCCTCTCCAGACGAGAAGCTTCCCTTTTTAAGCGCCCAATGTCCGCATCTAATGCCATACCTCTACTCCGTTTGGTCGGCGCCCGCCTTCGGCCCATGGTCGACGCGGACTGCAAAGGACCGAGCACCCCCGAGGCCCGCATGGCCCTGCTCCTCGAATTGAGCTCGTCCTGTTCTGATTTCACCGGGTTCTTCGCCGGGTCGTCCGCCACGGCCCGCTGCGACCACCGCCTTTTAGCTTGGCCCTCCTCGTCCCCAGAATCCGGATCCTGGTACCCGATGCCGGCGGGACCCGCATAGGGCGCCATGGAACGTGGTGCTCGGGCCGGTTCGTCCAGGGGTCGGCCGCGATCCAAAGCCAGTCGTTTCACGTGCTCTTCATCTTCGACTTGCGCTGCGGGGACGAGTTGGCCATTGTGGTTCCGCGCAAACCGGCCTTCGCGCGCTTCCTCATCTAGAAGAACCAACTCAGCCGCTCGCACGCGCGCCAGGTCCTGGCCGTTCACGAGGACTTGCAGCGGCGCCGACTCGCCCTTCCGGCGTTGTACGGGCTCTTCCTTGAGTTCCACGACCTTCTTGGGCTTGGACGCCTGGATCAAGGCCGGGTCGTTCACCACGGGCGTCCGATAGGGCCCCTTGGTGGGTTTCCTTCGCCCCCGTCCGGGGTGCGGTCCGACCATGGGGTCGTCCCCGTACAACACAGGCGCTTCGTCGTCCTCGAGTCGTTCGGGCACGTAATCTCGTTCCGTCGACGTCGTCGAACGGTGGTCCAATGGTAGCGGTAATAAAAACGGGTTCCGTTGCAACGTGAAGCCTGACCACCTTCGTAATGCAGGGAGCAAGTTCAAATCGTCCAAGTCAGAAGGCATCTTCAGCAGATAATTGATGCCGTTCCACAGAAAGGGCATGGGCTTATCATCAAAGTCGCCGATGGCCAACCGCCACCGCACGATGTGCTCGCAGACCTCCGTCGAGGACGTCCTTAACAAATCGAACAGATCCCCCAAGCCTGAGGGTACTTGTTTTAAATTGTTCGTGCCCAGCCACTGGCTGATGACCCCTTCCAGTCGTTTGAGGTAGCCCTCCCTTAGTAGAATCGTTTTGAGCACTTCTAATTCCTGCCCGGGCTCCTTGGAAGATTTAGCCTGCCATTCCAAACCGCCCGCCGACCCGACGGACCCGGCCTGCCAGTCGTCCAGCGGCGGTTCCGGAGGCGTGCGCGGCGACCGTCGTAAAGCCGTCGACGTCTCGGTGGACAGGGGCCTCAATTTGCTGTTCGGGAGCGTGTCCCCGGGACTCGTGATCGGCGGCGCGCCGCCGTAGGTGATGCCGCCCGACAGCGTGGACAGACTGAAGTTCGTCTTCGGTAGGTCGTGCACGGGCAGCGACCGCTGGGCCCCCCGCGGCGGCGTGACGCCCCGGACAGGCTCGCGGATCGGGTCCAGCGTGCGGGGCGTCTTGGCCCGCTGGTCGTACGTCGCCGACTGGCTTCGCGGTGGCGCCGTCTTGCTAAGTTGGTCCGCGCGCACGCGGCGCTGCACTTCCTTCTGTCTTCGTTTGTACTGGGCGGTGTGGGCGCTGGGGCAGTACTGGTCGCCGGACGGGTTGTACACGGGTATGCGGGCGCGCGTCGTGTCGAAGGTCGTGAGGTCGTCGCGGGAGGCGGCCCCAATGGTCTTGGCCTTGTCGTCGGCCCTCTTCTTGCGCGGCGGCATGGCTTCCTGGGGAGGGCTGCCCCGAGGGCTGCTCTCGTGGCCGTCACGCGTTGCCGCTGTCGTTTCTTGTGGGCCACCAGCGCGAGCGGTGCCACGACGACGTCGCGCGAGCACAGCTGTGCGCTCGGTCGGGGCAATGGCTTTGCGCCGGCGCTGCCCGTACAGGCACTAGGTTTTACTTACTAGCCCGTACGAGGCGCCGCTCGATTGAAGACGCGCCGGCCGTTATTCAAGCTCAGATTTACCGGGAGTGGGGCGTCGCGATCGTGAAGGGCCGGGCCGAGTGCCTGCTGGCTCTGCTGGAGTGTTCGGTGCCGAACGC
>Ga0114994_10000963_pt1 | contig 20167 bp, 19 predicted proteins | sample ArcticOcean_MG_C_9_FD_87043 | JGI IMG/M metagenome (GOLD analysis project Ga0114994, IMG submission 87043) | Marine microbial communities from western Arctic Ocean - ArcticOcean_MG_CB2_152 | ecosystem: Environmental > Aquatic > Marine > Oceanic | place: Arctic Ocean: Canada Basin | collected...
AATACCGATCTCTAAATCATTTAGCGTGTTGTAAATAGCGTCTTTGTTTTGGACATCCAAAACGACGGGAATGAAGCCGGTTTCGGACGCCAATAAATCTAACTTTTCTTTGCTCCAGGTGGTGGCATAGACTTGAATTGCATGTTCCGACAAAGTCCGGACAGTTGCTTCACCAATGCCGCTGGATGCGCCGGTAACCAGTGCTGTTTTATAATCTGTCAATGCCATGGGGCTCGCTCCTAATTCATATGCCTGCCTCATATCTAGGGGAGTGCGTATGGCATTGTAAGAAATTGAATCGCTTTGATGGCTTTATCCTTAACCACGTTTAATGCAATAACCTGATGATAGACCATATAAACTGATTTATGAGTGGATAGAACCATGCCAAACACACTTAAAATTCTAGATCAAATGCCCCAAGCAGCGGATTTTTATGAACACTATTGGAACAAATTCCCGTTCGTTGTCAGGGCTGCAATTTCAAACCATGATATGGCGGGTTATATTTCAGCAGATGAATTGGCCGGGCTTTCCATGGAAGAAGAACCTAGATCTCGGATGGTGAAAACGGCGGGTAAGTTCCATGATTGGTCCTGTGGATTTGGGCCTTTTGAGGAAGATGATTTTAATAAGGCTGGCGATGCGGATTGGTGCCTTTTGGTTCAAAACGTCGAACAGTTTCACCCAGATACAGCCAGTCTTTTGCAGCACTTTAACTTCGCACCGCGCTGGTTGATGGATGATGTGATGGTCAGCTATTCCGCCACTGGCGGCTCCGTCGGCCCGCACATCGATAGCTATCACGTGTTTTTGGTGCAAGGCGAAGGCAAGCGCCGTTGGAAGGTCAGTAACGCGCCAATCACCGATGAAACATATATTGAAGGGTTAGAGCTTAAAGTTTTGGATTGTCAGATTGAAGGTGATGAGATTGAGGTAACATCGGGCGATGTACTTTATTTGCCACCCAATTTTGCCCACGAAGGGACAACGCTTGATCCAGCGCTGACGTTTTCCGTTGGGTTTTTGGGGCCAAAAATGTCTGAACTTTTCAGTGGGTTTGCAAAATATATTGGTGAAATAGAAGACTTAGACACCCGCTATGTGGGCGCGGGGCTTGGGCTGGACAGCTCAGGCTTTGAAATAAGCAATGGTGCCGTTGATTATTTAAAAACCCGTCTAGAGGATTATTTGGGTAGCAAATTATTTACGCAATGGCTGGTCGAATTTTTTACAGAATCATCACACGAAGATTTAAGTTACTATAGTACACGCGAAGATGTGTTGAATGCGGAAGAGTTTGATATTGAATTGCACCAAGGAGCCAGTTTAATTAAACCGGAATACGTCAAATTTGCGATCACAACGTTTGAGAATGGTGGGTTCTGTTTGGGCTTTGATAACCATAGCTTTGGCGTAAATGAAGCCGCGTTTCCGGTGCTTCAAACACTTATGAAAGAACAGCCAGTTGACCTTGCAACCTATCCAAATGTGTTGGATCAAATAGAAACCCGTAAACTTGTGATTGAGCTTTATAACCACGGAGCTTTGGAGTTTACTTCCTAAATCATATTCTGTATTTCAGGAAATCCCATGGGCCTCAAATCTGTACGCCTTTTACCTGGCGATAAAGCCTTGGAACTAACTTGGGCCGACGGAGAGCAGGCACGTTTTAACGCCATTTGGCTGCGTGATAATAGTCTAGACCCCGAAACCCGTAGCACAAAGCCAATGGGCAGCGCCTGATTGCGGTGCTCGATATTCCAGCCGATCTAACTTTGACGGAATCTGTGATTACAGATGATGGAGCGCTGCGCGCGATTATTACTCCTGAAATGAAAGAACTTAGCTTCACAGCTGATTGGTTGAAGGCGCATTCCTATGATAAAGTTCGGCCGTAAAATCAGGGGTGACTTGGCTCCAAAGTGAAAACCTGGGATGGGAGTTTGCAAGACCATATACATCGCGCTGTATGGGATCAAATTTTTAAACCTAGCCAAGTCTTGGGTGACTGGCTTGCAGCTGTCCGGGCGTCTGGGGTTGCAGTTTTACACTGCTTGCCAACCAAACCCGGTTATTTATGTGTTGTTGCTGACTTGTTTGGTTTTGTGCGCGAAACCAATTACGGCCGTTGGTTTGAAGTTCGTTCCGAAATTAACCCAAGTAATCTTGCCTACACCAATTTTGGCCTACAGGCGCATACCGATAACCCGTACCGCGATTAGGTGCCAACGCTGCAATTGCTGGCGTGTTTATAAAATTCGGTTGAAGGTGGAGACTCGATTGTTGTCGATGGATTTCGCGTCGCTGAAAAGCTGAAATCTAAGCATCCGAGTGCCTTTGATTTGCTTTCCAAATATTGTGCGAATTTTGAATATATCGGATCAGAAGGGGTCTGCCTGCGGGCCCGTAAACCGATAATTGAACTTGCACCAGATGGTGAATTGATTGCGGTGCGGTTTAACAACCGATCTTCTGCTCCGTATACGGATATTCCGTTTGAAAACATGGAAGCCTATTATGATGCCTATCGGAAATTCGCTGAAATTGTTGAGATGCCGGATATGCAGGAAAGCTTCAATCTTTCACCGGGTGACTTGTTTATTGTCGAGAACACCCGCATTTCGCATGCCCGTAATGCCTTTTCAGGCAGCGGCAGGCGTTGGTTGGAAGGATGCTATGCCGATTTAGATGGATTGTATTCGACGTTGGCGCATATCGAAGAAACACAAAAATGAGAGGCTGCACAATGAACTAATTGAATTTAGATGAATCCAATATCGTTGCTTTCCTTGGGAATATATTTGAGCGCCGGGGGGCTGAGATCTATTTAGATGAAAAAGTCTCAATGGCTGAGCACATGCTGCAAGGGGCTGCCCTGGTGGAAGCCAGCAGCAGTTCAGATGAATTGATTACTGCGATCTTGCTTCATGATGTCGGGCATTTCACCAGTGAATTTGGGGCCTATTCCCCGGATGATACGCAAGACAAATATCGCGATATTACAGGTGGGCATATCTTGAAGCCTTTTTCCCTCCACGGGTTTCTGAATGTGTGCGACTGTATGTGGCGGCTAAGCGTTATTTGTGTGCCGTAGAGCCCGCGTATTTTGATCAACTGTCATCAGAATCCGTCCACACCTTATCGCTTCAAGGCGGCCCTATGAGCATCGATGAAGTGGCCGAGTTTGTATCTAACCCGTATCATCAAGACGCTGTAAAAGTTCGGAAATGTGATGACTATGGAAAGGCTGTTGGGGTTGAAACTAAGTTATTTACGGATTATGCGCCGATGCTTCAAAAGATTGTTAATGGGCATCTGAATTAAACTTAAAGAGCCTTTGTAAAATAATATCTGCGAATGCCGCTGCCGATGGTTTTGTTGCTCGCGGGTTCAGCTTGTCCTTCGTGAGTTATGGGGAATCCTGCATTTTTATAAAGCGATAGGGTGGCGGGCTTCGGGATCAACATACATGCGCCGAAGCTCCATGCCATCGTCCTGCCATTGTTCTAACCCGAACATGCCTTTGGGTGCAATAAGGCGATTGATCTGGATGAATAAATTACGAACGTTTTGCTTGTGGCTCTCTTGATAGCTGCGAATGTTCAGTTTATCAGCCATTTAACGGCGGATTTACTATGCTGTCGGGTATCGATTTTTGCTCTTTAATGACTGCACGTTCGTTTGATATAGTAACTTTCCCTTCGGCAATTAAGCGCACTGCGTGCGGGTAGATTTTATGCTCTTCAACCAAAATCCGAGCGGCCAGAGAACCAGCTGTGTCGTCCGAATGTATGGGGACGGCGGCTTGTACAACAATTGGGCCTGTATCCATTTCTTTGCGCACATAATGTACCGTACATCCCGAAAACCGTGCACCAGCATCAATGGCTGCTTGTTGGACGCCTAGGCCTTTAAATGATGGCAATAAGGATGGGTGGATATTGATCATCCGGTCGCGCCAATGGTCGCAAAACACATCGGATAACAAGCGCATGAAACCAGCCAAACAAATTAGCTCTGTGCCGTTGTCTTCCATCGCTTTGGTCATCACCTGATCAAAATTTGCCCGTGTAGGGTAGGCTTTATGATTAACAACCAAAGTCGGAATTCGGGCTTTTTTTGCCCGCTCTAGCCCGCCAGCCGATGCCTTGTTTGAAATCACCAAACCGATTTGGGCTGGAAAGTCAGGAACATAACAGGCGTCTATCAGGGCTTGCAGGTTACTGCCATTGCCTGAAATCGGAACGCAGAGATTAAGTTTTTTTAGCTCTGCCATTGGGCTTCAGGATTGGAGATTTTAACCGCTGGCGTGTCGCCTGAAATGCTGACAACGCTACCAATTGTGAACACGCGCTCCCCATTGGCTTCAAATACACGGCGCAAAGGCTCAACCCGGTCATCGGCAATAACGCACACCATGCCAACACCACAATTGAACGTCCGGTTCATTTCATCAGATGCAATGCCACCGGCTTTTGCCATCCATTTGAAAAGATCCGGAACCACCCATTCAGCCGCATTCAATTCAACGCCCAAACCATCGGGCAAGACGCGGGGAATGTTTTCTAATAGTCCGCCACCTGTAATGTGAGCCAAGGCATGAACGCCGCCTTCGCGTATGGCAGCTAAACAGCTTTTGACGTACATCCGGGTAGGCACCAACATCGCTTTGCCCAGCGTCGTATCTGGATCAAAGGGAGCGGGGGATTGGAACGTTAACCCAGCCGCTTCCACAACTTTGCGGGCCAAAGAGAATCCATTGGAATGCAAACCATCAGACGCCAAACCAATAACAACGTCCCCAGCAACAACTTTATCACCTGTTAAAATATCGTCGCGTTCAACTGCACCAACGCAAAACCCAGCCAAATCATAATCGCCAGGAGCATACATGCCTGGCATTTCAGCGGTTTCGCCACCAATCAGAGCGCATCCTGCTAATTTGCAGCCGTCCGCTATCCCTTTAAGAATGGCCTTTCCCGCTTCAACTTCTAATTTACCCGTCGCGAAGTAGTCCAAAAACAATAAGGGTTCTGCGCCTTGAACAATCAGATCATTGGCGCACATAGCAACCAAATCGATGCCAATTGTGTCGTGAATGTTCATGGCGGTGGCTACCATTAATTTGGTGCCAACACCGTCAGTGCCACTGACAAGGATGGGGTCTTTAAATCCTGCGGCCTTTAAATCAAACAAGGCTCCAAATCCACCCAGTCCAGATGTAACGCCGGGGCGGTTGGTTGATTGGGCTAAGGGCTTAATTTCTTCAACTAACTTGTTACCGGCATCGATATCGACACCTGAGTCTTTATAGCTGAGCGAGGGCGAGTGTTTCTTATTATCAACGCTAATGGGTTTTTCCTTCGGTGACTTGTGCTAACATAGTAGTCTATGGTGGCAAAATAAACGGATACAAACGGTTTGCAATGAACGATATTCTATCTCAGCGCATTTATGGTGCCTTTTTTACTTTTTTTGTAGTTTATTCAGTTGCTTTTGCTCCTGTGCGCCCTGCGTTGGCAATTACGGATGTGTTTGAGGTCCGAAATGTTGTTGTTGATGTGACAGACGAATCGGCTAGTTCAGCCCGAAAGAAAGCTCTTACACTAGCATCGTCCATCGCATTTCAGCGCTTGTTGGAACGCTTGACGCTGATTGAAGACCGTGAACGGTTGCCTCAGTTGGACCAAGATGAAATATCAAGCTTCGTCAACAGCTTTGATGTGGCCGATGAAAAGACGGCTTCAAAGCGCTATTTGGCGAAGTTAAGTTATAAATTCAAACGGACAGATGTGCGTAATTTGCTCAAAGATTTTAATTTGCAATTCGCTGAAACACTAAGTAAACCCGTGTTGGTTTTACCTGTTTATCAGGCTGCGGGAACAATTGCTTTATGGGATGACCCAAACCCATGGCGTGTTGCGTGGGCAGGGGCGGCTGAGTTTGTGGGAATGGTGCCGCTTGTGCGTCCGGCATGGGATTTAGCTGACGTTGGATTGATTGGCCCAGAGCAGGCTATTCAAGGCGACCGCCAACGTTTGCAAGCGATTGCAGATCGTTACGATACGGGAGCTGTGATTGTTGCGTATGCGAAATTGCGTCTAGATGCCGCCGTTGCGCGTCAACGCCTAGAAGTGTTTGTAACGCGCTACGGCAATGACCCTGAACAGATTTCCGATGAATTAGTATACCATCAAAACGAAGGCGAACAGATGCCTGCCTTTTTAGGGCGAGCTGCCGTCGCGGTAGGTGAGCATATAGAAAACACATGGAAGCACGAAAATTTGTTGAAGCTCAATCGGATGAATATTGCTGCTGTTGCTGTGCCGATTACCGGAATTCAAGACTGGCTGTTAATTCAAGAGCGCTTGAAGGTCGTTGCTTTGATCCGAAAATCTGATCTTGTCCTATTGTCGTTAGATGAAGCTCGTATCAACGTGCATTATGTGGGAGAGCCGGAGCAATTGCGAGTGGCTTTAGGCCAAGCTGATTTGACGATGATACAAGAAGAGGGGGAATGGGTCATTTATTTGTCGGATATTATAAAACCTGGAAAATTTTGACCCTAGGATTTAAGTGAACGTACCTAATCTTATCACATTTGCACGGCTGTGTGTTGTGCCCGTTATTATATGTTTTATCATCAATGATGATTTATGGTTGGCATTTTGGTTGACGGTGGCTGCAGCCATTAGTGATGCTTTAGATGGAATTATTGCTAAGCAATTTGATTGTATCACTAGGTTGGGGGCTTTTTTAGACCCAATTGCAGATAAGGGACTGCTGGTTTGTTTATTTATTGTGCTTGGGCATCAGGGGTATATTGCGACTTGGATTGTAATACTTGTCGTTTTTCGTGATTTACTGATTGTTGGCGGTGCTTTGATGTTTCATACAATCACCCATTCTTTAGAAATAGCCCCGCTTAAAATCAGCAAAATCAATACAGCGGTTCAGCTTGGCTTTGTTGTCGGTATTTTAGGGATTGAGGGATATTCAATAGAAGTGGATGGGCTGCGGCCTATGCTTCCTTTTATTGTCGCGCTAACAACAATTTGGTCCGGAACGGCATATGTCTATTTGTGGTCGCGAAAAGTATCTGAATATGAGGCGGTTGACGGTGATGATAATTGGCGAGGCAAGCAATGAGTAAAGATCGTAAAGCAGTTATTTGGTTGGCCGGGATTTTTACATTTGGATTAATCATTCATTTGCTTAGTAGTATATTGCTGCCGTTTGTTGTTGGTATGGCAATTGCCTATTTTTTGGACCCTGTTGCGGATCGCATCGAAGCAAAAGGGCTTTCGCGCGGAGGATCTACGTGTTTGATTTTGCTAACCTTTTTTGTAGCAGCGATTTCTCTTTTGTTGTTGTTGATCCCCTTGTTACAAACCCAAGTTACTGAATTTGCACATCTAGTGCCTAAGATCGTTGAAGCAGGACAAGCCCAAATTCAGCCCTATTTAGAGCAATTACGTGCCGATTTACCGCCCGATGCCATGAAGGGAATTCGTGAAGCGGCTGGAACGTATGCAGGTAAACTAGCCAATTGGCTGACCCAAATTTTAGCTAGTCTTTGGAACGGTGGAGTCGCGGTATTTAACGTGCTTTCGTTGATTATTATTACCCCCATAGTTGCGTTCTATTTATTGCGCGACTGGGATGTAATAACTGCAAAGGTCGACAGCTGGTTGCCACGCCAGAACGCACCCACTATTCGTGAACAGTTTTTGGCTATCGATGGAACAATCGCGGGCTTCGTTCGGGGGCAATCTACTGTGTGCCTCGTTTTAGCGGCTCTTTACGGCATTAGCTTAACCGTCATTGGCCTTAAATCTGGGCTTATGGTGGGGATTGGTGCTGGGTTAATCTCGTTTGTTCCCTATTTAGGAGCTGCGATGGGTATGGTTATTGGTGTTGGAATTGCGATTGTTCAATTTCCAGAATGGACAACCATTGCCATTGTGGGGGGGGTATTCTTGTTTGGTCAAACACTTGAAAGTTATGTGTTAACACCTCGATTGGTCGGGGACCGGGTTGGATTGCATCCGGTATGGATTATTTTTGCCTTGTTGGCAGGTGGTGCTGTAATGGGGTTCACTGGTGTTCTGATTGCTGTACCTGCCGCCGCAGTGATTGGCGTTTTAATACGGTTTAGTTTGACGCGTTACATGGCAAGCGATCTTTATTCCGGCCATAAGGATAAAAACGCGTGATTGCAGACCGTCAATTAACTATGGAATTTGAGCATCGTACGTCCCAATGTGGTGAAGATTTTTTGGTCGCTGATTGTAACAACGAAGCCATTGATTGGATTGATACTTGGCCTAATTGGCCAACGCCAGCACTGGTTATTGTTGGCGCTGCAGGGGCTGGGAAAAGCCACTTGGCAGCGGTGTTTGCGGCCCATTCAGGCGCTCAATTCATCAATGCCAATGAGTTCAGTTCTATTGCATCCGATGTTGCAAACGATCTGATTATTGAAGATGTTGATCGCATCCTAAGCTCAGAATTAGAACAGCCACTTTTGCATGTTTATAACTCTGCTAAAGAAGCATCGCACCGGATTTTAATGACTGCTGCCACACCGCCAGCGCGATGGGGTATCACGTTGCCTGATTTACGATCACGCATGAATACAGCCATAAGCGTCGAAATTGGCCCACCTGAAGATACTTTAATTACGGCGCTTTTGGTCAAAATGTTTGCGGACCGTCAGGTCCAAGTTTCAAGCGATGTCATAACGTATGCCGCCAGCCGAATGGAGCGCTCTTTTTTAGCCGCATGGCAAATTGTAGATCATGCGGACCGTTTGGCATTGGCGACAAAAAAAAAAATAACCGTGCCCTTGATCAAACAGGTCTTAGAAAGTTTAGAAAACACAGGAGATCCGTAATGGATTTGGGGATTTCGGGTAAAAAAGCAATTGTCTGTGCGGCCTCCAAAGGGCTTGGAAAAGCCTGTGCCATATCATTAGCCCGCGAAGGGGTTGATGTGGCTATTTGTGCCCGAACGCCGGGACCCTTGGAAGCCACAGCAGAAGAAATCCGTGCCTTGGGTGGCGGGGCGGTGACGGCCATTGCATGCGACATTACAACCGATGACGGCCGCTATAAAGTATTGGGACAATGCGCAAATCCAGATATTTTGATTAATAACGCAGGAGGTCCACCACCGGGTGATTTCCGCGATTGGGATCGTGACGCGTGGATAAAAGCCATTGATGCCAACATGTTAACGCCAATTTTTCTGATCAAAGCAACGGTTGATGGGATGATGGAACGCAAATTTGGGCGGGTCATCAATATTACATCATCGGCTGTTAAAGCGCCAAATCAGTTGTTGGGTTTATCAAACGGAGCACGGGCCGGTTTGACCGGATTTATTGCTGGAATTGCGCGCAAAACTGTAGCCAATAATGTGACGATCAATGGCGTGTTGCCGGGAGCGTTTGATACCGATCGTCTACGCAGTAATTTCAAACATGTGGCTGAAAAAACTGATAAAAGCGTTGATGAGGTTGCTGCCGCGCGGGCAGCTCAAAATCCAGCTAAGCGACTGGGCCAAGCGTATGAATTTGGCGAGTTATGCGCTTTTTTGTGTTCTGACCAAGCGGGTTTCATTACGGGCCAAAATATTTTGATCGATGGCGGTAATTATCCTGGTACATTGTAAGGGGTCATGACATTGGCCTAGTTATTAGTTATGATTTGGATATGGATAAAAATAGTGCCCCAACACTCAAAGCATCGGCTGAGGCTTTGACCTTAATCTTACCCCATGATGAAACGCCGCCTGCTGATGAAATTTTATCAGAATCGCCTAAGCGTTTCATTAATCGTGAGCTGTCGTGGCTGGCCTTTAATCGTCGTGTTTTAGAAGAAGCATATAATATATCTCATCCGCTGTTAGAACGGGTTCGGTTTTTATCGATCTCGGCTTCTAACTTGGATGAGTTTTATATGGTTCGCGTTGCCGGGTTGCGGGGGCAAGTTCAAGCTGGGGTTAAGACCCACAGTGATGACGGCTTGTCACCCCGCAAACAGTTGGCAGCCGTTCGCGCTAATTCAGCTGAACTTATGGCTGAACAAAGCCAATGCTGGGATGTTTTGCGAACGGAGTTATCGGATAGTGGCGTTGCCGTTTATGACAACGGATCAAAACTAACAGATGAAGAGCTTATATGGCTTGAAAATCATTTTATTGAACACATTTTCCCAGTTTTAACACCGATTGCAACCAACCCCACCCATCCGTTTCCATTCATTCCAAACTTAGGGTTTTGTTTAGTTTATATGTTAGAGCATGATGGAACTGAAGAGCCGCTTCGGGCGTTATTACCTATTCCTAGCTTGCTTGAACGGTTTATTCGATTGCCGGGCGATGACATCCATTTTATCCAAGTTGAAACCGTTATTGACTTGTTTTTAGATCGCCTGTTCCCAAGTTACAAAATTCAACAAACCGGTTGTTTTCGTGTGCTTCGTGATAGCGAAATGGAGATTGATGAAGAAGCGGAAGATTTGGTTCGGACGTTTGAAAGTGCTTTGAAGCGCCGGCGTCGGGGGTCGGTCATTCGGTTGACATACAATGCTGATATGCCCGACGATTTATGCGATTTAGTGACCCATGAATTGAATGTAGATACTAATGATACATTGGGGCTTGAGGGTCTTATTGGTATGGCAAATACGATAGAACTCGTGCTCGATGAACGTGCTGATCTTTTGTTCAAACCCTTTAATGCGCGCTTTCCGGAACGCATTCGGGATTTGGGCGGGGATATTTTTGCTGCTATTCGGAAAAAAGATTTCATTGTCCATCATCCCTACGAGACCTTTGATACTGTGGTTCAATTTATACGCCAAGCGGCTCGCGATCCAAAAGTTGTCGCGATCAAACAAACTTTATACCGGACCAGTAATAATTCACCGATTGTTGAAGCGCTGATTGAAGCGGCTGAGTCTGGTAAATCAGTAACAGCGATGGTCGAATTACAAGCTCGCTTCGACGAAGAAGCCAATTTGCGTTGGGCCCGGGATTTAGAACGCGCAGGCGCTCAGGTTGTTTATGGGTTCTTGGATAAAAAAACCCATGCCAAGGTTAATTTAATTGTTCGCCGCGAAACGCATGGCTTGCGCTCGTACGTTCATTATGGCACTGGAAATTATCATCCAATCACCGCCAAAACATATACCGACTTGTCGTTTTTTACTTGTGACCAAGCGTTGTGTCGGGATGCGGCGCGGATTTTTAACTACATGACTGGTCATGCCAAACCAGATGCCATGGAAAAGTTATCATTCGGACCTTTAACTTTGCGCGATACTTTGATGGATTTAGTTGAAGTCGAAACCGAAAATGCCAGGGCCGGAAAACCAGCGGGCATTTGGGCGAAATTAAATGCCTTGGTCGATAGCTCGATCATTGATGCTTTATATGCAGCGTCTGAAGCCGGGGTTCAGATCGATTTGGTGGTTCGGGGAATTTGTTGTTTGCGTCCAGGAATTAAGGGTTTATCTGAAAATATTCGAGTTAAATCGATCGTTGGGCGGTTTTTAGAACATGCACGTATTGTTTGTTTTGCCAATGGGGAGCCGCTGCCGTCGGGGAATGCAAAAGTGTTCGTTTCATCTGCAGATTGGATGCCACGAAATTTTTATCGACGTATTGAAACGCTTGTCCCGATTGAAAACCTAACCGTTCATCGGCAAGTTTTAAACGAGATTATGGCAATCAATTTAAAAGATGAGATGCAAAGTTGGGTTTTATCTAGTGATGGGCAGTATTCACGAGTTGGTAACGACCAAAATGTTTCTAGCCACGAATATTTTCTGACCCACATATCCCATTCAGGACAAGGCGAAGAGAAAAATTGGGAAACCAAGTACAAACCAGCTGGACGATCAGGGCGCTAATCGATCAATGGTTCATTCAATTCAGCCCTTTTCTGAGAAACCAACTAAAAAAACGGCAGGCCGTATGGCTGTGGTTGATATTGGATCAAACACAGTTCGTTTGGTTGTGTACGACACCCCCAATCGTTTGCCGGTCCCTATTTTTAACGAAAAATCTCTATGCCAATTAGGAGAAGGCTTGGCATCAACAGGGCAGCTAAACCCGGCTGGGGTTAAGTGTGCTATAAGCAGCTTATCCCGGTTTGTACGCTTGGGAGAGGCCATGGGGGTCGAGCGCATGGACTTGGTTGCAACAGCCGCTGTTCGCGATGCTACAGATGGACCTGAGTTTGTTCAGCGTGTAGAGCAATTATTGGGCATGAAAATTCAAATCCCCTCAGGCCCAGAAGAAGCGCAACTGTCTGCCATGGGGTTGTTAAGCGGAACTCCTGATGCCGATGGAGTTTTGGTTGATATGGGCGGAGGAAGTGTAGATCTGGTCGAGCTCAACCGAGGCGAGTTTGGGCGCACAGTATCGTTACCCATTGGCCACTTGCGTTTACCACACGCGGCAATGGATAATCTTGGTAAAGCACGTAAAGTTGTAAACAAAAATTTGAGCGATTTGCCTTGGCTGGCAGAAGGTGAGGGGCGCACTTTGTTTGCCATTGGTGGATCGTGGCGTGCCTTGGCGCGGGTCTTTATTGACCAAACTGAATACCCATTACATGTCATTGATGGTTACACATTAAAAAACGATGATGCCCTTAGAATGTGTCGATTTATTGAGAATCTGAGCCCAGAAACGTTATATGGAATATCCGGTGTAACCAAAGCCCGTGCACATGCTCTGCCGTTTGCGGCTATGATTCTGGGTGAGATGTTGGCACGGACAAAGGCCAAGGAGATCGCATTTTCAGGTTTTAGTATGCGTGAGGGGCATCTACTGAAAATGTTGCCAAATAACTTAAGTGGGCAAGACCCGTTGTTGAGTGGGTGCGCTACTTTGGCTGAAAGAACAGGGCGTTTTTCGATTACAGGGGAAGAAATTTTTGATTGGATTTCTCCGTTGTTTCCGTCCGGCAGGGATGCGGAAAGTCGGTTGCGTTTAGCCGCCAGCATGTTGTCTGATCTGGGGTGGAGTGAACATCCTGATTACCGGGCAGAGCATTCTTTTTTACGCACCTTGCGGCTCCCTTTTTCAGGCTTGAGCCATGCAGACCGAGTGTTTTTATCTTTAGCGATTTTCGTCCGTTACAATGGCGACCCTGACAATAGGCTGGTAAAATCCGTTCGGTTATTAATGACTGATTATGATGAAGGATATGCAAATATAACAGGCCTTGCCTTGCGTTTAGCCCATACGGTTTCAGGTTCAGCACCGGGCATTTTAAGCAGAACTCAGTTTGTAATGGATGAACAAACAGTTAGGCTTCAGTTGCCTATCGTCAGAAATGGCGAGCAAGATATATTTGCCGGTGATGCGGTGGGGCGGCGGTTTAAAACATTGGCGCGGGCACTCGGACGAGAGCCTATTATTGAATAGGCTTGGATTAGGTTTCGGTTTCTTCAGATTTTAGTTCCGCTAATACCAATTTTTTTCCACGTACAGCTAAGCCAAATTCTCCGGTGCGAATTTTTAAAGCATCTTCACCAAACAATTCTCGGCGCCAACCTTTAAGGGCAGCGATATCAGCATCTTCACCAAAAGCAGCCAGCAATTCTACGTCAGCGCTAGATGTTACTAATTTAGGTGCCACATCATGGCTATCGCATTTTAATTTAAGCAGAACTTTTAACATGTCTGTAACGGGGCCAATGCCACGTGGCATTTCGGGTTTATTACGAAGTTCGGGGCATTCATCATTGGGAACAGCTTTGCCACGAACAACAGCTTCTAAAAGTTCTTTCCCGTAACGTCCTTCGGCGATTTTATCACCCAATCCCCGTGTTCTAGACAATTCAGCGACGCTACTTGGTGTGTGGTGTGCAATTTCAACCAAAGCTTCATCGCGTAAAACGCGGTTGCGGGGAACATTGCGCCGTTGGGCTTCACGTTCCCGCCATGCGGCTAATTCACGCAAAAGTGCCAAAAACCGTGTTGTTTTCGCACGTGATTTGATCCGCCGGAATGCATTGTCCGGATTACCGTTATAGGTTTCATCACGGGTTAGAATTCCCATTTCATCAATGATCCAAGCGGTGCGGCCTTTGTTTTCTAGGTTTTTCGCTAATATTTTGTAAGCCACACGCAGATGCGTCACATCTGAAATTGCATAATCAATTTGTTTGGCACTTAGGGGGCGCAAAGACCAATCGGTGAAGCGCGAGCTTTTATCGACTGTTGCTTTCACAAGCTTGGTTACAAGCTGTTCGTATCCAACAGAATCACCAAAGCCATATACCATGGCAGCGATTTGTGTATCAAAAATGGGTGTTGGGAGTTTGCCCATTAAATTAAAGAATATTTCCATATCTTGGCGTGCTGCATGGAAGACCTTTAAAACACTGGTATCTATTAAAATATCAAATACCGGCGATAAATCTATTCCGGGTGCCAACGCATCAATTACAGCCGAATTATCATCGTTCGCTATTTGAACCAAACACAATTGCGGCCAATACGTTTTTTCACGCAGAAATTCCGTATCTATTGTAATGTAATGAGTTCCGGCCAAGCGTTTGCAAAAGGCAAGAAGATCGTCGTTGTCTGTGATTAAAAGCATGATACGGAGGTATAGGGCAAAGGCAGAACAGTCAATGCTCTATATACAGAATTTATGTTGGCGGTCCGGGGGTGGAGCTATTGGTCTGGGGGCAAATCACTTTGCCCCCAGACCAATAAAACAATTGCACCAAATCTCTTCTGAGACATAGTTTCTTGTCAAGTCCCGTATATAAAATCTGTTTTGCAAGGGAATGAATAGGAAATATCAATGGTATTTATATATGTGAATGTGACGTTTGCTTAAATCAGGCCTTTAATCCCCGCAAAAATGGTGTAAACAAGCCCGGCATTTATCTGCTTAAAGCGGATTGATTTAACGTAACAAATATTTTTAAAGGCCGGCAGCCTGAGCTTAACCGTTTATGGAGCCGCGAAGAGATATGCATTCATATAGAAGTCACACCTGTGCAGAAATTAGAGCAACCAATGACGGCGATACAGTTCGCCTTTCCGGATGGATTCACCGCAAACGTGACCACGGTAACTTGGTCTTTGTTGATTTAAGAGACCATTATGGTCTGACACAATGTGTGATTGATATTTCAAGCCCACTTTTTGCAGTTGTTGAAAGTACGCGGCTCGAAAGTGTGATTACGGTCACCGGTCCTGTTGTAAAGCGTATCGACGAGACCATTAACCCGAACTTGCCAACGGGCGAGGTTGAGGTGCGCATCGAAGAAATTACAGTCGAAAGTTCGGCTGAAGTATTACCAATGCAAGTTGCAGGCGATGCCGAGGCAGGCGAAGATATTCGCTTGCGCTACAGATTCTTAGATTTACGGCGCGAAAAAATCCACGCTAATATCATGTTGCGGTCTTCTGTTATCTCATCGATCCGTCGACGCATGACTGATTTGGGTTTTTTGGAGATTCAAACACCTATCTTAACCGCATCCTCACCTGAAGGCGCGCGCGATTATTTGGTTCCAAGTCGCCAACATCCGGGCAAGTTCTATGCGCTACCGCAGGCACCTCAGCAATTTAAGCAGCTGTTGATGGTTTCTGGTTTTGATAAATATTTCCAGATTGCACCCTGTTTCCGTGATGAAGACGCCCGTGCCGATCGTTCACCTGGTGAATTTTATCAGCTTGATTTGGAAATGGCATTTGTTGAACAAGAAGATGTTTTTGCTGCCCTTGAGCCTGTTCTGGGTGGTATTTTCGAAGAGTTCGCAAATGGACGTGAAGTCACAAAAGGAGCGTTTCCACGTATTCCTTATGCCGAATCGGTGTTGAAATACGGTTCTGATAAACCCGATTTGCGTAACCCGATCATCATTTCAGATGTTACCGTATCATACCGCGATTCAGGCTTTAGTTTGTTTTCTAAATTAGTAGGGCAGGGGAATGTTGTTCGTGCTGTGCCTGCACCGGGTGCTGCCGATCGCCCACGGAGCTTTTTTGATAAGCTGAACAACTGGGCCCGAGATGAGGGTGCTGGTGGTATGGGCTATATTGTCTTTGGTGCTGACGGCGAAACCAAAGGGCCGATTGCGAAAAACCTAGAAGCTGACCGCTTAGCTGCTATTAAAGAAGCGTCTGGAGCCAAAGATGGTGACGCTGTTTTCTTTGTTTGTGGCAAGCAATCCGATGCCGCTAAGTTTTCCGGTTACGCTCGTGAGCGGATCTGTGATGAACTAGGGTTACGGGCTGAGGGGCGTTTCGATTTCTGTTGGATAGTTGATTATCCAATGTTCGAGCTGGACGATGATACAGGAAAAATTGAGTTTTCACACAATCCATTTTCAATGCCACAAGGTGGATTGGAAGCCTTGGAAAGAACGAATCCATTGGATATTTTAGCTTATCAATATGACATCGTTTGCAACGGTGTGGAGTTGTCATCGGGTGCCATTCGGAATCACCGTCCAGACATTATGCTAAAAGCCTTTGGAATTGCTGGATACGGCCCTGAAGTTGTCGAAGATAAATTCGGCGGTATGCTTCGTGCTTTCCGGTTTGGCGCCCCTCCGCACGGTGGATCAGCACCGGGGATTGACCGAATGGTAATGCTACTGGCGGACGAGCCAAACATTCGTGAAGTTATTGCTTTCCCAATGAACCAACGGGCTGAAGACCTATTGATGGGAGCTCCCGGGCTCGCTGATGAACGGCATCTAAAAGAGCTGCATTTGCAACTTAAAGCACCAAAATTGAAACGAGCTCTAGATGTTTCACAAGATGATGCTGCGGAAAAATAAGAGATGATGGTTATTCATTGTGTTTTTTTTAAATAGCTACTAGTGTTCGGCGTAAAAAGTGTTCTAATTAATAAGTTGTATAAACGCTTAATTAGCAGTCATAATTGAAAAAAATATAGGTATTATGAGTTTAAGAAAATTAATAGACAGTCTCTTGACTATTAATGATTATAATTTGTTATTTAGGAACATGTAATGCGTAGGTTTATTTTTTTAAGTGTCGGGGCTTTATTCTTGAGCGGTTGTGCCATTCCCTTTCCCTTTCAAATTGCATCATGGGCGTTAGATGGTCTATCAATTATCGTGACTAAAAAATCGGTTTCAGATCACGGCATTTCTGTTCTTGCTCAAAAAGACTGCGCAGTTTGGCGAGGTATTACTGAGGGCGAGCTCTGTCGTAATGCCATATCTGGCGATACAATGGTTGCCGAAGATGCTGCGAAATTACCAACGCAATCGGGATTAGCAAAGACAGCCAGTTTTGGCCCAAGACTTGTGAATGCAGGTACACCAAATATAAAAGTCTCAAAAGGCGATATTGATTTAGAAGTATCGCTACCGATGAAGTCTCGTTTTCAAGTTCATGCCCTACCGAGCCATGCATTACGCGCGTCTTTTTCTGAAAATATTTACGCAAAAACCGAACCTAAAAATATTACAGTTGCACCGGTAATAGTCCATGCGTTCCAAGCCGCTCATCAAAAACCTTACTCTGTTGTTGCTGAAAAAATGATGGCTCCGGTAAAAGTGAAATTAGTTCAAGTTGAAGCAATTACAACTCCTTCGCCCAAAAAACCAACCGTTAAAACCGTTATTGCAAAAGCTTTTGTTGAAAAGACGATTGCTAGAAAAATGTATGTAGGGATTGAGCCAATAAATGGAATTTATTTTGTTATTGGCAGTTTCCGAAATCTTGATAATGCGAAACGTTTGATTGATGGAAACTCCAATCTGTCGGCAGTTGTATTAAGTGCTAAATTAGACGGCACAAATGTATATCGTGTTGTGGTTGGCCCCGTACCAAATGGGCGTGAGAAGCGGTTACACGGCGCTTTGGCACGTAATGGTTTCTCCGATACGTGGGCTATTCGCGTTGACCCATCCGATTGGCGTTTTGTAGAGTTACCGAAGTCTCCTTCTAAGATTACTTTGGAATTGGCAGCTTTGCAAAAATAACACCGCTTGGTTTGTTTGCCCGGGCATTGACATCCGCCTACACAAATGTCTCATTAATCCAATGAAGCGTGTTGCTTGATTTGCGTTACTCGCATTTGTCATGACGTGACTTCTAGCAAAACTTAACGTTTCTTCCCAATATAGAACCAAACCCCGCTTTGTTTCTGGTTGCGCTTTTCCATTGGTTAGAGCTCCTATTGTTTTGTCTAAGTGAGGGTTCAGTTCCGGATGTTCTGAAAGGGATTTTTAGCCTTTAAACTAAACAATAGCTGCTGCGTATAAATCTAAACTGAAGCCTGACATTCCACGTGGCGATATTTTATGCACGTTTATGCCACTCGCTAGCTGATTTATTGGTGATGGTGCCGTTCCTAAAACATCATGCGATAACTTCGTATGCCCTCGATTTAATGCCAGAATTTCTGGAATTTAGATGATAGCCAATACAGTGCCATTCAAGCCATGCTTGGCAAGTAATGCTTCTTTTGCACCAGCACTGAAAAGTAACATGCCCAAACTGCGTATTATTAATCCATACTCGGTTATCATCTCAACCAAATGCCAAACTTAGTGCCAGTTTCCTTGTATGTCGATTGGTGCGTATCATGTGTCTATATCTAAGGGTTTGTTATATTTGAATTCCTCCTGTTGTTTGTTTTGTTCAGGATATTCCTTCAACATTTTGTTAATAAGTAAGTCTAGTGCCAAACAAACGAATCTATTTGAATCAATGTGTTAATTAGTTGTTTATTAAAATTTACACATAAATATGTGTCTTCCAGGTAAAAAAAATGTATATTACCGTAGGGTCTGACCGCTGATGACGACGAAGGTTAGGCATTGATTACTATTTCACCGTAAGATTTAGCATAGGCATAACAAAAGTAATAATAGCCCGATAAAAGGATTTAATCGCTCAAATGACTCGTGGTTTTATATTTATTGTTTTTGTGGTTTTTGGCGTGATCTCTGTTCAGAATGCTATGGCAAGCCTGGAGTTGGTTCCTCATCGAGCTTTGTATAAAATGTCATTAATTGAAGCTAGCCCCAAATCGGGCATTATTGGTGCACGGGGAGCAATGGCGTATAGGTTTGAAGATTCCTGTGATTCATGGATTTCTGAAACCAAAGTCATATTGAAAATAAATTATTCTGAAGGTAACGAAGTTGAAACCACATGGGCGTTTACCAGCTGGGAATCAAAAGATGGGCTGAAATATAATTTTTACGTCCGCCATAGTCGAAATGGAGACGTGATTGAGGTTTTAGAAGGTAAAGCCTGGCGCGATACAAAAGATGGGGCTGCTACAGCTGAATATTCAATTCCAGAAGAGACAACGATCAAGCTCCCCAAAGGAACATTATTCCCAACGCGCCATTTGACTGAATTGCTTAAAGCGGGGCAAGCCAAACAACTTATGTTTTCGAAAGTAGTTTTTGATGGAGCTAGTTTATATAACCCGTATCACATCAATGCAATGATCACGAAAGTCAGTACAAAGAAAACGAAAACAAAATCTGCTCAGCATGTTCGAATGGCCTTTTTCCCAGTTAAGGCAAAAAGTGAACAACCGGAATTTGAACTTGGGATTACGTATCGACCTGATGGCGTGGCCGAGCATATTAAGCAAGAGTTTGGTGCGTTTTCATTGGATTTGGCACCCAATAATATTGAGATACTTAAAAAGCCCGATTGTTAGATTTACCCCCCCCCACCTAAAGCCAAGCAGCACCACGAACACCACTTGAGTCCCCGGGTTTATTTTTGACCAATTGGGTGTCTGAGAAATCAGAAAAAATCCATTGTTCCCAAATGCGAGGCACATTGTCATACAATCGAGCTATGTTCGAAATGCCTCCACCCAATACAATAACCTCTGGGTCCAGAAGGTTGATGACGTAGCTGAGTCCACGGGCTAACCGATGCTCATAGCGGCTAAGGGTTGCTTCACATTCAGGATCACCGTTTAAAGCCCGATCTACAATTTCGTTGGTTGTTAGAGATTGGTTTGTGTTGAGTTCATAGTCGTGAACTAAGCCGGGGCCTGATAGAAATGTTTCAATGCATCCGCTTAATCCACAATAACAATCAGGCCCAGGCCGTTCATCCCTGCCGTCGTCTAGGGTTTGTGGCCAAGGTAAGGGCACATGCCCCCATTCCC
>Ga0114994_10000964_pt1 | contig 20161 bp, 15 predicted proteins | sample ArcticOcean_MG_C_9_FD_87043 | JGI IMG/M metagenome (GOLD analysis project Ga0114994, IMG submission 87043) | Marine microbial communities from western Arctic Ocean - ArcticOcean_MG_CB2_152 | ecosystem: Environmental > Aquatic > Marine > Oceanic | place: Arctic Ocean: Canada Basin | collected...
AAGACTGGTATTTCTATCCAAGAAACAATTCGAGACCAAATTCTTTCTATGACAGGGAACCATGCACGATCAATTGATGTAATTATTGATGATATTAAAATGGATTCACCTGAAAAAGATGGAATTGATGACCAGTGGGCAAGTGAATCAACAAGTTAACTAATCCTGGTCTATGTTTGAAATCGACTGGCATTTCCTATCATGGAGTTTTTCAGATGCGATCGAAGAACCCATTTATTGGTATGCATTTATTTTATTATTATTTCTATGCGCTCTTTTTATTGTAATTAGAAAATTTCGAAAAGAACTAATACAAGTCTTTGCAGATGGAGAAGGACATGTGCATATCACTCCCCATGCCCTACACGAATTAGTAAGAAAAACTTGTGAAGAAATACCGGGTATTTTTGCTCCCGTAACTGCAATAAAAACAAAAGGAGATAATTTCCGCTTGGATATCAGTATCAGAATAAAGCAGGATTGTAATATTAAAGAGACTCGACAAACCCTAAGAAATAAAATCGAAACGATTATGGTTGAAAACCTAAGTTTTACTAATTTTGAAGGACTTGATATAGTTATAAAAGGGTTTCAAAGAATAGATTAGACTAGATTTTGCTTTTTCAATACCGGTTGAGCAAATATCAGATCTACATTGGATGATCTTACTTCTGCCTTCCATCCTTTGTTTTTAAGGTTTGTTAAGCCATTAGAAGATATCCAAGCACTGCCAATGGGTTTTTTTAAAGTCGGAGAAAAACCGCCAGACAAAACTTTGCCAAATACCTCACCCTCAAAGAAAACAGTTGATCCATCTCTTGGAATTCGCCTGTCTTCGACTACATAAAATTTAACGCAACCCGATAAGCCTCCCTCGTATTCTTCACGCAATTTCCTACGTCCCAAAAATTCTGGTTTCTCCCATTTAATTGCCCAACTCAACCCTGCCTGAACTGGGTTTATTGATGGTGACAACTCATGACCGTAAAGAGGAAACCCGGACTCTAACCTAAGACTATCTCTTGCTGCAAGTCCTGCCCACATAGCATCTCCTTTGATCTCAAACTCATTAAAACTAAGAGCCCATTGATCTAAATCATCTAATGAACAATAAATTTCAAAACCGTCTTCACCGGTGTATCCAGTTCGAGAAATTAATGCGTTTCCAATCGGAAATTCTCTCTCAATAAAAGACATTTTGGTTAGGCGGGTAAGATCCTCATTAATCACCTCGGACAAGATTCTTTCACTTAATGGTCCCTGCAAGGCAATTTGTCCAAATAATTTAGATTCATTTTTAATAGTACAATCAAAACCACTGACATGATTGGTGAAATGATCAAAATCTTTTTCAATATTAGATGCATTTACACAAAGAAGATAATTCTCATCGCTTTTTTTATAGGCAATCAAGTCATCCACTGTGCCTCCGTCTTCATAGCAAAAAGGAGAGTAAATTGCTTTACCTGAACTCAAATTCATAACTGAATTTGTTAAAACATAATCTAGAAAATCATTAGCTTGTTTACCTAGCACACTGATTTCACCCATATGGCTAACATCGAACAAAGAAGATTTATTCCTAGTTTGTAAATGTTCTTCGACGGCACTTCCGTAAGAAACGGGCATCTCCCAACCCGCAAATTCAGTTATTTTTGCTGATTTGAGGATGTGGAAGTCATGTAAATGTAATTTTTTACTTCTTGTCATAATTTGTCTTGAAACTTTACCTTAATGTAAGGTAAATGAGCATTCTTCAAAATTAATTATGGTTACATTGTTTAGCTAAAAATCAATCAAAAGCGTAAAAGTACTATTAAATCCTCAGTCTTAATTTCTTCTCAATGATTAACGAACTAATCATTGCAATAGTACTCACAATTGGGATCTCTGCTCTTTGCTCAACTCTTGAAGCACTTATTTTAAGTGTGACCTCAGCCGAGATTGAAAGCTTAAAATTAAAATCGCCGAAAAGAGGCAAGCTTTTAGAAAAATTTCATAAGGAAATTGAAGAAACTAGTTCCGCCATACTTAGTTTGAACACAATTGCCAACACTCTTGGTGCGACCTTAGTTGGAGGCCTGGCTGAAAATGCGTTAGGAGGAGGATCTAACAGCTTACTACTTTTTGCATGTGGCATGACAGTGGGGATCTTATTTTTTGCTGAAATTCTACCCAAAAACTTAGCTTTCTCATTCCGGTCAGAAGTCTTAGGTAATTTTATATACCCGCTTTATTTTGTTCGAATCATAATGACTCCTTTTTCTAAAATTTGTAAAGCAACCGTAATGGCAGTGGTTCCTTCTAAAGAAAAAGAAGAAGACAGTGACGAAGAAGAAATTATCCTACTAGCAAAAAAAGGGGCAAAAACAGGCACTCTCACCAATGAAGAAAGTGCCTTAGTTACAAATGCACTACGCTTGGACAAGTTAGAAGTTCGAGATATCATGACCCCAAGAACGGTAGTCACTTCTTTTGAAGAAAATTTGACCGTAGAAGAAGTTTTTAAACTTTACCCCAATATTCCTTTTGCACGACTCCCAATATATAAAGACAATATTGATACTATTTCGGGAATAGTGAGAAGGAGAGATTTACATAATGCAATTGTAGAAAAAAAAGAAAAAACCACACTTAACTCTTTGGCAAAAGATGCAGTTTTTGTTCCTGAAAATGCAACAGCAGACAAAGCTCTTAGGCTTTTACTTTCCGAGCATTGTCAATTATCAATGGTAGTGGATGAATTCGGTTCTGTTGTTGGAGTGCTTGCAATGGAAGACATAATCGAAAGCATACTTGGTCAAGAAATATTCGAGCATGATGATTTAGCCGTCGACATGAGAGAACTCGCAAAAAGGAAACATGAAGAACGGATATCAAAAGAAAACATTTCCAAACACAATTAATCATTGAAACCTAACCTTTCTGAATATTGGACTCATGATCTAAGTCCCTTCCTTTGGCAATTTCCTGTACCTTATGACGACTGGGGTCCCGGAGGAATTAGATGGTATGGAATTGCATATTTACTTGGATTTATTACAGCTGGCATCATTCTAAGAATTGCATGGAAGCGAGGAAAAAGTCCATACGACCCAGAACAAGTTATGAACCTCATGACATTTCAAATTTTGGGTGTACTAGTAGGAGGACGAATTGGTTATGCAATACTCTACCAAGGCTCTAAATTCTTAGATGACCCAATGATAATATTAAGAGTTTGGGAAGGAGGGATGGCTAGCCACGGAGGTTTTATTGGTGTATGTATTGCCACACTCTGGTATGCAAAGCAATCAAAGCAATCCCCCTACCCGATTGGTGATTTGATTGTGACTATCGTTCCTCCAGGACTTTTTTTTGGACGAATTGCAAATTTCATCAATGGGGAACTATGGGGGAAAACAACAGAAGTTTCTTGGGGTGTACTTTTTCCGAAAGCCCCTGACTTTTTTCTTGGAATTGCAAGGCATCCCTCGCAGATATACGCTGGTTTATTAGAAGGAATTCTTCCCTTCATTTATGTTCAGTGGCGATTTTGGAAATCTGATATCACCTCTAGAATCCCTGGGCAATTATCTGGAGAATTTCTTATTATTTACTCAATTGCGAGAATTACAAATGAGTTTTTTAGGGAACCAGATGCTCCCTTAATATCTGGTATGTCAAGGGGGCAGTTTTACTCAATATTTCTAGCACTTGGAGGAATTTTTCTTGTTTATTTAGCACGGAAAAAACATTTAAGTGCTTGAAGAAATCTAAATAGATAACCCTTTCTGATAAAATATATTTCACTAAATACATATTTATTGATAATTATCTTTGACAGTTGATAGAAAAGAAAGACAACTAATAATGAAATATATTTAATGATAGGTAATTTATTCGGCTTTTTATCCAATGACATTGGAATCGATCTTGGTACTGCAAATACTTTGGTATTTGTTAAAGATCGAGGTATTGTACTTCGAGAACCAAGTGTTGTCGCAAGATATAAAACGAGCAAAAAAGTATGTGCAGTTGGTTCTGATGCTAAAAGAATGCTAGGTCGTACTCCAGGCACCATTGAAGCACTTCGCCCGATGAAGGATGGGGTAATCGCTGACTTCGAAATATCCGAGGCAATGCTAAGATATTTTATTGAAAAAGTAGACAAACGTAAATTGGTACCTCCCCGTGTTGTAATTGCTGTACCCTCTGGTATTACTGCGGTTGAAAAACGTGCGGTTAAAGATTCTGCAATTCGAGCGGGGGCAAGGGAAGTCCTTCTACTTGGCGAACCTATGGCTGCCTCAATCGGTGCAGGATTACCGATTGACGAGGAATACGCCAACATGATTGTAGACATTGGAGGAGGTACTACCGAGGTCGCGATCATTTCAATTTCAGGAGTTTCATTTCAAAGAAGTATAAGAGTCGGAGGCGACGAGCTTGACGAAGCGATTATTGCTTACATGAAAAAAGCATATGGTCTTCTTATTGGTGAAAGAACTGCGGAAGAAATAAAATTCAACCTTGGCTCAGCTGCTCCAATTGTGAATGGCGAAATAAGCATGGATGTTAGAGGGCGCGATGCAACTGCAGGTTTGCCAGTCACAAAACATATCACCTCCCAAGAAATTAGAGAGGAAGCATTAAAGGAAGTAGTCACTCAAATTGTTGAGCTTGTCAAAAATGCATTAGACCGTTGCCAACCTGAGCACTCTGCTGACCTTATTGACAGGGGAATCGTCTTGGCAGGAGGAGGAGCTTTAATTCGAGGACTTGATCAAGTTATAAGTGATGCTACAGGACTAACTGTAATCCAAGCAGAGGACCCCCTCTGCTGCGTCGCAAACGGCACAGGGAAATTCCTCGATCTGTTAGGTACATTGACTCGAGACCAAATTGACCGATTGGTAACGCAGTAATTTACCAGTTTGACTATTAAGTCAGATAGAAGAAAATCACACCCTTTTTTATACCTAGGTATTTTTGTGTTTTGCTGGTGGTGTCTACCAACAGGTGTAAAAATATTTACTCAATCATCCTTTCGCGAATTCCAAGCTCCTCTTTGGAATCTTACATCGCGTGTCGATGACTTGTCTAATTATTGGGGACATTTATCAGATTCTAAAAAAACTTTAATTGCAAAAGGCAGAGAGTTAGCACGACTTAACTCTGACCTGAGATTACAACAGTTCAGGAAAGACGAATTATTTGAAGAGATTAAACGAATACAAACTTTAGATAAGAAACTATCAAAGTTGAATTCGACAATAAATTTAAATTCGAATCAGAATTTCAAATCGGTTGTGGCTAGAATATCAATCAGAAAAATGAGTAGTTGGTGGCAACAAATGACCATACGTAAAGGACAAAACTATGGCTTTAAAAATGGGAATGGTGTTATATTTGATGGAGGTATTTTTGGAAGAGTCATTAATGTAGACTCAAGATCCTCAGAAATAGAGATTCTTACCAATCCAAATTTCAGAATTGTAGCCCATTTTGCTAAAGACAGCAGACCCGTAACCTTTCAAGGAAATGGTATCGATTTAGGCGGAGAACCACATGGTTTAGTTATGGATGTACCTTATGATATGAATCCATCCCAAGAGGTACCCCTGCAACTAATAACTTCTTCGTTGGGTGGAAACTTTCCAAAAGGTATTCCAATTGGATTAGTTTACCAATTAGAGGGAGGAAAAGAAGGTTTATTTAAAACAGGAAAAGTGTTTATTAATCCTAGGATAACAAAAGTGCTTGAAGTTAGTATTCTTTCAGCTAATTAAACATTTGTTTAAATGAAAAGTAAGTATAAGAAATTCATACTTTTATTACTAGTTAATATTTTGACAATATGCCTGCTCACTCTAATAAACTCAAGATTAAGTTCTTGGGGTATAATTCTATTTTTACCTGGTCTTTTCTTTTTCTCCTCGTGCATACATTTAGACACACCAGGAGGAATTTTTTTATGTATAATTACAGGTTTATTTTTAGATGTCATATACAATACATATTTTGGATTCATAGGACTTACATTACCAATTTTACATATCTTGGGAAAAGAATGGCTAAAAGGCACTGTAAATAACAAACCATGGAGACCAGTGTTTTTCCAACTATGCGCAAATATAATTCTAAGCATTATATGGTTTGCTATTTTACTTTTTGAAAATCAATTCAATATGAAATGGGAAATATCCAGATTTGTATCAGAAATTTTGATAGCATCTATTCTTTTCATACCGATTTGTTTTTGGAATATAGAATTTACTATGCATATAATAAGAATTACATGCGATGACGAATTAAGAATGGAAAATGATTAATGAAAGTAACTAAAAAGTTTCATTCTGAAAATCGGCGATTTCATATATTTAGAATATTTTATGGGATCTTATTTTTATTACTTCTCATTTTTCTAACAAAACTTCAATTATTTCAATCGGAACAATTTGAAGATAAAGAAAGAAGACAAGGACAGAGAAGGATACTTCGTCCAGGTTCAAGGGGTGACATTTTAGATACAGAGGGCCGTTTACTAATCGGGAATAAAGCACAATTCACTGCTGTAATACATTTAGATAGATTGAAATCTGAAATTTGGGAAAAAAAAGTACTTTTAAAAAAATTAGCTTTTAAAATTAGAAGTGAATTATCTAATACTGAAAATCTGAGCATAAATAATTTAATAAATCACTGCTTAAAAGAAAATCATGTGAAAGAAAGATCAATAACCTTAAGCGGTTTTAAAAAGGATCATAATTTTGCTAGAATAAAGATTTATTGGCAAAACCAAAGATTATCTGTTCAAGATGAGAAAGATGGCAAATGGACCTGTCAAATTTCTTCATTTGACCCAAATTCAAAACAACTTCTCATAACAGAAAATACTGGAGATGAAATTAATGTTGATGTAGCAGGACTATTTTCTACCACTTTTTACCGTCATATTGAAAGTGAATTTTTAGCATATTCTCCGCTAACTTTAAAAACTTTCGATCCTGACTCTAATTTTTTTAAAACCTTTTTTACATTTGCCAACGACGCAAATAATCTTGTTCCAAAATTTAACACAAATAGTATCACATTAGGTTGGGAGGCACGATATGCTGTTGTTAAAAAATACCTTCATTTAATTAATCATACCTCAGATAGAAATGAGTCTCTCTCTATCGTAAATTTAAAAAACCACTGGAATCGAAGACTCGTACTTCCAATGGAGTTAATTGCAAACTTAAGCCCTTCAGAATATGCATCCCTTATCGAAAACTTATCCCCATCCTCACCTGTACAAATACAGGTGGATTCTGTCCGTCACTACCCACACCAATCTTTGGCTTCCCATGTATTGGGATATGTAGGAAGCGGCTATGAAGCAAAAGCAGAAGGATTATCAGGTGAAGATTTAGCCACTTTCGAAATTAAAGGAAAAAAAGGAAAATCAGGTATAGAAAAATCTTTTGATGATCATTTACGAGGTAAAGATGGTGGAGATATTTGGAGAATAAATCCTATGGGATTAAGATTTGATCAAATTGAAACGAAAGCTTCAGAAAAAGGTCAATCATTACAACTTACAATTGACCTAGATATTCAAAAAGTTGCTGAGTTGTCTCTAACAAAAATGTCCAATAGAGTAAGTGCACATAGGGTGTTGCCAGACAGTGACTGGAAAAAAACCATTGAAAAACGAACTCGAAAAGAATTAGTTAACAAAAATGAAATCGAGTTAAGACCTGAGTTACTACTCACCGCTTTTAAAGATGCACCCTATCCACTTTCAGGTAAGGAAGCATCTACGGTTGCAGGTTTTAAAGGTACTGAAAAAGATGCAGATCATTTATTGAGAATTTTATTCTCTAAGGGAGTGTTAGATAGAGTTAAAAGTTCACCAAGTAAATATATAATTGCTCCACCTCCACCTCCTCCTGGTGCTGCAGTTTTGCTTGATGTAAAAACGGGTCAAATTTTAACTTTAGCTAGCCAACCCAATTATAATTTGGGAGAATTATCTCCTAGAATTTCGCAGTTAACTTATGATAGAATTGAAAGAAAAGAAGCTTGGTTACCTAGAGCATGGCATCCAGGATATTGCCCCGCTTCCCCTTTCAAATTAGTTACAGCAGTTGCAGCACTCCGTGCTAAGGTTGTAACGCCGGATGAAGAATTGATTTGCGATGGAATCTACAAAGGAATGGAATGTCATTGCTATCCTGGAAGGCATGGACCTATGAACTTACGTAGTGCTGAAGCACAAAGCTGCAATATCTACTTTTTCCAAATTGCCGAGCGCCTTGGTCAAAAACTTCTGATTGCTGAAGCTAAGTCCTTTGGAATGAACCGATCTCCTGATATCCAACTCCCTAGGCTTAGGAATTCACCCAATGTCCCTGACCCCGAATGGAAAAAGAAAAGCGTTGGAGAAAAATGGGCTTTGGAAGATACCTTTAATGTTGCAATCGGCCAAGGAGGCCTCAGACAAAGTCCACTCCAAATGGCCTGCTTTGCTGCTGCTTTAGCAAATCAGAATAGAATATTTAAACCTAAACTTATAAAATTGAATTCGGTTTTATCTGAAGAAGTATCGAGTCAACCAATAGGATTATCGAATGAAGATATGAATGCTATTATAGGAGGAATGCACGATGCTACAATTAAAGGAACAGCCAAAAGATGTAAAATAGAAGGAATCGATGTGGCAGGTAAAACGGGAACTGCACAATGGCGAAACCATAATATGCAATTAAATCTTGCTTGGTTTATAGGATTTGCTCCCGTGCAAAACCCAGAGGTGGCAATTGCAGTACTAATCGAAGGTATCCTACCACAAGATCATATCCAAGGTGGATTAACTGCGACCCCAGTTGCAAAGGAAATTCTTCAGGCTTATTTCAATAAAAAATTTAAACATGATAATTAATTCTAAATATTTAAAATCTTATAATTATGGTTGCTACTCATTCAAATATGTTACCCTTGGGTACAAAAGCCCCCTCATTCGAACTTAAAGATACTTGCAGTAAGGAGGTAGTGCATTTTTCTTTAGAAACTAAAGGGAAGGGATTTTTAATTGCATTTATTTGTAATCACTGCCCATTTGTAATTCACCTAAAAAGCCACTTTCCATCTTTGTTTAATGAATGGGTTAAAAAAGGCTTAAAAATATATGCAATATCAGCAAATGACTCAGTCATGTACCCAGCTGATTCGCCAGAAAAAATGGGATTCGAAGCGAAACAATTAAACTTTAAATTCCCTTATTTATTTGATGAAACACAGTCTATCGCTCAATCATTTAAAGCGGCATGTACACCTGATTTTTTTTTATATAATGAAAAACAGGAACTCTTCTATCGAGGACAGTATGATGATTCGAGGCCGGGTGGGAATATAAATGTAACAGGAAATGACATTAAAAATGCAGTTAATCTTTTACTTGCAGGAAAAGGTCCGCCTAGGAATCAATACCCAAGTCTAGGTTGCAATATTAAATGGAAATAAAAACTATTTCGATGTCATCACATAAACTCCATCCCAGTCATCCCCTGGAGGGTTTTCTTTCATTATCTTACATCGGTCAATCAAGATTATAGAAGGATTATCAGCAACACCTGGGGTTATTCCCGGTTTATTTGGTTCTAAATCCTTAGCCTTTTCAAACATACCCATTGCCCCATCCCAGTCCTGCTTTAAATAGTTGTCGATACCCTGCTTGAAGCAGTCTAGGCAATCCTGTGTTTCTTGAGTTAATTCTGACATGAATCCAGTCGGTTCAAACATAGCAACCGGTTGCTTTCTGCCTTTAACCACAATTCTATCAAGATAACGAAATGCAATATCATCCTGGGTTTTTTCTGATGCTAGCTTGGTTTCTTCTGTTATCATGATGTAAGCACCATAGGCTTTAGCACCACTCTCGCAACGAGCAGCCAAATTAACCATATCGCCCATCATGGTGTAGTTAAATCGATCTAATGCTCCCATATTTCCAACCGTTGCAGTTCCTGTATTACAGCCAATACGAGTCTGCATTTTTGAGACTAACCCATGACAGTCCCCCCATTTTGCAGCTTCACCAGACCATTTCTCACGTAAAACGAGCTGTTCTTGCTGCATCAATATTGCCGTTCTCACAGATTGATAAGCGTGATCTTTCATGGGGATGGGAGCACCGTACATTGCGACGATTGCATCTCCGATGTATTTATCTAGTGTACCTCTTTCTTCCTGCAATATATTTGTCATTGCAGTTAAATACTCATTCATCAAATCAACCAGGCCGGTCGGGGTGAGAAGCTCAGAAAAACTTGAGAATGCTTGAACATCGCTGAAAAAAGCGGTTATAGCGGTTTCCTCACCACCTAGAGAGGGTTCCTCTCCGGATTCGACCATTTGCTCGACTAGCTCCGAAGAAACATAACTTCCAAACATTCCCTTGAGTCGCCCCTTTGCCTTTTGTTCAATAACTACCATGACCGCTAAGCCTATAAACGAGGTACTAATCCCTGCACATGCTGGGGCAGTAATTGGCCAAACAACATGTGTATTGGAAAAGGTTTGAAAGCCAATAAAAACATAAGCCAAAAGCAAGATTATTCCCCCTGCTTGAACCCAGCTTGAATTGTTGCCTTGGTAAACTGCGAGTAACGCCATGATTAAACAGACTCCTAAAGTTGCCGCATGGTCTACTTCAATAGGAAGGCGATTAATATATAAACCTGAAGTGAGAGTTTTTATTAAATTACCATGGACTCCGACTTTTGGAGCTGCGGACTTATCAAAAGGTGTTGGGGCAAGATCCTGAAAGGTCGCTTCCTCTGGTCCTATAAGAACAATTGCATCTTCAAAACGAGAAAAGAAATCTTTTATTCTGCTTAGCTCACCCTGCTGAGTAACTAAATTATTTTGATTAGCTGTAAGTGCTTGTTCTACCTGATTTTTTTGGGCAAGTAACTTTTCATCTGTCGGAGTTCTTTCCAGCGCTTGGTTTATCGCTCCCAAAGCTTTTGGACCTTTAAGTTTTTCTATTTGTATCTCAATGGAATGAATAGTCGATTCGACCTGTTCCAAAAATCTTCCATTTTGAATTACATCTCTCATTCCACACATTGGATTATAGCCAGATTCAAGAGAAGGGGGTATGAAATAATATGCAATTGAGTCAATTACACTCATTAATTGCTCGAAAGTCGGGATATCTTTTTCAGTTACATTGTAAGATAAGAGCTTTTCAGCAAGTTTGACCTCCTGCTCACTAATACCTAAATCCTTCATTACTGCAGGATAAGCATCAGCGCTCAAAGGTAATTCCAACCCATCTATTCGTGATAAAAACGCTTCAAATATCTGTGGAATTAACGACAAATACAGAGGAAAATCATTGTCTCCATAGGCTCTTTTCGCTTCCATCATAAGAGTTTTTTCATGCGATTTTTCAGTCCAACTAGAAAACCAATTAACTTCCATAAACTGTTTTTCTGTTAAAGGGGCATCGATAATTGTATTTCCAGCACGATCTAAAACCTTAAAACTTGAATCCTCTGCTGAAATTTCAACATTCTCTTCGTCTAAACCATAGTAGGCTAATAGTGCTTCGACCCCCAAGGTGTAAACTGGACGATTTCTAATCAGAGGGACCTCATTGGGTAAAGAATCAACTAATATCCCTTGCCCACCGTCTACTTTCGGACGTCGATAGACTAACCTTAGAGTGCTATTGGTTTCAACTAATTCGGTGAGTCCTCTGCCTTCAAGTTGAGTGATTCGATTATTATTATTTCTTTCATTTGTAACTATTACAGAAAGTTGCTCTTTCAATTTAACCATCTCGCCCATTAAAACTGCTGACTTTTCATTAAATTCATCGAGAACTTCCTTCTTTTTCTTAACTTCAACTTGTAAATCCTTTAGTAACGCTCTTTCTAGATCCTTCGAAAATTTAAAATCATTCTTTCCCTGAACACTTTCAATTTTCTTTTTTAACAAGACGATTTCTTTTTCTTTAGCAGTGATTTGGGGCTGAATGATGGCAGATAATGAAGGGTTATTAGCTAAAGTCGTTTTTAAGGTTGAAACGGTCTCTTTTAAATCGGCTAAATCTTTTTCAACTGCATCGAAATCAAATGTTTTCTTATCTCCATTTTTAAATTTGATTGATAATTTATAAAGCAATTCTTGCCTTTCCTTTTTACGAGAATCAATCTGTGGTTGTATAACAGCACTTAGGGCAGGATTGGTCTTCAATGTAGAGTTAAAAGTAGCAATCGTGTCATTAAGAGATTTGTAATCAGACGATTCACGAGAAAGGTTTTCATATTCTGTTTCAATTAACAGTTTACTTTGGGTATTTTCAGAAATTTCAGCTACTAAGGCACCAATTTTAGTAGTCAATTTTTCTCTCTGAACTTTAAGTCTATTTAATCCTTCACGAAGTTTTTCAATTTCGTCACTATTCTCCACAGCCATTTCGAAAAGTAATTTACTCTGCTTGCCTCCGAGTAAGTTGTAAGCGTGTGCTTTACCTCCACCGGGAAACCATAGAGGCACCCATCTTGGAATATTGTCAGTTGCACGAAAGGGAGGAACTGTAAAAGAACCAGTGCGACCAAGGTAATGTCCATCAAGAAAATTTTGCAAAGGATAGGTCGGAGATTCCGGGTAATTATATTTCCCGTCCTTTTGCGCCGATTCTAAAGAATAACCATCTTTAAAAAGAGGAGGGAAGGCACTTGCCCCTGTTGTTTTAACAAATGGAGTAGGTACTCCAGAATATAAACACCCAAGCACCACTTGATTCGGATAAGCTTTAATTAATTCTCCCATCGCAGCATCGCTTCGGAAAGAATTTGCAAGTGGAACCATTTTGGAAACACTTTTTGGTGTAAAACCAAAGTCAAAAGCTAACACACGGGCTTTCCCTTTAGTCATTAAAGTCATTGACATATCCCTAAAGAAGGCACGATCCCATGGCCTCTCCCCTACATCATCCATGGCTAAGGTATTAGCATCGAAATTGACATAGACAACTTTAGGAATCTTGGGGATACTTTTATTATCCTCGACCATAATTTCCTCCCTTGAACTAGTCTGGTGGGAAATTTCACCTCTAGCGCCCGGCAGATAAGTTGAACTTAATCGCAAATCGAGAGATTTAGTTTTCCAACTATCAATCAAGCCAAGATGATTAACAATAATCCAAATAAGGGGAATTATAAGTAAGGCGGTGAAAGTTATTTTCGATTCTTTACTTAGTTTAAACATAGGAAATGATATTAGTTGATAAGTTTGACAAGTCAGTTAGAATGTACTTTTTTCCAATCTTTAAGAGGAAATCAAATTAGTTTGTGTTTTAGGACTAATTAGTTTGGACAAAATAATCAAGTTCTGACGCTTTATTTAGAATATTCTCCAATTATGACTATCAATCAACCTGAAAATATCGTACGGCCTCCCGCACCCGAAGATCAAGAACGCATTCGAAGTGAAGGATCATGGGTAGAACTACTCAAGCAAGAAATGGGAAAAGTCATAGTCGGTCAGAAGTACCTTGTAGACCGATTGATCATTGGCCTCCTTGCGAACGGTCATGTTCTCCTTGAAGGCGTTCCTGGATTAGCCAAAACTTTAGCAGTAAAAACATTAGCTCAATGCATGAAGGCTGAGTTCAAAAGAATTCAATTCACGCCTGACCTTTTACCAGCAGATGTAGTAGGCACTCTTATTTACAGTCCAAACAAAGGGGAATTCACTACTAAAAAAGGTCCTATTTTCACAAACCTACTTTTGGCAGATGAAATTAATCGTGCACCAGCCAAAGTACAGAGTGCTTTATTGGAAGGAATGCAAGAAAGGCAGGTAACAATAGGAGACGAAACTTTTATGCTACCTAAACCATTTCTTGTACTGGCGACAGAAAATCCGATTGATCAAGAAGGCACCTACCCCTTACCTGAAGCTCAAATGGATCGTTTCATGCTTAAATTACTCGTGGATTATCCAGACAGGGATGAAGAGTTAAAAATTCTCGACTCCAATGCTAATGTTATCGTAGAACATGAAGTCAATCCAGTGGTTGATGCTGAAACGATTTTTCGATCTAGAGCACTAATCGACAGCATATACCTAGATGAGAAATTGAAAGGCTATTTAGTCGATGTTGTTCTATCTACCCGTAATCCCGAAAAATATGGGGCATCGGAACTGAGTGCATTCATCCGATTTGGCGCTTCGCCAAGAGCAACCATAAGTTTGGCCCTTGCCTCTAAAGCCTCTGCTTTTATGCAAGGTCGCAGTTTTGTGACTCCGCAAGACATTAAAGATATCGGTTTAGATGTTCTTAGGCATAGAGTTATAGTGAGTTATGAAGCGGAAGCAGAAAATGTTTCTAGTGACGATATCATCAAAAAGATTTTTGAAACTGTACCTGTTCCTTAATCTTTGTTTCTATTTTTCTTCTTAATTTTTTGGCTATCATGGATGAACCCGATCAGGAGTTTACCCGAGAAATACTTCGTAAGGTTCGACAAATTGAAATTCGTTCCAATCGACTAGTATCAGAAGCACTTGCGGGTTCCTATCATAGTGCATTCAAGGGCCAAGGGATCGATTTTGAAGAAGTGAGAGAATATCAACCAGGGGATGAAGTTAGATCTATTGATTGGAATGTGACTGCTAAAATGGGGTTTCCTTTTGTCAAACAATACCGAGAAGAACGAGAATTAACCATTCTCTTAGCAATTGATATCAGTGCCAGCACTCAGTGGGGTTCTAACCATCGGAGTAAGAGAGATAAACTAGCAGAACTCGGAGCACTTTTAGCATTCTCCGCCAACCGAAATGGAGATAAAGTGGGATTACTCCTTTTCTCAGATCAAGTTGAGAAATACTTACCACCTGCGAAAGGACAAAAACATGTACTTCGAATTCTCCGGGAAATTCTCTTTCATCGAAATCTAGGAAATGGAACTGATATAAATGAAGGGCTTCGCTTTCTCAATCAAGTCATGAGAAGAAGAGCGGTAGTTTTTCTTATGTCCGATTTTATAATTCCAGAATATGACTCGGAAGAAGAATCAATGGAAGAATTATTCCTTAAAGAACTTTCCACAAGTCGACGAAAACATGACCTTGTTTGTTGCCAAATTCACGATTTAAAGGAGAGAGAATTACCCGCAGTGGGCCGAGTACATTTTGAGGACGCTGAATCAGGGGAAACTATTACCATCAACACTTCAGAAGAAAAATTTCGTAAACGATATCAAGCTTACACTGAAGAGACTCAAGAGTCGTTTGTTCGTAAGTTGAGAAGAAGAGGTATTGATAATTTTGAATTTTCCACAACATCTGACTATGCAAAGGCACTAAAGGAATTTTTTCATACTCGGGTCAATAGAAGAGGGAGATGATTATGAGTTTTTTTTATCTTCTTTTAAGTAAAGGATATTTACTGGAACAAAATCGTGAAAAAGATACACCCATTCCAATTTTCAAGTCAATTAGTCAGTTAGTTGAAGAGAACTTATTTTTAATTGTAACTACATTTCTTTTAATCTTCGTTTTAGCACTTATTTTTATTGTTTTGAGAAAAAAGAAAAAGATTGAAATTACCCAAGAAGAAACTGAACCAACTGACCCCTATGAAGAAGCACTAGAAGGAATTGAAACTCTGCAGTATCAAAAACCGCCCCTTAGTGCAAAGCCATTTGTATTTCGTCTTTCAGGGATTTTAAGGATTTATGTGGAGAGAGTTTTTAAAGTTCCTGCAATGGAATTAACTGGTGAGGAATTTATGAAAGAAATTGCATCTCATGAATTTTTTAGGAACAGATATGATAAAATCTTACAAGAATTTATTGATCAGGGTGACAAAATTAAATATTCAAAAGTAAAAACTGATGATGGGCAAATGAAACTTCTTCTTAATACGGCCCTACACTTTGTGAAAGATACTCACGCAAAACTGCAAGAGGAAGCAAGAATCACCAACGATCCAAAATCATAAATTAAATGGAATATTTGGTGGAGTGGGAAAAAATTAAATTAGCCGAACCTTTTTGGCTTTTGTTGTTACTGTTAATTCCTATAGTTTTTTGGGCTCAAATCAAAACAAGACAAAAAGCTCCCTCATTACTTTTTGCTTCGCTTTCTAAAATTAAAGCAATCGTACCTAAATCTTCTGATTACTCACAAGTAATCATAAAGTCTCTGAGAATCGGATGTCTCGCGTGCATCGCCCTCACTCTTTCACGCCCCCAATTTGATAAGAGTACTAGCACGCTTCTATCTAGCGGAGTTGATATTGTTCTAGCGATCGATCTTTCCGCATCCATGCTTGCGTTAGACATGAGTTTAGATCAGCAAAATGAAGTAACAAGATTAGATGTAGTCAAAGAAGTAATTAAAGATTTTGTTTCGAAAAGAAAACACGATCGAATTGGGATAGTCGCGTTTTCGGTTGATCCTTACCTTGTCAGTGCTCTCACCTTAGATAGTGAACATTTACAAAAAAATATCGATCGCTTGAGAGTTGGTTTAACTCATCAAACAGGTACCAACATTGGATCGGCATTAGCAGAAGGAATCAATCGACTCCGGACACTTAAATCAAAATCAAAAGTTTTAATATTATTAACCGATGGTAAAGACGAACCCCCTCCCCCTCATAGTCCCTTAATTTATGCAGAGGGTGCCAAAAATGACAATATCAGCATTTACACAATTGCAATAGGTAGTGCGAGTCGAACGCGGACATACTTATTCGACCAAAGAAATCGGGACCTAATGAGATATACAAACGGAAAACCTGTCGTACAAGTTGCTGATTACCCGGTAGATAAAGAAATTCTTCAAAAAATATCTGCAAAGACAGGTGCCCGCTCTTACGAAGCTACTAACAAAAGTGAACTTGCTTCAATTTATGATGAAATTGATCGCCTTGAGAAAACAGAAGTTGAATTAAATATAAACGCACTATTCGAAGAGCTTTTTCAATGGCCCCTTGGATTAGGTATCATGTTACTCTTTTTAGAAATTTTACTCTCTCGAACAATTTTTCTCCGCATACCATGAATCTCTTTGCAGATCAGATAATTCTATACTTGGGACTAGGCATCATTTTATTGCTTTGTTTTGCGTATCATTGGAGTCAGCAAGTTAAGCTCAAAAGGGTAAAACTTCTTACCTCTACGGAATTGTTACCCAAATTAGTCCCCGGTTGGTCCCCCAAGCAGCAAATCATCAAGTTTAGCCTTGTCTTACTCGCTATGCTTTTTCTATTTCTAGGCTTTGCTAGGCCCCAATGGGGTTTAGAGAAAAGAAAATCTCATCCTACGGGAATCGACATCTTAATTGCATTGGATGTGTCCAAAAGTATGCTAGCACGAGATGTTAAACCCAATCGTTTGGAGCGGGTAAAACTGAGTATATCTAACCTATTGGATCGAGTATCAGGCGACAGACTAGGGTTAATTGCTTTTTCCGGTGCCGCCTTTCTTCAGTGCCCCCTTACCCTAGACCATCAAGCCTTTATAAAAACATTGAATGACTTGGAAGTGGGAATTATAAAAAGGCATGGGACTGATTTATCACGACCAATTGAAGAAGCGATTCATTCATTCTCGAAAGATGATGCGGATCGATTCCTTATCTTACTCTCAGATGGTGAGGATTTAGAAGGCAAAGGATTAAAACAAGCAAAAGAAGCGGCCAAAAAAGGGGTTAAGATATACACCATCGGGATTGGAGCGAGCCAGGGTGCACGGATTCCCATGGATCCAATCGGTCAGGCCCCTAGAAACTTTCTTCGCGATCCTCAAGGGAATACTGTTATAAGCAAAATGGACGCTGATTCATTGCGAGCAATTGCAGAAGCAAGCGGCGGAAACTATTTTTCCTTGGGTCCGACTGGAGAAGGCTTGGCAAAAGTGTTAGAACTTTTACAATCTATAGGTCAGCAAAAGAAGCACGAACAGTTATCCACCGAGTTACCTATTGATCGTTACCAGTTATTCATTATGTTAGGTTTTATTCTACTATGTTTAGAAATGCTTACCTCCTACGATTCGAAAAAACTCTTACTCAAGGCAAATCATTATATAGTAATCATGCTTTGCTTTTTCTCTGGGTGCCTTCAGCAAGATAATGTAAAGCGTGCTGAAGAAGCCTTAGAATCAGGGAAACCTCAACAGGCAGCACATTTTTTTGACGCTGAAATTAATGCAAGTATTACCCAGGAGCAGAAGGTTGACCCTCGATTATTTCTAAATGCAGGATTAGCTTATCTAGAGGCAGGCTTATTAAAAGAATCTGAAGTTTCTTTACAAAAAGCACTAGATGCAAATTTAGACAATCCCTCGCTGCAAGCCAAAGCACTTAACGCGTTAGGCAATATATTTTATCAACGAGCAAATCAATTCCTTGATCAGCGTAATGTAATGAAGGCAAGAAAGGCATGGGAACAATCTAAGGAACTTTATATATCTTCAACACAAATTGATGGTAATGAAAAAGCGACTCAAAACCTTGCCACGCTTAATCAACAAATTATGGAGCGGATTAACGCATTAATTTGCATAATTTCTGGGAAAATTTGGCACGATTTGAACGGTGATGGTAAACCACAGAAAAATGAACCGAATCTAAAAGGTTATATATTTTGGGACAAAGATGGAAATGGTGAGCACAATAAAACCAACGAACCTACTGTAGAAAGTAACGAACAGGGAATTTTTGCCTTTGAATGGATCTCTGATCAATATCCCACCTCCCTACGATTGGGATCCCAAATTATAGAATCAAACCAATCCAAAGGCACTTTTTTAATTCCCATGCTTCCTACTCCACCTCCACCTGAAAACCCAGCCTTAGTCAAAAATTATTTCCTCAAGTTAGACAAACCAGGCGATCATGTAATTGGTCTTCCCTACCGAGCAGCTCCCACACTTCGTGGCAATGTGTGGAAAGATGAAAATGGTAACGGATATAAAGATTCTAATGATAAAGGCTTTACATCCGTAAAATTATTTTTAGATCAAAATGGAAATTTTCAAGCCGATCAAAATGAGACCACTTTCGAACCACAAAAAGATGGATCCTTTGCACACCCTGTTCCTCCTGGTCAATACTCCATATGCGTACAACCTCAAAACCCTGACGCTAATATCACTTTTCCTATTGAAGATAATAAAGCCTATCTCGCATGGGTCGATTTTGAATCGACTTCAGAAAATTTAGACTTTGGTATTCAGGATAATAATCAGGAAGATCAAAATTCTTCAGATAAACAAAATCGACCATCTCCGCCTCAAATGAACGAAGAAAAAAAAGACGATGCAAAAGAACCTATTCCTGAAGAAGTAAATGCACTTTATGAAAGATTACTGCAAGAGATGGAATCAAAAAGCGAACCTCTAGAACAGGAAATTCAAGCAATTCAAGCAATCACATCCGGAAGAGACTATTAAATCTATGGGAATAAATTACCTAACGATCCCTAATTATTTCTCCCTAAAACTTTGGGTAGTTTTATTTTTCACCACTTGTATTCTTTTCTTTACGAAGGATATAAAAGGTCAAAAATTACGAGTCGAATCAAGCTTCCAACCCCCATCCATCACAATCTCTAATAATTCTGTTTACAAGATTGTGATTCATGGCAGCCAGGAAAACCCACAAGGTTCTCTTCCTCAAATCCCTGGACTTTCTATATCGAATTCACCGCAGACTTTTCGATCAGCAAGTTTTATCAATGGAGTTCCCTCTGTTCGGTTAGAAATGAGTTTCCAAATTAAACCCAAAAAATTAGGTACTCATACAATACCATCATGGACAATTAAAGTTGGTTCAAATAATGTACAAGTACCATCTTGCTCCATTCAAGTAGTTGCTCCCAGCCAACAAGATAAAATAAACCAAGAAACCGAAGGGAAACAACAGCAGGATCTTCGGCAAGCTAGTTTTATTGAATTTATTAATCCAAGAGAATTTCTTTTTGAAGGAGAAACAGTTTCAGGACTTTTAAATCTTTTTATATGGGAACGACTACCAGTAAGCCGAATCGAAAGACCTCCACAAAAAGAAGGCGATGCATTCTCCCTTACTGAACTTAGTCAACCACAAGAAAAAAGGAATCAAACTAAATTTAATAAAACTTACACAGTTTTCTCATGGCCAACTG
>Ga0114994_10000968_pt1 | contig 20138 bp, 10 predicted proteins | sample ArcticOcean_MG_C_9_FD_87043 | JGI IMG/M metagenome (GOLD analysis project Ga0114994, IMG submission 87043) | Marine microbial communities from western Arctic Ocean - ArcticOcean_MG_CB2_152 | ecosystem: Environmental > Aquatic > Marine > Oceanic | place: Arctic Ocean: Canada Basin | collected...
CGGATCGCCGCCCGAACGCCGGCTTGTAAAAGGGCGCCGGGGGCTCGGTCTGTTCAGAGTCGGTCACTTGGGGAAAGAAGTCCAAAGTCTCGTCATCTCGACGAAGCGCAAAGGTGAATGACGGCGCTACTGGTCACAGCTTGTATGAGCGTACGGATGCTCACCGCGCGAGCTGTTAGGGTATGATGCGCTGCGGCACTGGAAATGCGCGTGCACACTGCTGCTGTGCGATAGACACTGCAGCTGCGTGGCAATGCGCCTTACAGCCAAATTTTATCGCGGTGTACGGTTTTTTTTCGCGGGTTTTCTGCTCGATGATTTCATGTTTTTGCTCTTTTGCACGCTGCAGGCCGCAAGCGCAAGCGCAAAGCCAAGCTACAAGCCGCACTGCCACTTGCTCAAGGACAATCACTCTGAGGCTCCAGCATGCGGTCTGCACCACTGCTTGCTGCAATCGCAGCCTGCAATGCCCTGAGCACCAACACCGCACCGGTCAGGTTGCACGTGGAGTTTTGCTGTCAATGAAAGTACGATCTCAAGTGTGATCGTCTTGAAGACATGCTTCAAGAGCGTTTCGACCGCGACGTCGTAGTGGTGGGTCGCAACGACCCGGAGCAGCTAGCACGGCTGTCGCCGACCAGCGAGTGGCGCGTCGGTGCGTTTGAGATCACGCGCCTCGACGACGATGAACTTTTGTATAGCAAGCTCGAGACGAAAAGACATCTCGTAGGCACGCGCATCAAGGTCGCGGGCAGTGTCGTGCACGACGACGGGCCGTTCAACGAGTGGGCCGAGAAGTGGTTCTAGGTAAGCATGTGGGAGTCGCGGTGACGGCCCGCGCGGCGGCGATACGCCGCCCGCGCGGACCCGACGAAGCCCCCCGCAAGTAAATTAGGTTTCATGTGTTACCCATCCGGAGGCAGCGGGACGATGCCACTCGGGTTCAGCGGAAAGAGACTGCTGTAGTACGACCGCGCCGCCGCGCGCGCGTCGACGGTGTCCGCCACGCCCGGCAGCGCGCGCATGCGCCCCAACCACGCGGCCACGTGCGGGAAGTCGTGCCGGATCGACGTCGTCGTCCGCAGGAACAGCTGCGCGTAGCACGCGTCGAAGCGCTCGATCGTCGGGAGCAGGCGTACGTCGGACTCGGTGACACCATCGCCCGCCACGTAGGCCGACGCCGCCAAAACGCCGTCGAGGCGCCGCAGACCAGCGAACACGTCACGTACGGCGGCCTCGTAGGGGCTCTGCTTCGTCGCGAACCCGGCTCGGTAGACGCCGTTGTTGACGCGCTCGTAGATGTCGTCGTTCAACTCGTCGATCGCCGCGGCGAGCGCCACCGGCCGCAGGTCCGCGTCGTTCGCGCGTTCGCCCTTGTAGTCGACGAGCGCCCGGACGATGTCGCCGCTCTCGTTGCTCACGAACGCGCCGGCACGCTCCACCAGCAACGGAGCCGTGCACCGGCCCTCGATTTCGAGCTCGTCGTAGACGCCCTTCAGGTCCGGAGCGCCGAAGACGGGGTCCGGCGCGCCGGCGGAGAACGACCAGCCGCCCCTCCTGGCTTTCGTGGGGTCGTCGTCCATGACAACGACGGTGACTATGGCCTCGGCCCCGCGCAGCGCCCGCGCAATGGTCGTCCGGTGGCACCACGGGCACGCGTTGCCCACGTACAACACGTAGTCGCGGCCGTCTTCGAGTTGCGGCGCAGCCGCAGACCCGGTCTGGGGCGCCGGCCGCACGTAGGCGCCGTCACTCGACTGGGGCGCAAGCTCGGACATCATCAATCCCCACACCGTCCGCCAGCCGAACTTGGCAACGGTGACGAGCGCCTTCTGCGACGGCACCCACTCGAGCAGCCGGAGGCCGCCCGAGCCCTTCTCGGCATGCATTGTGACTCGTTTTGCGCGCATCGATGGCGCCTGGAACGCATGGGTCGAGACGAAGACGCAGCAGAGCAGCCGTTTCGTTAGTCGTCCATTCATCCTTACGCTGTACAGCAGGCGTAAATGAGGCTGCGCAGCAGCTCAGATGTGTTCTCTGCCTAAAACCCGTCAAAGTTTGCCTGGGTTTTGAATGGCGGGTTTTGAAGGGCGCGAACAGATGCCTCGACCAACCGGTCTATCGCTCGATAATGATATTGTGCACCTTACGCAACCCACCGAATAATCTAGGCGCTCTTCCGAAATGCGAAGACCGCCGTCTCGACCATCCGGGGCGCGTCCAACTTCACGACCTCCTTGGACCCCGCGTGCCAGCCGAGCTGGGACTCGGCGCGCAGCTTCTCGACCCCCGCGTGCGCATCTAGTAAAAGCCCCGCGCCCTTGGCCGTGGCCTTGACGTACTTGACGCGGTGCTGCCAGCGCCCCGTGAAGCGCAACCGAAACGTCTCGCGCACGGTCTCCGAGAAGAGACTGGCGTCGTCATCTAATACATCAGTGTTGAAGATCAAGAGGCCGCCCGGCCGCAGGGCCCGCGATATTGCACTTAGTATATCACCGAGGTCCCCGACGTAAGGAAACGCGTCGACGGCCACGACCACGTCCACCAAACCCGGTAGGGCGTTCCGGACACTACTCACAAAATCGCCCCGCTCCACATCATCATAAGCCCCCGTCGATGCAGCGAACGCCAGCGACACAGAGGACGCGTCGACGCAGTGCATGCGGTTCGCGACGCTCCGTAGCATTGGCCCTAATGCGCCGCTCCCGCACCCGAGCTCCAGGATATCCAGCCAGGGCAGTTGCCTCGCCAAATCCACCTGCAGCGCCTTCGCCAGGGCCTTGACGTGGATGGTGGCGAGGCGGTCGTCGTACAAGAGACCGTGCGCGTCGTCAAAAAAGTCGATTTTGGACAGGGGTTGGTCGTCCTCCATCGTGACGTTCGGCGCCAGTAACGAAATAGTCTCCGCCGTCGCATCCCAGCCCTCGTCCTCCTCCGCCAACAGCCGCCGCCGCGCCCGTAAGTCGAACAGTCTTTCAACGTAGGACACGGGCGCCCGGTACCCGAACTCCTTCGTGGCTTGCAAACCCGCGCCACCTAGCGCAGCCAAGGCGTAGGCGATGTCCTTGGCCGCCGGCGCCATGGCCGCGGCCGCGCGGTACGAGCCCAGTGCCTCGCCGAAGCGCGCGAGTTCCAGGCGCGCGCCGCCTAAAGCAGCTAAGGCCGCGGCATCTCGCGGCCGCCACGCCACGACCTTCTCCAGCGCCCTGGCCGACAAGTCGGGCATCGACAGGTCCCGGTACGCGTCCGCCAACAACGCGTGCGCCGCGGCTAGCCCGGGCGCCCGCGACACGGCCAACCGCAGGTGCGCGGCCGCCGCCTGCACGTGCTTGCGCGTGCCGCCGGCCAGTAAGCGCGCGGCGATTAACATGTGCGCGTCGGCCGCGTCCGCCTGCCTCACCGCGTCCGGTCGTGTGGCATTGGCGCCCAGTTTCAGGACGCGCGCGTAGGCCGAGACCGCTCGATCCACAGAACCTCGTTCCACGTGGAGCTGCGCCGCTGAGGACAGCGCTGCTGCTTTTTCCCGCGGGTCCTCGTACAGCGCGGCGGCGCGCTCGTAGTGCGCCACAGCCTCCCGCAGCCGCTGCACTCTGACCAAGGTCTCGGCCAGAAAGACGTGGCCGTCCGGCGACTCCTCGACCGCGACCGCCCTTCTATAGGCCGCGGCCGCCTCGGCGAAGGCGCCGTCCGAAAACAACTCCTCGGCCCGTAAGACGTACGCTTCTCTCGTCCTTGACCCGCCATAAAAAGTCGTGGGGACGCAGGCCAGGCCCATTACAAACAGCGCGCTCCAGAACAGCTCGCCGCTCAGCCAGGGCCGCGGCGGCGGCGGCGGCGGCGGCGGCGCGGGGGCGCCCTGCTTCCTCTCCTTCCGGGCGCTCTTTTTGAGGTTGCCCTTCGCCATGCGTGCGCGGCGCGCGGCGTACGGGCCCTGAGCCGCCTTGGTCGCTGCGGTCACGCGCCCGTCGAGCCCTCCTCTTCAACTCGTTCTGTAGTCAGCTACGCGAGCTCAGCAGTTAGTTGGCCACCGCTACGCTTATCAGCAGCACTCTTGCGCTGACCACTCGCGCACTGCTTTTGCTGTTTACGTGCGGGTTTACCGCGCAAAACGGGTTTCGAAGTGTTACGGGCCCCCGCCCACTAGTCCTAGCACCGTAACAAAAGCACGACATCATCACTCTGGGGACATCAATATCTCCATACTTCCACCCCCGGGCTTGGCGTATGTGCTAACAAAAAGACTAAAGATGATGACAAACACAATTTCTTTAGTCGCTGTCGGAGTCAAAGTCCTCCAGGTCGCCCTCCCATTCGGCCGTGAAGCGCCGCATCCGCTGGATCTTCGAGCTCTCCACCCTCAACCGATTGTTGATGGCGCCGAGGTCCACCACGCCGTACTCCTTCGGCGCTTGCTCTTCCTCTTCGCCCAGCGCGCGGCGCGTCCGTCTCAAAACGGCTCGCTCCTTCTTCGTGAGACGCGGCGGCGCCTTCGACGCGGCAGTGGCGGAATCGTCCCGGGGCCGGACGGCAACCACAGGTTGCCGCGTCCGCTCCTCGCGCTCCGCCTTTTCCTTCAGCTTGGCCTCCTTCTCGGCCCTTTTCTGCTCGGCCCGCGACATTTTGGGTGCGCTCGGGCCGTCGTACGTATGGGCCCGCTTGAGGCGCACCGACGGCGTCGCCGACACCGACGACCCCATGCTTGACGAGGAGTCGGCGCGCTTGAGCCGACGGCGCTTCGCGTCGACCGTGGGCTTCGCCAGCGTCGAGTAGGACGACTCGTCCCCGGCGGTGTTGAGGGTGGAATACGAATACTCGTCCTCGGCCTTGCTCTCCTCGACGCCGCCCGGCGGGGGCGGCGCCTCGAGCGCCAGCCGACCGGGCGCGGCGGACGTGGCTGCCACGTACGACGCCTCCTCCGCGAGGTCCGGGGCCGCGGGCGCGGGCGCCGCCGCGACCGCCGCCGGGCTGGCGACACTCGGACTCACGAGGCTGGTGGCGGCGGCGGCCTCGACGGCCGTCGGACTTTCCGGCGCCGCGGGCGCCGGCGCGGACGCTTCCTCCTCCGCCCTCTCGGCCAATGACACGAACGACCCGAAGGACTGGCGGCTGGCCGGTCGCGAGGCCGTGGCGAGGCTCTCGAGGTCCGAGTAATCGGCGTCCGTGTCGAAGGACGACACGACCGTCGAGGACCGCGACGCGCGGGCCTCCGCCGCGGGCGCGGGCGCCTCGCCCTCGTCGTCGAAGACCGGCGTAAGTGCGGGGAGCGGCGCGGGCACGGGCGCGTCCTGCGCCTCGGGGGGCGCGCCCTCGCGCTTGCGCCGCCGCGCCTTGGCCTCCGCCGCGCGCGCGCGCGACGTCCGCAGGCGCGCCTGGCGCTGGGCCCGCGTGCGCGCCGCCTCCCGCCGCTCGCGCTCCTCCCGGTTCTTGACGAGCGACGTGTTCGCTTCACTTCGGCTCGACTGCACGGTCACGCTCCGCTGCTCCTCGCCGGCGAACCGGGACTTGGTGCGCGGCTTCGCCACGAGGTTGCTCCAGTTCAGTGGGTAGGGCCTGTGCTCCAGGACGTCGTTAGTATCCAAGGCGCTCCGCGCCTGCGCTTCGGTCGCCGGCGGCAGCAGCTCCTTGTAGGGCGCGAGCTGAATGGTTTTCTTCGGCGCGATGGGCGGTAGAAAGGCCTGCTCCCGCGCATAAGCTTCCCGCTGCTCGGCTTCGTCGTCCTCGCGCCGCAGGGCGCCGACGAGCTGCCCGAGCTGCGCGGCCAGGGCGCTCTCAATGTTCTGCTCCTTGGTCCGCGGCGTCTCCTTCGCGACGAATTCTTCGCGGAAGGTCACGGGCGACGCGGCGCGCTCCTCGACCTTGAGCCGGCGCACGGGCGACGGCGGCGGCGCGCCGCGCGGTGGCGGCTTGCCCACGCGCAGGGCCGCGGGCCGGTTCTTACTTGAGCGGAACGCGTGCGCCGCGTCCGTGGCCGGCGGCCCCACTTTCTGACTCCAGTAGGGGTCCGGCCGCCAGGGCGCCGCCTCGAGCACCGGCGTCTTCGGCCTTCGTTCAACCGCCTGCCGCTCGCAGAGCTCGAGCTCGGCGTAGGCGTCGGCGTCCGTCGCGTCCGTCGCGCCGAGCGCGCCCGCCCAGGCCTTGTCGCGCTGCTCCTCGGGCAGCGCCTCGAGAGCGTCCACCACGTCCCGGGACGCGGTGTCCATCGGGAGCAGGCTCTGCGCGCCCATGACCTCCTGCCGCGCGAGCAGGGCCGCGCGCCGTCGTAACGCGTCCCGGTCCGGCTTCGTCGTGCCCTGCAGGACGGCCTCCCGCGCCAGCAGCGCGGGCGCGCTCTGGAACGAGGCCAGGGGCTTCACGCCACTTAACGCCATGACCGCCGGATCGGCGCCGGTCCGCAGGCGCTCCTCGTAGGCCGTGCGCGCCGCCCGGGTCCGCGGCGTCTCCAGCGCCTCGAAGGCGAGGGACGGTCCGTCGAACTCGTCCTCGTCCGCGAGCCCGTCAATGTGCGGCAGGGCCAGGTCGACGGACGACGGCCGCGACGCCGTTCCGCGCATGCCGTTCTCCAGGACGTCGTTGCCCGCGTGCTCCAGGCCGAACTTCTTCTCCAGCAGGAGCTGCTCCGCCGCCGCGCGGTAGGGCGCGCCGGCCGTCCGGGCCCGCTCGCGCTCGTAGGCGTGGTGCTGCTCCGCGAGGCCTTGCGTCGGGCGCCACCCTCCGCGGGCCCGCACGCCCCCCTCCTCCGTGGCCGGCCGCCGGAAGCTCGCCGCGATCATCGCCTTGCGCCGCTCGGCGGCGGCTTCCACCAAAGTTTGGAAGTCCCCGTCGTCTCCGCATTCGTGGCAGTGGACGGTCGGGCCCGGGGGCTCCTGCTCCTCCTCATTTTCGGAAGGAATTTCCTCTTGGGGCCACGACTCGCCTCGCAACCTGGCCACTTCCTCCAAAAACGAAATCCGCTCCTTTTCGAGTTGCTCCGTCGTCGGCGGCCGGTTGCCGTACGCCTCCGAAATCAGGTGCTTCGCGGGGTCGTAGGGCGACGGCGCCGGCGCCGCGTCCTCCATAATCAACGGTTGCGCCGCGGCCTCCTCCTCCGCTAAAACTTGGCGCTCCGCTTCCGCGTCTAGGAACACGAGGTGCGCATGTGCCGCACACGCGGCGTCGGCCGCCCGCGCGGCGTCCACGGCCAGGAACGCCCGCCGCGCGACGTTTTTGCCAAAGGGCCGCTTCGGCCGCCGGTGCATCGTCGGCGCGCCCGCCGCAATAAGCAAGTGCGAGCCGTGGTACACGACGCCCGGCGTGATGTCCGGGATGACCGCCTCCGGCTCGACGGGTTCCGGTTCCGCCACCGGTTCGGGCTCCGGTTCTACAAAAACCGGGGCCGGCGCCGGCGGGGGCGCTTCTAGAATACGGGGCACGCCCTGCCTATAGTAGTCGTGGAGCTCCGGGGACGCGCCCGAGTTCGAGAGGTGGGAGCCCCACGCGCCGAGCCTCGTCCGCGTCCAGGCGTACGTGACCTCCCACTGCCGCGGCTCCAATTCTGGTTTAGACGCTCGAGAGCTCTTCGGCAGCGGCGTCTTCGCGCGGCTCAGGTCCCGCAGCGACGTCTTGATGCGATCGCTTTCCTCTTGCGGCAAATTGCAGTTGTCCACAGCTTTCACAAGAAATCGCGCGATCGACAGTTTTCTACGAGCAACGACAAAGGAGCGCACGAAAAAGGACCACTGCGAGAAGTCCCTTGCTAATGTATGGTCGTCGCCGCCGAGCGCGAGGCGGTGTAGGGCCCGCAGCATCATGAGGTGCGACATCTTCAAGGCCGGCGGGGGCGCCGGGGCCTCGCACGCTACTACCGAAGCCGGCGCCGGCGCGGCCTCGGGCGGTTTAGCTTTCCACTGGAACGCGTGGACCACCTCGTGTTTCATTTGTTGCTTGCGTTCCTCGGCCTGGGCCACGTCGCGCTGCCGCGCGATCTCCACGTCGAGGTCCGCGTTCGAGCGCATGCCTCGCTTCCGCAGCGTCTCCTCCCGCAACTTGGCGCGCTGGTCCTCGAGCCACAGGAACGGGTCGTAGGCCTTGAGACGCAATGTTTCCGCGTCGGTGCCGGCTCTTCTCCGCATGGCTCTTACAGGATCCGTCTCGTCGTACAATTGCATGGACGCGCGCTCGTCTTTTACGGAAATAGACGCCCCGATCTGATGATCGAGCACGACCATCTTCTGGCGGGCCGCGGCCCGGGCCACTTCGGCCGCGGCCGCGAGGTGGGCTTCGGCATGCTCGGGGTCGTCCGCCGCTTTACTCAAGAACGGCGCCACTTCACTCGTCTGCCACATGGCCGTCGTCGCGTCACTGGCCTCCGTCCGCGATCGCGTCAGGTGCTCGATCGTCGCCGGGTGGGGCGGGGCCTCTCTGCCTTCTTCTTTGGCCAACGCAGTTTCCGCTTCGTGGACCTTGTCCAACAATTCGCCGTCGATCGCGCCCAGATTGCCGTAGGCGAAGCGGAAGGCGGTCCGCTTCATAGCCGCGACTGCTTGACGGTCGTCCTCCTCTACAGTATCGTCCTCCTCGCTATCAGATTTTTGCTGGTCATAACCTTCCCCGACCAGCTTGTTCCGCCGTAGGCCCTTGTTGATCTTGCGCCAGTACATGCGGAGGGGCCCGTCCACCGGTTTGCCTTCTTCCTCGACCGGGGCCGTCGCGTCGTCGATCAACGTCGTGTCGCCGGCCTCGACGCCGAACGAGGCCCGCTGCTCGGCTAAATCCCGCTCCCGCTCCGCCTTGGCGATCCTTTCTTCCACGAAGAGGAGCTGCAACGAGGCCTCGTACTTCTTCTCCAGGTCCACGGGCCCGTCCTCTTTCTCGGCCGCGACGCGGAGCCGCTCGCGCTCCGCCGCCATGGCCTGCTCCACGGCTGTGCGCGCGTCCTCGCGGTCCGCGCGCATCGTCTCCAGCTGCGCGAGCCTGCCGACGGGTTCGGAATCGCTCTCCGACGGGCTCTCCACCAGCGACTCCAGCGAGACCTCCTCCGTGAGCTGGTCCGCGGAGCCGAAGGTCCCGCGCACGCGGGGGGCGTCCGTCGCCTCGCCCGTGCGCGCGCCGTGGGCCGTCGATGCGGACCCATCTTCCGCGAAGGACGGTAATACAACCTCCTCCGCGCCATCCATAAGCAGGCCCGTTTTAATAGTGCGGTCGTCGACGGAAGGCCGGTCGTGGTGCTGTATCTTAAGCTTGACCTCCCTTAGCTCTTTCGTGACCAGCTGGAGCTGGCGCGCGTCCCGTCGATAGTTATCCTCGACCCGGACCCTTTCTTCATCAACGCCCCGCCTCCGGTCCTCCAGCGACCGGAGCACGGCCAGCTGGCCCCGGGTCGCGGCGCGCACCCGCTCCAAAGCCGCCTCGTGCGTCGCAACCAAACCATCGAGGGCGGTCTTGCCGGTCTCGAGGCGCCGTTCGCAGCGCCTAATGTCCCGCTCCCGCTGCTCCTCCTTGTTCCGCGGCGAGTGCGTCGCCACGGTGTCGGCCGACGCGTCGTCCCGGAAATTGATGCGCTTGGCCTTCTTCTTCTTGGGCGGCGGCGGCTTCTCCGGCGGGGGCGCGCTCCTGCGCCGCTTCCCCTTCTTGGGCGAGGGGGGCGTCGGCGGCGGCGTCGGCGGCGGGTTCCGTAATTCGTCCAGGGAGCTGGTCAAACGCCGCACGAGGCCTCGTTTCTTCATCAGCTCCGTCGGGTAGTGCTGGCCGCCCAGGAAGTTGACGTCCGTGCGGCCCAGGGCGCGCAGGTTGATCGCCACGGCCTTCAGGGCCTCGTCTAAGGTATACGACGACTCGCCCGCGACCCGCAGCCGCTCCCGGCGCGCCAGCACGTCGCGCTGGGCCTGGCGCCGGTGGTGTTCCAACGTCCGCTTTTCGCCCCGCAGCAGCGCGAGGAGGCGGACCTCGTCGAACCACGGCCCGGGCACGATCGTCATATCCCTATCTTTCGCGGGGCGGGTAACTTGTGACAGCAGCGTCTCCTCGTCGCCGCCGAACAGCGCGTCGAGGGCCGAGTCCGTGGGCTCGGCCGCAATCATCTTCTTCTTCCGCTTCTTCTTCGGTTTCCGGGCCGACTTGGGCCGGCCCCGGGTGCGCGGGATCACTATGTCTTCCTCGCTCTCCGCCTCCTCGTCGTAGTCCGGCCGGCACTCGACAATGACCGCACACAACTCAAAATTGTCCTCCAGCCTCACGAACAGGTCCCGCGCCGTCGCTTCCAATGAAGACGCCGCCGGCCGCGGCGCCACGGACGTTACGGGCACGCCGAGGAACTCGGCCACGGGCGGGCGCGCCGGGGCGCGCCGCAGGCCGTCCCGCAGCGACGTCGCCAGCTCCAGGTCCCCGCCGCTTGTCCAGAGCGCCACCTGCTGAGGTAACTGCCGCGGGTCGGCTTTTGTTGAAGCGGTGCCCATGCTATTGCGGGAGAGCTTTTTCGGAGACGGTTGGAGCTTAATAAGCTTTTCCCGCTCGTGGAGCGGCTTGGCGTCCCACTGCTCCTTTTCAAGCGAGTCGCGTACCGCGTCCCGCGTGTCTAGTAACCCGACGTAGGCCGCGTGCGTCTCCCGCACCAGGGCCCGCGACAGGATTTGAAAGTCCCGCTGGAACTGCCAGCAAAGCCCTTTCACCCGCCGCAGCGCCTCCTTCTCCAGCAAACCCGTCACGGCCGCGAGCGTCGGCGCGCCCCGGAAGGTACCCGACAATTTCTTGTAGGAAGCCGACGTGGCCTTCCATTCATGTAACCAAAGCGCCGAACGGTAACTGGCCTCGCCCGCGTCCGTCGCTTCGTTGTCATCCTCCCGGACCGGGGGCGGCGGCGCGCAATAGCGCAGGTCGTCCCGCCGTGCCGCCGCGTCCAGCGCGAGCTTGAGGTCCCACCGTCTCATACTAGAAGCGGTCCGGGGCCTCGCAGCTTCTTCCTCCACATGGGACGCCGCGGCGATCTGATTGATGGGGAGCCGCGCGATCCGTTTGGCTTCCTCCGCCTCGAAGAACTTTCGTCTCGCGCGCCCGAACTCCAGGGTATAATCGCCCGTCAAGACGGGCGCCTCGTCGTCGCACGTCGGCTGGCGCTGCTGCGCCTCCAGGAACCGCCTACATTTGAGCACCCGCACGAACCGCTTCAACAACGCGGGACATGTCACATCGTCCGCGACGACCATGTTTTGCTTCACAGCCAGCGCCTTGGCTAAACCCTGGGACGTGGCGCCCGTCCCGAAGACCCACTGCCGGTCGCGTTGGAGGGCGCGCCGCGCGCTGGCGCCGCACTCGCGCTCGCCCGCCTTCGCTTCGCCGACTAGAGGCGTGGCCGGGCTGCGATCCAAGGCATGTTCTAACGTTGATGCCAACAGGCCCAGCCCGCGGTACACGCAGCACTTCCACATGGTGCGGCTATTGACATAACGCGCGAGTTCCCGAATGCGCAGTTCCAAGTACTGCCGGCGCTCCCGCGGCGTGTAGGCCCGCGCATTTAAACGGGCCCGGTGCGCCACCAGGAGCTTGGCGATGTGCGGGTTCGTCGCCGCGTCGAGCGGTACTTTCTTCTCGTCATCTAATGAGCCGGCGTCCGCGCCGCAGTGCACCAGGGCCGCCACTACCGGCACGTACCGCGACGCGAGGTGCGCGCTCGCGAGGTGCAGGGCGGTCCGTCCGGCCTCGTCCCGCCCATCGACGTTGGCGCCCCCCCTCAGCGCGTCCTTCACACCTTGCAAATCACCACTATCCGCCCTGCGTCGCAGCTCCTCCGCGAGGTCCATATTGCCCTGCTGAGCTCGACTTCTACGCCTTCTCTCCAAGTCCGCCACGAAGAAGTCGTCGTCGTCCCCGCCTTCGGGGTTCGCGTGGAAGTCGTCGATGCCCCCGCCGAAGCAGAGGGCCATGGCCCGGTCCTCCACGAACCGTTCGATGTGGACCTTCTCCACGAAGACTTTATATGATGTGTCCGCGAAGCGATCCAGGAGCTTCAGCGGCTCCAGACTCAAACGCGCGCCGTTCGGCAGGAGGCACGGCTGGGCCGCGCCCATGTAGACGCCCCGCCAGGCCAGGAACACGGTCCGCTCCAGGTGGCGGCACATGGCATTTAAGTGCAAGAACCGCTGGCGCCGCCACCGCACCTGCCTCCTCATGACCTCGCGCCAGGCCCGAAAGCAACGCACGCAGGACCACAAGGGTTTGTTGTTTAAAAGGACCAGCCCGGCGCCGTAGGCCGCGAGGTGCCTTCGTCTCGCGACACCATCGGCGTCCTCTGCACTAAACGCGTACGGCTTGGGTTCCTTGTCGGCGCCCACGTCTTTTAACACTTCGCGGTCGTACTGCGGAGAGGGTGTCAGGGTCAAACCGCGGGCTAGTTGAAACGCGTACAGGACGCGCGCGTCGTGCACCTTGCGCACCCAGGTCCGCACAGCGTGCGCCGCGGACCACTCCCGCACCTTCCGTGTCACATTAACTTTCGTGCGGCGCAGCCGTCGTTTGGCCGGCGCCCAGCGCGCCCAGGCGGCGAAGTAGACGGCGCCCCGGCGCATGGTCCGGCCCCGCGTCCGGCAGTAGGCGTTCCACGTCTGGATGATGTGCAGGACCCGGGCCTCCAGCAACCGTTGCCGCGCCTGGACCACGGCGTCCTCCAGTTGCCGCCGTCTCATGATGACCCCGCGCCAGGCGCGCGCGTAGCGCCGCTGCATGGCCTTCTTCCCGACTTTTTCTGCTCGTCTCGCTCGGACTCGACGCTGCGTGAACAACAAGACGTACGCGTCCCACTCAGGCAAGTTTGGCAACCCAAAGCGCGGCGGGTTCGCCTTGGCCCGCACGGCCCGCTTGAACTTGGCGAGGCGCGCCCACATGTGGAAGGTCAGGTGGATCATCTCGATGACCACTCTTCCGAAGTTGCCCATCCGCCTCAAACACCGCTGTAACACAACGGCCACTTCCAACTCCGCCTTGACCTGGTCCTTCAGGTACTTGCGCCAGCCCCGCCAGATGACGCCGTAGATCTTGCGCTGGATGCCCACTTGCACGGCCTTGACGGTGGGCGAAGGGGGCGCCGGCATGTCCCCGCTCTCGAAGAAGAGGTTCACGGCGCACACCGTGAGCTTTTCCTTGCCCAGGCGTTTGTGGAACATGGCCCACGTGACACTTCGCTGCTGCTGGGCATCACTGGTCTGCAGGCGCCAGGCCCTTAAATGCCGCCGCATGTGGCAGTGGGCGAAGAAGCGCGTGCCCTGGGCCACGGCGCGCCAGCCCAACAAATGGTGGCGTCGTTTATTATTCCTGCGGGCCCAGCGCTTCGCAAAGGCCGTGTGGCGCGGGCGCATGCGAATAAAGGCCTGGATCAGGATGCACCGCTGCTCGAGCTTTTTCTTGTACTTGTAGCGCTGGAGGAAGCGGTCCACTTGGCCCTGGTCCTTCCGCGCCTCCGTCCGGTCGTCGATGGGGAAGAGGCCCTTGCCCGCCAGCTCCGAACGCTGGCGCTCGTTCAAGGAGGCGGGCTCCTTCGGCAAGCCGCGCTTCGTGCGCCTGGACTTCTTTGCGATCGGCGCCGGCTCCCTGCTCCCCTCCATCAGCTGGTTCGTGCGCTGCTCTAAGGAAGCGAGGAATCGGTCGATATTCTGGAGGTCCTGGGTCGTCGGGGCGCCCTGCGTCCCCGAGAAGTTGGGCCTTACCTTCTTGGGCCGCGAGCGCGCGAAGTCCGTACCGGGCGGCAAGACGCCGGGCGGCGCGTGGCGCGTGGTGTCGGCGTCCGCCCATAACACGATTTCCTTCCGCTCGGGCGCGCGGCCGGCGCCCATGCGAGGCATCGTCTAATGGCGGAGTGGCTGTCCCCCCGTTGCTGGTGGCAGCGCTTTCCGGTGCAGCAGCGCTCTACAGCTGCTGTCTCTAGTTGTTGTTGGGCAGCCCTGGACACGCCTAGTTCTCGCAGCACGCGCTGTGACTGCTTGGCTGCTGCCTCGCGTGTCCCGTAGGCTTCGCTGGGCCGACAGCGGCCGGAGGGGCCGCGCGTCTGGCCCTGGCCTACTGCTTTGTAGCACCAAGCGGCGCTGAACTTAGCAAAACCCGCGGCCCAGATGCTAGGCCCGTCAGCTCTGTATAGGACTGCCGCGGGCTCTGCGATGGCCGTCATAGTCATCGGGGCGCGTAGACGACTCCGAAAAAAAATCAGCTAAACGGGTTTTTTGGAGTTGTTAAATCGATCAAAACGGAGTGCATGCGTGGATAAACTCGCCTACGACTCGTTTCAAAGTGGTGTAAGGTCGACCGCTCTCAATAGAGACAACCTCAGCAGCATCCGCTGCATTGCATCATCACCACAGTGTCTCTGGCCTCAGTGTGTGCAGAGATGCTTAACTCTGCGAGACGTCTCGTATGCGCCAAGCAGGCACCCGTGAGACGGACATGGCGTGCGACTAGACGGCGGCTCGCAGCAGGACGCGATGTGACTAGACGGCGGCTCGCAGTAGGGCACGACGACGACGCGTTGCTCGGCAGCGAGGTATTCACACAGCTGCCGGCGACGAAGACGGTCCTCGCCGTCGTCGCGACGACGTCCGGCGCGCTGGGCCTGGCGGTCACGGACCCTTATCTCGGCCACGCGAGGGCGCTGCCGCCGCTCAGCGTGGCATGCATGCGTACCGTGGCCGAGACGGCCGCGGAGCACGACGCTGGGGCGCTCGCGTTCGCGTTACCCTTGGCGGAGACTGTGACATCGGACGCTATAGGCGAGCGAGACGCGCTTATAAAGTTAGCGATGGACTACGATGCAGGGGACATGATGGAGTACTGGTCGGAGGCTCGGGGCGCGCCGTTCCGCGCGCCGAAGTCGCTGATCGCGGGCCGGCATGGCCGCCAGACGCAGGTCGACCCCGCTCTCCCGCCGTTGCGGTGTCTCATCGACGAGCGGCTGGACGCCGCCGCGGTCGAAGCGGCGAGGGCCGAGGAGCCGGAGGTCTGGGAGGACGCCCATGGTGAAGGCCCGTCGAACGACGCCGGCGCGGCGCTCTCGAGCTTCCTCTACGCCTATTCCGGGGGCTGGCGGAACACGTTCGGGTAATGTATATAAATGTGGCGGATACTTCGACTTTACAAACACTACACTACAGCTGCAAGTAAGTAGTTCACTCATCCTTGGAGTCCTCCTCGTCGGACGGGGGCTTGGTGAGGATCGTGATGTTGAACGGCCCGGAGCCGACGGTGGCGGAGATGACCTGGCGGATGGTCGCGTCGAAGTCGTCGATGAACTTCTTCGTGAGCTGGCCCGTGCCCGGCACCAGGCTGGCCTCCTTGCCAAACGCGGCCAGCGCGACAGACGCCAAAATGTACGCCCCGAAGAGCCCGCGCACGTAGGGCACCGCGCCGTCGTAGCCCGCCAGCGTCAGCGGCAGGCCCACCGCCGACGCCAGGTCCAGCACAATAGCGTGCCGCGCGCTGAAGCGCTGCAGGCGCGGCGCCGCGGCGTTGGACGCCATGTTCGACAGCAGGATGAAGGCGAGCAACCCGCCGAACGGGAAGCCGTGGAACGCCAACGACAGCTGCTCCAGAGGGGCTATCAATCCACCTTGAATGTTCTCCTGGGTCGGCGGCGGCAGGATGTCTAATAGCGGCAGGATGTACGCCGAGGCCGCCAAGGCTCGCGTCGTGCCGTCCGTCTTGTTCGCCGCGGCCTCGAACTCGTCGAGGCGCTCGGCGCGGGTCGCGTTCTCCTCCTCGACCTTCTTGTCCTCTCTTTCTAAAGTTTGTTCTTCTCTCTTGTCCGTGCGGAATTGCTCCTCCATGCGGGCTCTTAATTCGACGAGCGGCACGAACTCCTCCGGCTGCAGCACGCCGTCCTTGTTGACGTCCAGCGCACTGACGAGCTGCTCCACGTACTTCTTCTCCGAGGCCAGCAAAGCCTCGAAGCGCGACGCGTCGCGCTTGTTCTCCAAATCCGTGACAAAGACCTTCTCAAGAGTGGCCTTTAATTCGTCGACGGTGACCACGCCGTCGCCGTCCGAGTCGGCGTAATGAAAGGCCGCGTCAATGGCCTTCTGCATCTTGGCCTCCTGCTCGTTGCGCATCGTCGTCTCGAGCGCCTGGGCCTCGCCGCGCAGCGCCGCGGCTTGCGCGAGCAAGTCCTCCGGGGTCTCGGCGGCGCGCAACGGCGTCATCAAGTTGCGTGGCATGTGCTGTGCGAGGCGCACGCCTGTGATGCGCGGCGCCGGGACGATGAAGGCCGTAGCATAGGTTGCGAGCAAAATGAGCTTCATGGTAGGTTATGTGTTATCGTCGTGTGTTGCTGCGTATATCTGGTTCCTGCTGCGGAGACTTGCGGCGCGTACAACTGAGTACGTGGCGCGTGTATGATGGTCGTGCTGCAACGGAAGGTTGCAGGTGTACTGGCGAAAGCTGCGCGTTCGTTGTTGATGAATTCTGATGCGTCGCTTCTGTGTATTGGAGTTTTGGCTTGAGGATCTCGTGGTTTTGGTTGAGGTGACACACTTATTCGGGTTTTGGGGTTGAGGTGACGCTTGCGGCGGGAAAACGGTGTCGCCGAGGCGTTTCTGCCTGGAAGGAAGTATGCTATTATGAACGACGCGGCCAACGCCCGCCGCCGCCGGTGAATCGGCGACGCGCGGTGTCTCCCCGCCGGGGCTCCGCGAACTAGTCCTGGCACCAGGGAGGCGGGGCCGAGTGGACTAAGAGCCAATCACCAGAAACGTCTCCGGAAGAACCCTTACGCCCCCGTTTCCTAGTCGCGGTCCTGGCTCTTGGACTTGGCGCGCGGGTCCTGGACCTGGACCATCTTCGGCTTGAGCATCAGGGCCTTGGCCACGTAGGCGTCGTACTTGAGCATCTCGTGCGTGAAGAAGGCGTCGTGGGACGCGTTCTTCGGCGGCTCGTCCACGCGCACCAGGTCGCCGTCCACGTAAAAGTGCAGGTCCGTGGCCGTCTGCGGCGTGTTCGCCTCGGCGCCCACTCTTCTAAAATCGGCCTGGCGCATCTTGGCCTTGGCGCCGACGAGGCGGGCCCTGAAGGTGGGGACCGGCTCGTCGTGAAACGCCGCCAGCTTCTCGATGCCGATCGACGAGTAGAGCTTCAGGTAGCTCCGCAACGTCGCCACGCGCCCGTGGAACGCCACTTCCGCGCCGAACAAGCGTAACTGCTGGCGGTAGGCCTCGTGCGTCGTGTTCGTCGGGACGGAGTAATCGGGCACGCTCGGCACGATGTGCTTGGGCGAGGCATACGACAGCATGGCCTCGAAGGTGGGCTGGTCGTTCCTTTCTAACATGCGGAACTTGTCCTTGTATTTGTCTTGCATCGCGTACCGCACGCCCTCGTCGACCGTGTGCCCCGGGGCCAAGGCGAGGCAGCACGCGTACAGCGCCAGTAATCGATCATACGCCTTGCCGATCTGGTTGCCGTCGGGGAAGGCCTTGAAGCCGCCCTGCTTGGCGGCCCTTGCTAAGTAGGCCAAGACCGGGTCGAACGTGCGCAACGCGTCCCGATATCTCCGCAGCATCATGAGGGCGTATCCTAAATGGTAGAGCATGTTCACTCGGCAAGCGAAGATGCGGGAGACCTCGGAGGCCTCGTCCAAGACGTCTAAACCGTCTAAAGCCGACACGGACGCCTCGTAGTCGCCTAGCAAGCACTGGGCCCGCGACAAACAAACGGAGGCGAAGGTCGCGTAGTAGAAGTGTAATGGAGAACGAGCCCGGGCCTTGGCCGACGAGCCGCCGGCGGGCGCGCACGCTTGTAAGCGAGCGAGGTAGCGCAAAACGGTGGGCGCCGCCCAGGCCTCGCTATTCTGCGAGAGGACCTCGCGCTCCTCCGCCGACCTACCCTCGTTCTTGCAGCGGAACTGGCAGAAGGACTGGAACTGGTACACGAACTCGTGCAAGACATCAAAAACCCACTGGCCCGTGAGCTCCATCGTCTCGTCGTTGTCCGCTAATACAAATTCAAAGAGCTCGCAGTAGTTGCGCCAGGCGCAGAGCTTATCATCTAATGTAGTCTTCAGCTGGGCGAACATGTGGCGGTAGACCAGCTCCTTGTACACGCACAAAAAGTACTTGTCGGGCTGGCCGTCGGCCCCAATACATTGAGACTGGATGGCCGGCGCCGAGGGCCAGGGCGCCTTGTCGCAGTACTTGTCGCTCAAGTCCTTGAACTCGGCGCCGTACAAACGCTTCAGGTCGTCGGCCTGGTGCGACCGCTGCGCGGCGTCGTGCAGGTCGAACACGAAGTCCTTGATCTGCTGGTTAATGAGGTAGTCCTGGGACGACTCCTCCATGGCGAGCGAAGGCGCGGCGACGCGCGTCGACTTTCCTGGGTCCTAAGTGACCGGTTCCGCAGCGCGTAGCTGCAATGCAGCGGTATAAGCGGTCTTGCGGCGGCAAGCAAGCGTGTCGCTCCATCGCGGTCGAAACCCGAATTACGATTTTTTGAATTTTAACAGCGTACGAGTCGCCATCCACGTGTTCAGACTCGTACCGGGACGACTACTGGCGCTAGAGCACCCACCGGAGCCAGATCTGCAGCACTGTGTGGCAAATTTGTGGCATGCCCTGTCCGCGTCTGCCGCACCGCTGCCGGGGCTGCCCTTAACCACCAGAGGAAGCGTGTCCGTGTCGTAGCTGTGGGCGAAACACACGACAAGCAACGCTGTATTTCTGCCTGTGGAGCCAATTCGGCTGTAGAGTACCACTAGAGCTAGAAGCTCATCGGACACCGATCGAGCTCTCGTTCGACGCCGCACCGCAATGGTCCAGAACTACTTCGCGACCCACCTCGCGCCGGTCTGGCAGAGTTTGCGGGAGGGGACGCAGACGGCGCTCCTCGCCGGGCTCGCGTTCGGTGTGGCACTGATAGTAGTCCTCACGCTCTTCCCCGGCGAGCCCTTCGACTACGGCGCCGGCGACACGGGAAATTCCGAACAGCTCAAGAAGTACCTCGCCGACTACAACAAGGCGCGCGCCACGGGCGAGAAAGTACCGGCGATGCCTCCCGTGGAAGTCGTGAAGGCGGACGAGCCCCAAAAGCCGGAGAAGCCCCTGGTCATCGACGAAGCGCGGCTTGCGGAGAAGGCGCACCAGGCCCAGAAATTGTTCGGGATCACCGCTCAACAATACACGGACGCCGTGATTCAAGCCACGGCCGAGGCGAACGCGGGCGTGTCCTCCGATGTTGAAACGCCGGACTTCGGGGGCGGGTCCTCCATCCTCTCGCTCCTTCCTTTTTTGCTGGGCGCCGGCGTGCTCGTCGCCTTCGTGCGGTCGCAGCGCGCGCCGGCCGGCCCGCCGCCGTCCTTCGCCGCGTTCTTGGTGCGGGCGTTCCCGCGGGAGGCCCGCGCGTTCGGGTGGGTCGACGGCGGCGCGGTGCCGCGGCTCGCGCCGACCGTCATGCCGGCGATGGTGCCGTCCGTCGCGTCGCCCGGCGGGGAGTTGTAGTATAAATACCCGTGCTGGTAGTATCGCGGCTGGTTGTTTTGTGTTGTGCTACTACTTATTGTGATGAGCCCCACTGTACGGACCCCGAACCTTGTGAGCACTGCGGCGCGGTGCGGTGCTCGTCCGGCTGCCCACGCGGTGGCAGGCACATAGAGCACCATGGGTCTCGCCGCACTCATCGACAGCGACCCGGCCATGCTCCAAGCTATGCTGGAGAAATTTGTATATATTGACAAGGATAAGGACGGGGCCATCAGCCTGGCGGAGCTACAGGAGGTGCACCAAATGTTCGATCCGAATCACGACGCCGACGCCGTCGCGACGGAGTTCGTGGCGATGGACGCTAATGATGATGGTACGATCAGCATCGCCGAGTTCCTCAAGGCGCAGGGCATCGACGCGTCTCAGGTCTCCGCGGCGGACTTGGAGCGCGCCCGCTCCGACGAGGTCGCGGCGGAGGAGGCGGCCTTACGGACGGGCGTCGCCGCCGTCGAAATCGTGCCGGGCGGGTCCGAGGCGCAGGCCTGCGTGGCCGCGGTGGAGGCCAGCTTCGCCGACGAGGCCGTACCAGCCGTCGCGGCCGTCGCAGAGTGCGTTGTTGCTGATGGAGGCGATTTTTTAGGGGAGGCCGTCGCCGCCGTCGCCGTCGCCGCGGAGCCGGTAGGCTAATGATAATAATAATAATAATAAATAAATAAATGAAAGGCA
>Ga0114994_10000969_pt1 | contig 20131 bp, 34 predicted proteins | sample ArcticOcean_MG_C_9_FD_87043 | JGI IMG/M metagenome (GOLD analysis project Ga0114994, IMG submission 87043) | Marine microbial communities from western Arctic Ocean - ArcticOcean_MG_CB2_152 | ecosystem: Environmental > Aquatic > Marine > Oceanic | place: Arctic Ocean: Canada Basin | collected...
CCCTTGTTTATCAATTTTTTGTAATTGGTTTATTTTACGGGTTAAATTTGCCATATCAAGCGGGTCTAATTTCATTATTTGATTTTTCATTACTTGATTTTTGTGGCTTTTATTGTTGTATAATATTTTTGAGTAGTGTCAACAATTGAATTTATTCTATACGTTCCCGCCTCGTTTTCTAACTTTAAAAGGTCAGTATTTAAAATTGTATCAGCGGTCTTTTTACGAAAGATTAATTCAATTTCGTCGTATCTGCTTCTTTTGCCGTTTTCTGTCTTAAAATCACCCTTAAAATCGCTTTTGGACGCCCATACGGTTGAAGCTGTCGCCTGAGTAGAGGTAAAACCCCCGTAAGTGTCAGCGGTTTTTGTTAGACGTTTAACTAAAACTCGAGTATTTAACTTTCCTATATTCATATAAATAATGCTTTATAAGACGATAATAATTCTTTTGTATTTGTTGGAATTTCTGCGGTTGTTTTTCCCTCAATAAAATCAATTCTATTCTCATAAAGAGTACTCGTTAATTGAAGAAGTGCCTCTTTTATTGCGCTATCATTTAACCCCGTTGTTATATAAATTACTTCAACCTCTTTAGCAGGCAATTCGCTTAATTCAATTATTGATTTATCTAGACCGTAAACAGTATGCGCCGCAGTTGCTGAGTCTACCGTTATAGATGAGATAGTTGTGACGGGTGAAAAAGGAACTTCAAAACGCTTTAAAACCTCGCTTTGGTAATAAGTACGATTTTTAGCTACAATGTCCCGAGAAATATAATTTTCTGCAACAATACGAGCCTGAGTTATCATTTGACCAATTAAAGTATCGTCCGCAGTTGTGTCAATTCTCGCATATAGTTTAACGTCAGCGGTTGAAATAACCTCCGTCCCAGTTGTCGAATTAATTTTAATCTGGTACATTATTTGGTTATTTTTTTAGAAAGTTTTAATTCTTTAGTTTCTTTTTTTAGTTTTAATTCTTTTTTTTCGACTGCTATTCCTTTACCTATTAAGTCTTGACCAATTAAATCGTCCACGTCAATGACGTCTCCCGTTTTTTTAAGTCCGTCGCTTAGTAAAATGTCACTCTGTATAATTATAATCATGATATATATATTTTTAAACAAAGATAAAAAAAAAGTGCCACAAAATTAATGCGACACTTTTCCAAACAATTTAAAATTTAAAAATTAGAAAAAACTATTAAAAATTTCTAACTTAAAGAAATGTAAAGTTATTAAAAAAAATTGAATTTTTTCCTGTTTTTGATATTCTTATCGATTGCATGTTTCCAGTATTAGGAAAATTAAAAAATCCATCAAAATATTTAGAGTAAACACAAAACCAGTCAATTTTATTTAAAGAGTATTTATTTTTTTTATTACTAAACGGAACGCAAACCGAAGGCGTGTTTATTTCTGGGCTTTTTTCAGTCGATTTAATTTGAATTTTAAGGAGTAAGCCGTTGACGTCAATAATACAATCATAAACACTCGAGTCGAGTAATGGCATTGAAACAATAAATCCCCTTTTAGTACATTCAGATGCGAATAAATATTCCGCAAAACAACCCAAATAATTAGAGTCCATTTAGTAAAGATAAAAAAAACCGCTCAAATGATAAATTTTAAAGCGGTTCAACAATCAAAATGAAAAAAAAATTATGTTAAATATGCCTCGTGACAAAGCTCATTACAGAACTCACTTCGAGCTAGTTCGCCGCAAGTCATACAATTATGTAATTCAATAAAAACTTTTGGAGCTTTCCAGTTTTCATAATCTGGCGGGGTCAATTGTTGGTCTGGGATTCTAAAATATGCGTTCATTGTTTTTTATTTTCGTCGTTAATATCTTCACTATGATTGTAAACCATTCCACCCGTTACGGTCCTATTTATATTTTTTATTTTTTCTAACTCGGTGGCGGTTGGATTATTATTTATTAGGGCTGTATTTATGTTATTCATTAGGGCTGTATTTATATATTATAAAAGAAAAAATTAACATAAACACCGCATCGATTTGAGCATTATGTTCTAATACTAAATGAAAAGACCAATAAATCGGCGCAATAATTAAAAAAATTCTAATATAGTCTTGAAGTTTATTTTTATCCATCAGTAAAATCATTTAAATCAAGCGGGTGAAAAAATATTATATCGAGCCAAATAAAAACATACCAAGTCCCGAACAGAATTAAATCAAATAAAATCGCCAATAAAATAATAATTATAAACGTTGAAGTCTTTTTGTTTTTTACAATAATTTCGCTTTTAAGGTTTTTTTTAATACCTAAAACAATACTGTCAAAAGACTTATTTATTTCTTCCATTATTTCCAATTTGACCGTCCAATAAAATCATAATATTTCCAAACTCTTAACTCGTTTACATAGTGCAAAATTCCGAGAGTTCTCTGTTTTGTGTTTAAATTATCTAAAGAGTTATGTCTATTTTTAAATAATTTATTTATTTTAATTCCAAAATTTAAAATATTAGAATCAATTTTATTTTTAGCTTTTTGTTTTATATTTGTCATTGTGTTAAAAGCATTATCTCAACGGGGTTCATTGTGCCGTATTTTTTATTGATTCTCTCTAAATATTCAACGTCTCGCATTGTTTCGTTACTGTTTCTTACAGCCCTTAATGCAATTCTTATCATTTCTAGTTCTAAAGGTTTACTCATATAGTTTTTTTATGGGGGCTTTTACACCCCCGTTGTTTTTTAAAAGTGTATTTGTTCGCCTACCCAAGAACTAATAACTTGATTAAAGTTTTCTATCTTTGTTCCGCCTGTATCATAATCATCAAAAGATATAATCCCTTTTATTCCGATTGTATAAGTTCTTTCCATTAAACAACTTGCATCGTGTACAAACATAGTCTTTGGCGTAAGCGAATAAAATTCTAATTTATTTCCTTTTGTCGTTGTGTGTTTTTTTAATAATTTCATAATAGTTTTCTAGTTAATTTTTAATTGTTTATGCTAATATAATAAATATTTTACATATAGCAAGTATATTTTATACTTTATTATAAATAAAAAACATTATAGCATAAAAAAAGGGGGCATATAGCCCCCTCTTTAGTATAAACGCTAACTTATAAAGCAGCGATAACAGTAGCAAAGGCACCTCTACAAAATGCATTTGGTTGATAAGTGCAAAAAGCAACTCTTTCCTGTACTCGCACAGTAATGAAATTTTTCTGTACGTTGTCAGAATCTTGCTCAAAAAATTCAACTCCAGCGTTCTCACGAACAAAAAGCTGAGCGCCTTGCGCAAAGTTTCCAACAATAAACTCACCTTCTGCCATTCCTGTATTTAATACAATTGGAATGCCTGCGAAAGATGGTTGTAATCCTTGATAAACTTGGTCTTTAATATATCTAGAATCTCCGTCTTTAGTCGATAACAGTTTATTAAAATCAGTCGGGTGCATTAAAATTGAATCCGCTTTATAATTTTGCTTTTCAATTTGGTTTTTAGCCGTAATTAAAACGTCAAAATTTTGTGGATTTGTTATTACACCAGCCGCATAACCTGAAAGAGCGTTTGACCATAAAGTCCCTGAATTTCTCAAACCGTGTAAGTTTGGAGCAACTCCAGAGCCTCCTAGTAATTGGTCGTCTTCGACAGCCATTAACTTTTGAGGGATTCTCGCCGATATGTAAGACGTTAATTGCTCAGTATCTTCCATCATTTGACGGGATAATCTTAAATAAGTCCCTAAAAGCTCAACGTTTGCAGTAGTTGCAGTCAAATTAAAATCTGATTGCCCTAGTGCAGCACCTTCGGCAGTTGCAGCGGCTCCCTGAGTATATGCGCTCTCTGTAATATAACGCACAACGTCCGAATTTGTTGTTCCAGTTGGTACCATATCTCTAACATGAATCTGACTAGCAGGGTCATATTTGATGCTTGGAACTCTAGTTGCAGCAATAACTTCTCCAGTATAATCGGCGCCTGTAGTCATATCCGCTTTAATTTCAAAAGATGCAGCTCTTGAGTTTCCTTTTTTAAGGTTATCAATTGCTCCTCCTTCTATTGCGTCAGATAAAGCCGTTTTAAAATTCATTGGTTTTGCGCTTGAAATTGCTTTTTTAGCATTCATTTCAATTGCGTCAATTCTTTTATTAGCCTCGTTATTTTTAGCAATATATTCATTTGTTAAGTTTGAGATTTCGCTTTTTAACGACTCCTCAACTTCACCCTTTGCGTTATCTTGTGAAGATTTAAACGCTTTCTCGATTTTTGAATCAACGATGTCCCCTATTTGGTCCAGTTGATTTTTTGTATTTTCGTCCATTATTTTATTTTTTTAAGACATTAAACAAATAGTTAAATATTTCGCTCTCGTCATTTTTTATTAAGGTCGGCTCTGTGACTTCAATATCAGTCGGCAAAGTGATTGAATCATTAAAAAGTGATTTGAGTTTTAAAATTTCAGCTTCTAAGGCAAAACCTAAGTCGTCTGAAATGTTTCCTTTTCGAATTAGTTTAGCAATTTTATCATAACGGTTTAAAACTTTTTCAGCATCTACCCTGCCCTTAACATCCAATATCATTGCTTGGTCATTTGCTGCTAAAGTAACGGCGGAAATCTCGAAAAGTTTAACTTCGTTAAGATGTCTATTTTGCCCGACTATTTCTTTTGTGATTGGTAATATACCAACGCTATTCTCTGTAATTACGCCCGCTTTCATTAATTCTATAACATCGGTCCCCAGCTGAGTTTTTGGGATTAAAGCCTCAAAGATTAATCCTTTTTCGTCTTCATATAAGTCAACCATTTTTCCAAGTGGTTTATCCATGTCGTGCTGATATAAGTATTTTACACGCTTTCCGTTTTCATTTATGGTTTTTGAATAAGCGCCTTTGTTGATTATATCGCCATCGGAATCAATATTTCCAAATACCGACCCGTAGCCCTTAACCATACCGCTTTTTTCGTCTGCATCAATTAGTTCACCAATTGGAGACGCCTTATATATAATTTTATTCATAATACAAAGATATTAAATTTAAATATATATTAATTCACCAACGTAATCAGTAACTCCGTCGTCAAATAAAATAATTTGTCTGCCGTTGGCATTTTTTAACATTTCTTTTAATTCTTCATTCCATGCGCTTAGGTATTCAGATGGAGACTCCGCTTTTGGGTGTAATCTTTCATATTCAAAAATTAACTCCGTTAATTCATTATCAATCATATTATAAAGTTTTATTAATTAACTTTTTTATTAAATCTTTTGTTTCCTTATATATTTCGGGATATAATTTTTTAAATATTGGGTTTCCTGTATAAAAATTTTCAAAATTATGTGCCATAAATTCAGCATATTGACTGTATAAACCCCTCTGATTATAATAGCTAAGTGGGTGACCAAATCCGACTTTATTTTTTGTAAGCGCTCCGAAAAAATCTTGAACAGCCCCCCAGTTTTCCGCAAATTCATTTCCATCCATATTAGGAAATTTCTTTTTTAAGTTTATTGCATAATCATTGTATATTTTTACCTTATCATAATTAGGAAACCTAATTGTTTGTTTTGGGGGTGTTAAAATATTATAGGGTTTTAATTTTTCTAGTTGCATTGCTCTGTTATCTAAAAGACCTAGTTTTTTTTGCAATTTCTCAAATAAATTTTTAACGTCATTATCTAAAAGAGGACGCCCGAACCCTTGAGCAACCCATTTTTGCTGCTTGTGTACTATATGACCAATTTCATGATTTAAAACCCTGTTTATACTTTGGGAGCCTTTTTTATGACGTATCGCATTTATATTTATATTATTTCCCAAAGCTGAGGAGCCTTTTTTACTAAATTTAATTGAAATTGGTTTTTTTAATAGCTTTGTTATTTCCATTTTCTCGTCAATTAAATATCCTTGCTTTCGAAATGCATCTAACTCGTCAGGATAAAACTGAGGTCTTTCAGTTATTTGAGAAACTTGAGGCGTTGAAACCCTTATTGGATTTGGAACTCTTGACGGTTTTCTTGGTATGGGTATTCTTGGGGCAAATGGCGGCGTAATACCAATATTACTTATTTCGCTAATTGCTTGAGCTTCTGGTTTTGGAAACGGCGCAACCGTGCATCTACAATTCACAACGTTTGCAGCACTTCCCGCAGGGTCTCCCGCATGATTTAACATTTGACCGCCTACATTGAATTTTTTATTAAAGTCAACTATTTGACCATTTGCAATAGCATGAGCGGACCTAGTTCTTTCGTCTATTCCTGAAATCCATTTTTTTTGAAGTTGCTCCTTTCCAAATATATCGGTTGCAGATTGCAAAGTCCCAGAGTTTGCGGCGTTAGTTGCTTCGGTTCTTATTATTCTTTGTGCTTGATATTTTGATATTTGTTTGAATTTACTTCTTAAAATACGTTGTCCCTCCCTTTCATTTAAAGCCATAAACTCAGGGTCTGCCATGTATTTTTTTAAGATTTTATTTAATGTTTCTCTTGCGGTGCCTTGAACAGAAACAATTCTCTCGCCTGCCACTTGATTAGCAATATTTGCAAAGCGACGCTCCCAGTTATCTCGATAAATAGAGGTGTCGACTTTTATTAATAAAGTTTCATGATTTTTAGCATACCATTCGGCAAATCTCATGCCGATATTTACATATGTAGAGAGATAAATATTATTTAAATCCTTTAAAGAAAATAAACTATCAAAGCCGTTGACTTGGTTTTGGCTTAAAAATAAATCAATCGCTTTTTTATATTGACTAAAATAATAATTAAAAGTATTGTTAATTTCTTTACGCTCTCCAGTTTCTAACTGATTAGTAAACTCATTTAACCATTTATCTTTGACCTGTTTTAAAATCATTAGTCATTTTCTGATATTTTTTTGGACCATACAAACATTGAGGCGCCTCCGTATAAATTATATGCAACGTATTTCTTGTCTAGATATGGCGTTTCTCTTAATTTATCTTTAATTATAGCGTTATCCTTATGCTTATTTAAATACGAATAGATTAACACAACCTCTTTTTTATTAATATTTTCTCTTTTAGATAACTTTTCAACGATTTGCCACTCCTTTTTTGACCCTCCTATTATATCAGAGCCATGTATATTTTTCCATTCCATCATTCTTTTTGCGTTATTTGTGGCGCCTTGTGGATAGTTATTATAAAAAAGAACTTCAGGAGCCGCATGAGGTTTATCTTTTTTAACATCTAGAACCTCTTCGCTTTTAGATATAAGTTTATTTATATCAATATTTAATTGTTGAACGGGTTGCTCTGGAATGTCATTTAATCCAATAGGTAATAAATTTGAAGGAATATAATAATCGTCTAATTGAGTATTATCTTCGTCAATACCGTACGACATTGCTGCCCTTTTTTCGTTAGGAGTTAACCACCACGCTTGAGTCATCTGTCCGACCACCTTATCCATCTCCTCCTGTAATTCAGGGACAACAGTAAAATCAAAATCAATATAAAGATTGTTACCGTATTGAGGTGTTAGCCATCTATTTAGTTCCTCCCTTACTTTTACTAATTGAGGGATTACGCAATTTTGATATAATGCTTTTTTAGCTTCTTTTTGATTATTATATGTACTTGCGTCGGTGTTATTTAATAATTGAACAGGAACATTATAAATATTACAAAGGTCTTTAATAGATGCGTTATATTGCTCAATTAGTGAAAGGTCCGCAGCGGTTAATCCAAAATTTACCCAAGACAGTTTTTTTGGTGTAATAATTACATCACCCGCATTTTTAGAGCCTTGATATTGTTGTTTAAATTTATCCTTTAACTGTCTAGCTTGCACCTCATTTAAATCTCCCTCGTCTGACATTAACACCCCTCTTGCTGTTTGATTTTGTAAGTACTTTAGTCCAGTTGTTAGCGCCTCATTATTGGAGTCCAGAGTTCTTAATCCTGCTTTTAGTGGTGACATACCATATAAATGAGACCCAGAACCGTCATAATAAGGATTAAAGTCTTTAATATGTAAAATTTGCTCGGCTGGAATCTTAAAACTACCGTTATATTCTAAAGAATACTCCTTTACTGGGTCCATTATACCGCCAGATTGTATTTGCATAACCTGAGACGGTAAGACGTAAAGCTCTTTATATTTATTTTGATTGGCTCCAGTATCTGGACCAATACCATAGATATAGCGGTTTCCCGTTAGTAAACCAAAAGCAAGTATTTCACTTATAAAGGTGTTAAATGATTGAGCGGGGTTTGGTCTATCTAAAAGCTCATGTAATTCGGTATGTTCAAGCTCAATTAATGATTTATTTTTTAATATTTTAGCATTATGCAGACTAGTTGTATTGAATTGACCTGTCGTCATTGCTTTATACCTTTTTAAATCGTTGTGGTTTTGGACCTCATAGACTTGGAAGGGAATTGTTGTTGCGGCTTTAGAGATTAAATTAACAATTGAGTATATTGTTGAATTAAAACGATAGCCTTTATTAATATAACTATCGTCATTTTCTTGAGAACTAACAAAGGAATTACCTAAAAAGTTATAAATCGCTTTATTATAATCAATATTCGTGCTTTGATTGTTTTTTTTAACAAGATTTCTGAAGCGTTCTAAAAGTGATGCCATTTAATTAAAAAGATTTATTACACAAAAGTAACAATTATATTACAAAGAAGTCCGTTCGCTTAGAATATACACTATATACGACATACCTTAGTGCATCTTGCAAATGATTCATACGGTCCATTGGTTTATTTATAATAGTGCCGTCCTTTAATTCATGCCAGTAATACGTATGATATTCTTTTAAAAAGTTCTTTGATTCATTAGACAAATAAATATCAAACTCTTTTATTAAACTTATTCCTGCATTAATTGAGCCTTGTCCTTTTATTGCCCCTTTAGCATATATATTTAATCGTTTAAGCTCTTCAATGCTCTTTGGTTCAGCTGAATCGCAGTAAGTTATCGTATCACTATAACCGTTTTCTTTTAAAAAATTAGCTGTATCTTGATTAGTCATGCCTTTTTTATAACATACTTCATGAATAAATAGCTTTCCGTTCACTTTTCTAACCTCACAAATTGCCAGAGGGTCATTTGAAAATCCAAAATCAAGACCCAGATAAACATAATCAACTTCTGGAAAGTCTTTATAGTCGATAAAATTCCAATTATTATATATTTGCCTCCTAGATAATACCGCCCGCTTACCTTCGCCGTATACTCTCCAATAATCAATGTCCCGCTCCCTCATTCGTTCAATCTCCTTAACCAGCTCATCACTTAAATATTGATTATCTTTATAGGTTGTAATCCATAAGTCGCAGTCGTCTCTTGGAATTATCTCGTCATATATCCAATGAATTGGGTCACTTGGATTAAATGTCATGATTAAAAAGTCCGTCGTTCTCATGTTTATCTGACGAAAATCTTCGAGCAATAACTCATTAGTCTCCTCCAATAATGCAATATTTCTTTTCCTACCGCGTATTTTTTGAGGCTCATCGATTGATAAAAACTCAACCAAATGCTCCACGTTATTCTCGCCGTCAATATATTTAAAAGTGTTTTCAGCCTTATTATGTACGCCGTCCCAATATATACCAGTCTCTTGAAGTATATGTATAAAATCTCTTTGAACTGACCCTTTAAGAGCAGGAAGTGTTTTTCTTATTATTGATATGACTAAAGGCTTAGGCGATTCAGTAAGTAAAAAAGCTATGTATTGACAACAAGCCCAAGTCTTGCCGCTTCTAGTGCCTCCTTGATGGACACGAAAACGAGCATTTGAATAATGCAAGTCATAAAACTGTCTATTTAAATACTGGTTTACTTCTTGAACTCCGCTGGCTTCCATTCTATTAGGGTTGATTTTACTCCTCCTTTGTGTTTAATCTCTTGTCTTGAGCCGTTTAATCGATGCGCCTCATGCTCTTCACTTATCATTTTCATTGCAGCAATTTGAAGAGAGGGAACTTCTGAATCTATCCACTTAGATAGCATTTTTGTTTTGCGAGAAATCCTTGTTAATTCAATTTCTTTTTTTATAGTGGGCGATTCGTGCAGCTTTAATTCATAAAAAGTTCTTTTACAACAAGGTAAATAAGCAACTAAATGCTCAATAAACATCAGCTTATGTGTTTTAATAGCCCTTAGCGCCTTTTTCTCTAGTTCTTTGCTGTCGTATGCCATAATTAATTTAAGTGTCTTTATACCAAATAAAAGAAATACCGAACAAAGTAAAAAATAATTGAATCATGTGAGTTGTTTCAATTGAATTATCATAATCGTCGTCCATATTTGAATCCCAGTAATTTAAACCAATAGCAAAACCATAAACAGGAAAAAATCGGACTTCAAACATTTAAATCTTTTTGTAAAGGTATAAAATAAAATTATGCAATTTGTTTTAATATTAAAAAGGAATTTGGTCTTTTATTACTTCAAACCTTTGTTTTTCTTTGTTAAGCCATTTATAGCAACCCCCATTTTTGAAGTCTGGAGCAATCATAAAATCGCCCTGTTTACCGTTTTCCTTTCGTTTAACTTTTTGAACGTATAGACTAACAGTGTCGGAACCAAACGAACAGGGTTGTCCAATATTTCTATAAACAGTTAAACAATTATATGCTTTATTGAAAAAATCTGAAGAGCCTGAAATATCGTATGGAGTTGGTATTTTGTATTTTCCGTTATCTACTTCCATTTTTCGAGGGTGAGCTACTAAAAATAAATGTGTATTTGTTTGTTGACAAAATTGAGTTATTTCCGAGAGGATTCTTCCAATATAAGAATGGTCACGTTGTGCCGAATGGTCTAACATATTATAGGGGTCAATAACAACAATATTAATTCCTTTTTGAAATACCAAATCTTTAAATTGTTTTAATATGTTTTTTAATGTTAAATTTTCTAAGTCTATTTTAACAAAATAAAAATGGTCCTCAATAAAAGATTTTGAATTATTTAAAGTGTTCGTATCGCAATTCTTTTCATTTAATTTATTTGCAATCCTTTTAATATGTCCCTCATAGGGAAAAGATTCAGGGGCAAACATTCCCACTCTAAAACCATGCTTTAGCGCTAAGTTGCAGCAAATTTGGTCAACGACATCCGATTTTCCAGCGTTTGGAATACCAGTAATAACAGACCACTCGCCGAGTTGAACGTTAAAAAACTCGTCGGAATCCCCTAATGATATATTATAATTCTTTATACCGAACTCATTATAATTTAAAACATTTTGCCAGATATCATGAATATTTAAAATTCCTTCTAAGGGAAAGTCTTTCGCCTCTTTTAATATATTTCTTAACGTCTCGGGTCCTTTGGTTATTAAAACCTCGTTAGCATCCTTATAATCACCAAATTCAACGTATTTACATTTATAATGTCCGAACCTTCTTGCGAGTTCGTTTCTAAGCATTAAACCCGCCTCATCATTATCTGTACAAAGAATTATTTTCTTTTTATTTTCAAAGTAAGAAAAACAATTATCTAAATAATCGAGCCTTTGATTTCCTTTCGAGGCACCGTTTGGAACTGAGCAGACAGAATAGACGCCCGACTCATGTAAACTCAGAGCATCCATTTCGCCCTCAACAATATAGATAGTATCCATTTCTTTAATATTATCAATACCATAAAATATAAGCTCGGCATTTTTAATCATTTTAAAGTTCTTTTCTCCGTCTCTATATTTTATATTAATTAGTTTATTTTCTTTATAATATTTAAAATTAATTGCTTTTCTTTTTTTATCAACTTGGGGAAAATATTCAACCGTCTCTCCGACTTTCCAATGAATTAAAGTTGCTTCAGATATTCCCCTTTTATTAAACCATGAAATCGTCCTATCTGATAAATCCGCTTTTTGTTCTACTGGTAAAAAATAAGTTTTTTTTTGTTTAAGTTTTACGTTTCCAGACCATCCGCAATTATGACAATTATAAAGCCCTTTATCTATATTAACACTCAAGGGGTTGTCGTGTTTGTTTTTTCTGTCCTCTTTACATTTAGGGCATTTTGTTTTTTCAGTTCCTGACCTTCTTTTTAATTCAATACCAATGGCGAAAAAGTCATTGATGTTTATAGTTTCTAATTGTTTTAGCATTTTTGTTTAATTGTTTAATTATTCTTTAAATTTTCTGTTTTGCAAATAAATTTGATAAAATTTTATTCTCCTTTTTGCTATTAATTTTGTATTTTTTTTTTTGTATTTCCTCACTCAATCCAACATTTTCAAGCCTTTTTTTTATCCAATAAACTAAAGCTTCATTTGTAAAATTTTTATATGTTTTTTCATATAATTGAATCAAATTTTCTAATGGTATTTTTGGAATTAATCCAATTCGTGAATGGAATATTTTATGCAATTGCTTAGGTAAACCAATTAAATTATCATAATTATTATTCTCTCTGTTTGCGTCAATGTGGTGAACTTCATATTCTTTTGGCATTAATTGACCAGTTTTAGAAAAATATTCATCTTGATATTTTTTTCTATAATTCATAAAATTTAATGATTTTATCTAAATAGGGTTTTAATTTTTCTTTGTGTAAATTCCATTTGTTTTTAAAATATACTTTTTCTATTATACATTCATCTAAAGGGATGTCAATTTTTTCATTTTTAAAATCATGCCATACTAATAAAACTAAAGCTTTTTTTGTATGCCAACTGTCACAAATACGCTCTAACATTAACCTTTGACCTGTTGGAATTTCTTTGCCTTTTTGTTTTACTTCAATTAAAATTAATAATTCATTATTAAACTCTAAAACTGCATCAATATCTGATGGGTGTATTTTACCCCATTCAATATTTGTAAAGTCAATAGACTGTTTTACTTTGTTAGTGTTGTGTATTAGACTCATAATTTAGAAATTATATGTTTTATATATTTTTTGATTTTATCCCTATAATGTCTTGTTGTGTTAGGTTCATGTCCACCAGCTTGGGCAAAAATATATTCTTTAACTTCGGGTACTTGAAACCATTCTCTCCTGTTTTTACAATAGGAATCTATTAAAAATAGTACAAATTCATTGTAATTTTTATAAGGTGCATCTTTTCCTAACATAATTTCATGTAAAACTTTTTCACTATGAAAAGCCAAAGCCATCTTTTTTGAAATTTTAATATTTATTTCATTTTTGTATTTTAAATTTTTCATAAATTAAAATGTTTTAAATCTTTAGCAAATTTATATTCAAATGATTGAATGTATTTTATACCCTCTTTATTTTTTTGCCTGAGTTTTGTTATTGATAAAAAATTTTGACTCCAAAAATTATCGTTTCTAACCTTTGAACAAATAAGATATATTTGTCTTGGATTGTAACCGTCTAATCTCTGTAATTTATCCAATTCAGATAACCATTTTAATTTTTCATTTTTAGTTTTTGGTTGTGTTTGTTTAGGAAATAATTTGACAATATGATTATAAGAATCCAAAATTAAAGGCGGAAAATCTTTTTCAGATTTTACATTTTTCAATGTTAGACTATTATTAATTGTATTATTAGTATTAATAGTATATATATTATCCTTAACAATTTTGCCTATACCCTCCCCGTTTTTTTGTTTATACCTATTATCAATTTTAATTACACGTCTTTCAACTTCTTTACTGTCTTTTTTATAAATTAATTTTGTTGAAATATGGTCGTTTTTTTCAAGCTGTGAAATCCATCGGCTAATGGTTCCCTTTTCAACTTTATATAATTCAGAAAAATAACTATTTGAAGCCCAGCAAAACCCTTTTTCATTAGTTAGAGCGGTTATTTCTCCATATAATAATTTTGCGTTAGCGGTTAAATTCTTGTTATACCGTACATCTGCGGGTATTATTGCATAATAGTTTTTTAACATTCTTATTGTTTATTATTCCTCCATTAAACCTTTAATTTTATCGCAGAAATTTCGTAAATCGTCAAAAACAAAAACAAACTGCTCCATCGTAATCTTATCGTCTCCAAAAAATTCAACTAATATCTCGAGTAATAAATCAAACTCGGCTCTAGTCATGGAGCCAATATATTCATATTCAATATAATTTTCAAAGGTGGTGTTTGTGGTCCATCTTATTCGCTGGCGCCCATCATTCCAATATACGCCTCTAGAGCTCATTTTTTACATTATTAAAATAATTATCAATACTTAAAACAGTATCGTCAAAGTTATTAGACCATAAAGCGGTCCAGTTTGCCTTTCTTAGGCGTTCTAAGCAATCTATTTGATTTTCCGTAGGTTTATTATATCCCGCCTTTAATTCGATGGCTAAGCCGCATTTATATTTATTTTGTGAAAATATTAAAATATCAGGAACTCCCGCTTTGCCTCCTAAGTATTTAAATTTATATCTTTCGAAGGTTGTTCTCTTGCCTTCATTTGGGACATGAATAGCTAAAACAGAAGGATATTTTAATTTTATGTAATCCATAACGCTCGCTTGCAAAATATCTTCTTTTCCTAAATATGCCTCGTAAGGGTTTTTTTTCATTTCAAATAAAATAAATTCATTTTTATACTGTGCTCTAAAATTATTATAAATTATTTGAATATTTTGTAATTTTTGGAAATTATATTTTGGCGTTGACAACCAACTATTATATTTTTTTTTATTATGATGCGAAACGGTGTCATGCCCTCTGTTTATATATTTACCTATTTCTTTTAAGGTTAAATATGTGTTTTGCCTTGCTATGATTGAAAAAATAGCACGTGCCTCAACGTATTTATCAGTCCTATTATAAGCAGAAATATCATTAATTTGATAATGATTTTCGACAAACTTTTTTAGAGTATTTAACATTTTAAAATCTTTTGCATTTGGTTGTTTCGTCATAATTCCATGACTTAGGGGTCTTATTTGTTTCCGAGTATTTTCTCCATTGCGCTAAAGACGCATAATATTTGTCCCGTCCCCGTTCAATAGTTTCGTCAGTTAAACCGACTATTTCAATAAAATAAGGCGCAGATTTTTGCATAAAAATAAAACGGAAATTTTCAGGAGGATAATCTAAAACATCGCAATAAAAAGCCATTTGTAAATCATAATTATAAAATCTAATTTCTTTTTGGATATCTCTATCCGTTGCGGACTGAGTTGTTTTAATATCTGAAATAAAGTTTTTTTCCTCATTTTTACAGTCTGGGCGAACTTTTACAGGAATGCCTTCTATTGTTGTATAATGCGATTTTTCAACTTCACCCGTACAATATTCAATCGCTAATTTATTAGACATATAATTTTCAAAAATATTCTCAATCATTTGATGCTCTACAAAAGAAAAAACGTGTCTCTGGTTACAAATTTCTTTATAGTGCGCCATTGTCTCCTTGCCTTTTTTTGTGCGTTGGTCGCTTTTTTCTGTAATTGACAAATATTCTTTATCAAATTGAGAACGCCCTTCCAGACATAAAGTGTGAACCGCACTACCAATAATATAAGCGGGTTTTTGTACATAGGGTATTTTTTTTAATTCTAAATATTGTTTAATATCGCCTTTAAGTTCGTATATTTTTTTTAATCCGCTGGCTGAAATTATATCATTTTTATGATAAGTTTCGTTAGTTTCTTCCTTAATTAATATGTTTTTTTTCATGCCTCATGATGTTTATCCCAGCCAAGAAATCGTTTCATTTCTTGATTGGTTTTTTGTAATGCCTCAACTTGAGCCTCTAAAATTGTAATCAAATTATGTTTTAAAGCTAAAGCCTTTTGAAACGCCTCATTTTGATATACTAAAAAATCGAGTTCGTCTTGAGTAATTTTATTAATTTGTTTTTTTATTGTTTTTCTGTTTGCCATAAGTTGTCATTTAAAAAAAGGGGGGCTAATCGTTTAGGTGAGAAAATAAAAGAGAGTCACCGACAAAAGTTCATCTCCTTTGAATTGTAAAAGATTGTAACTTAAAAAATCACCCCCCTTAATTATTATTTTAAAACGGTAAATCGTCTTCCTCTTCTTTATCTACTGGAGTTATTAATGTAGCTGCGCTTTTATTAGCGTTTGGGTCTGGTTTCCAAGTGTCCAAACCTAAATAATAGCCATAATCGCCATGCAATAAATCGAATTTTAGTTGTTTATCCCCTTTATAATCGCTTGCGTGTTCAATCATTGTTTTTGCCCATGCAATAAAAACCTTTGGAGTGATTAACATTTTACTTTTTACAAAATCAGGCGAGCCGTCTCTTGCTGGGAAAAATATTATTCCTTCTGGTTTAATTTTTATTTTTTTGTTTTCCATAATTTATATATTATATATTAAATTGATTTTTAATTTTAGTTTCGTACTCTGGTTTAATATTATAGCGGCTGAGTACTTCCACCGCTTTCTCTTTTGAGCCGCTTAAAAGCCTATTTAATTGCGCCTCTGTTATTGTTTGCCACTTCTTTGGCATTGTTTTATTTGTACTGTCATCGTCGGCAGTGTCGTCAATTAAAAATAAGTTTCCAAGAGCGTATTTTTTAGCATAAGAAGAAGCGGACCCGAATTTTTGAGGCATTGCCTGACCTTTTTGGTTTAAATCGACTCCAATGGATGCAGTTGCAAAATCGGTCTCATTTGATTCATTGCATTGTATTGTAGCGATTGAGCGATAAGTTGGAACTCCGCAAATATCAACAGGGTCGGTTTCTCTGATTTTAACATTTACTTTATATTTTAGACATAAAGGCTTTAAAGCCTCTTGAATATCTTCGGCACTTCTATAATTATAATTTCCGAATTTGTTTCGTCTTTTTTTAGGACAATTAAATTCAAATTGTATCGCTGTTAATTTTTCTTGTAAGGTCATTTTTAAAATAGTTTATATTAATATTTAATTGATTGAGCTTTTTTATTTCACCCAGCTTAAAGGTGTTTGGATATTTTAGTCTTGAGTCAAAAGTTGGTCTAGATATTTCTAAAAATTCAAAAACATCCTTTTTAGTTAAATTCAACTTTATTAGTTCGAATGAAAATTCTTTTTTAAAATTCATGTACATTATTAATTAAATTATTATATACTGGTATTGAAAAACGTTTTATCATTTCCAGCTCTTTTTTATATGCGAGCGCTTGACCAATTGTCAGTTGTGACAACCTGTTTATATTGCACTCCTTTTTGACTTTTTCAATTAAAGTCCAATAGACAATATTCTGCTCCTCTTTATTTATGTAAATAGTTCCGCTCATAGTTTTATTAAATTGTAATTTAATTATTTTATATAAGGGGGGTTTTACACCCCTCTATTAAATTTTGATATTTTCCGTATTCAGAAACAAGCTGATTTATTTCTGAAAATTCATAGTAATCCGCTGCTGAAAAATAGTTTGGATTGCTAATTACAATAGCATTGTCTTCTTTGTCATAACGGAATAAAACTTCATCATAGTCTTTCTCAATAATTATTGTAAAACTTTCCTTTTTAATGTTTCTTAATTTTGCTTCTAAGTTATTCATAATTTAATAATTTTTAATTGTTTTATAATGCTAATATAATAAATTCTTTACATATAACAAATATATTTTATATTATTTAATAACCCCTTACGCTATAAATAGACAATAAGGGGGCAGCAAACAAAAAAAAAGTTTAACTATTAATCAAATATATTGACATAACTCGACGTCGTGTCATTGTTTTGATTCGGCATATGTAAAGTCATGTCATATTCAGCGGCTTTAACATCGTACTTCATGGCATCAATATAACACGAAACGGGGTCTTGATAAGTTTCACCCCCATAATCTATATGTACCTTATTATGGAGTCCTATGTGTTCAATTGATATATTTTGGAAGGTACCTTCGTAACGACTTAAATAATTTCTATAATCGTTTAACATTTCAGCGGTGACAATTTGCTCTAACGCTTTTGCTGTGCTGTCTCTTAATCTTTTAAAAGTACCCTCATATTTTCCAATAAAATAGTCTGTCGATTTTGCAACGTTTGAAATTGTATTTTTTTCATTTTTATGCTCTCCTGAAAAAATTCCATTTACTGGAAATTGAGTTCTCTTAGAAATTAATTTATCGTTAACGGTGTCATTTGTTTCTCCAATATAAAAATTGTCAATATAAATGGCTTGAAAATTTCCCGAGCCTCCTCCAATTAATTTTGGTAAATTTATTTGCACAGTGACAAAAACATCCGTGTCTACACTTGAAGAGTCATATTGTTTAACGCTTATTTTTAATTTTGACCAAGTATTTACGGTACTGGTTTGGGTCAATTTTCTATCTTCATCCGTTGGGCTTGTGGGATAATTATTCCAAAGCTCTTGTTTAAAATTATAAATTTTTAATTCACCTGTCCCCGCATAAGTTTCGTCAAGAGAAGCCATAACATTCAACTCATATTTTTCGTCCTCGTCTGTTGTTTTTATAAAATAATTAAATCCAATCTCTAAAGGTTTGCCCTGACTAATTAAATCATATTGCTGGTCAATTGCTATCATTGCTAAATTTGCCCTTAACTCGTCAATGTCATTACAAAAAAAGTATTTGCCTCCAGTTAAAGCGTCAACGGTTTCGTTTGTGTCACTTCGCACGTCTAAAGTTTTATTAGCATATGAAGATATAATATATCTAGAGTCTCCATTTATAAAATTTGCGTTTTGATTTTTAAAAAATATACCTTTTAAATCTGTAACAAATTCAACTTTTTTCAAAGGTCTCTCTCTTTCAATTACTAGATTTCCGCCTATTGGTTTTAAAGAACGAGGCGCTTTAATTAGAATATTTTCGTCGTCAGTTCGTATATAAACGCCCTCAGAATTAAAAACTTTATAAGTAATTTGCTCAGTTCCTCCCTGTAATAAATTTGACTGCTCTGATTGTATTGACCCCATAATTTAATTTTTTTTATCCCTGATATAGTCCAAATTCTGATATTGCTCCATAATATGGGCTTGTTGTTGTTGTTACTATTCCGTTTGAGTCATAGCCAAAAATTGCTACGTACCATTGAATATCGTATTGAGTTGTATTAAAATAAATACGGGTATAGGCTGAATCGATATTGTTAGCATCAAACGCATAACCCTTATTATGTGTTCTAAAAGCGGGGGCGCTAGCAAGAAACCCTAATTCTGTAAAATTAACAGTATCTCTAAACTCTGGTCTTAAAGTATAAGTCGGCGAAAAGGTATATAAAACCAAAACAGCCCAGCCATTACCTAAAGGACTGCCCCCAGTTTGCTCTAATATACTTGCAAGCGTTATATATCCAGCTTGTTTTGGAATCGATATTGAATTTGTATTTGACGCCCCTCCTGTTGGATATGGGGAATTTACGTTTAAAGATGTCGCCGCAACAAATTGAGAAGGCGCCCCTGTTAGCGTTAAGGTGTCTGTAATGGTTGCATCTGCGGTAAATACTTTTTCACTTGTATTTATCGGTGTTACAATTATAACGATTTCTTGCTTTCCTGATAATGAATCTGATGCGTTAATTAAATCAATTGTACTTATAACGTCGTTCCCTGCGGTAAACTCTGTTTGTATATTATTCACAAAACTAAAACTGTATCCACTTTTTGCGACAAATCTTAGTTTTTGGCTAAAAACATCTCCATTTGGTAATCTTAAAACTAAAGTCGGGTCCGCTGCTAAATTATAAGGGGATTCAGATTCGCCAATGTATAAATCTGTATTTGTTGTATTGTTGTCAAAAGTTAAATTAACATCGTAAAAAGTTGGGTCCGCTATTCCGCCCTCTACTTTCATAGTCTGAAAACCGCCACCGCTTACGTTTGTGCTTGTTAAATTTATTGTAATATTTTCCCCATCTGGGCTGAGTGTTTTTGTAACCGTTCCAGAGACTCCCGTCACCTGTATATTATTTATAGAATCAAATAAATAAGCGGAGTGGCTGTTGACTGAAAAATTCATTTGAAAACTATCCCCAACCTCACTATCGGCAAAAACAACGCTTACCATTACTGGCGATATGGTTGCGTTTGTTAAATTATCTGAGTTTGTGTAAACTGTAAAAGTTCCCCCCTCATCACTTGGTTGAGCGGGAGGTTGCGGAGTTGTAACGGCTAGAGTTACGGATGCGCTAGCGTTGCCAATTGAGTTGGTCACTACAATAGAAACCGATTGAGTGTCCATTGAGCTAGTTGAGACGAATGTGAGCGTTGGGCTTACTCCG
>Ga0114994_10000970_pt1 | contig 20124 bp, 19 predicted proteins | sample ArcticOcean_MG_C_9_FD_87043 | JGI IMG/M metagenome (GOLD analysis project Ga0114994, IMG submission 87043) | Marine microbial communities from western Arctic Ocean - ArcticOcean_MG_CB2_152 | ecosystem: Environmental > Aquatic > Marine > Oceanic | place: Arctic Ocean: Canada Basin | collected...
AACTATACCACACTGTAATGCCATGATTATTTCTATTAAAGATTTGCAAAGGTAAAAAAATAACCTCTCAACGATTTACCAAACTTTATCCACACTTGCCTTTTGCAGAAGTTCGCTTAAGTACTTTTGTATTGCGCTATTACGTTATTAATAATAATCCATAAAAATGAGTACTCAAGCTACCCCTGCCCTTTGTTCACAAATCCGTAGAGACATCGTCCGCATGGTACACGGGGCTCAATCTGGCCACCCTGGAGGCTCCCTTGGGTGTGTTGAATTGCTCGCGAAATTGTATTTCGATGTAATGACGGTAAACACCGAAAAATTCAATATGAACGGAACCGATGAAGATTTATTTTTCCTTTCAAACGGTCATATTTCACCTGTTTGGTACAGTGTGTTATCCAGAAGAGGGTATTTTCCTGTTTCAGAACTGGCTACTTTTAGGAAGATAAACTCTAGAGTCCAAGGTCATCCAGCTACTGAGGAGAACCTGCCGGGTATTAGAATTGCCTCAGGCTCTCTAGGGCAAGGGCTAAGCGTAGGTCTAGGTGCTGCAGAAGCAAAGAAGCTTAATGGCGAGGATACTTGGGTATACACTCTTCATGGTGATGGAGAACTTCAAGAGGGCCAAATTTGGGAGGCAGCGATGTATGCAGCTCACAATAAAATTGATAATATCATTTCATTTGTTGATTGTAATGGCCAGCAGATAGATGGGCCTTGTGATGAAGTTCTTTCGCTGAAAGACTTAGCGGGTAAGTGGAAGGCCTTTGGATGGCATGTGATAGAGTGTGACGGTCATAGCCTAGGTGAATTAGGGAGCGCTATTGATGTGGCTCACTCTAGAAAGGGTTCAGGTATTCCTTGTATAGTACTGATGAGAACAGTAATGGGTAAGGGCGTTGATTTTATGGAGGGAACACATAAATGGCATGGTATACCACCTAATGATGAGCAACTTGTCGATGCACTTTCTCAACTAGACGGTTCTTTAGGAGATTATTAAAACTCGATAATATCGATGTCATTTAATAAGCACCAAATAATAAAACTTATCGTTTCTCTCAGAACATTAAACTCTGGGATATTATTAGTGTGTATTGCTCATTTTCAGCCCTCTAGTTTTATCGCGCAAGAGGCTATTATATCTCATAATACTAATGAGGGTGCAGGTGATGAGCCTACGAGGATTTTGTTTGTTTTTGATGCTTCAAATAGCATGAATACTTTTTGGAGTGGAGAACGCAAAATAAAGCTAGCAACGAGGTTACTATCTTCATCATTAGCATCATTATATGGAACTCCTAATTTGGAAGTTGGTCTTAGGGTATATGGACATGGCACCAAGCACGTAACGGGACTACAAGACTGTGAAGACACAGAATTAATAGTGCCCATTAAACACGGGACTAGCCTCATTATTAAACAAGAATTATCGAGATTGCGAGCTCAAGGAACTACACCTATAGCCCGTTCTTTAGAGCGTGCAGGAGACGACTTCCCTGACTCCAATGGAAGAAATGTCATCATTTTAATTACTGACGGTATCGAAGCCTGTGATGAAGATCCATGTGCTGTCAGTAGGATGTTGCAGGTAAAAGGTATAGTAGTTAAGCCATTTGTAATAGGTATAGGAATAGAGGATAAATACAAGGAGTCATTGAAATGTGTAGGTAATTTCTACGACGCGTCAGACCCAGAGGTGTTTGAGGAGATCCTTGATTTGGTCTTAGAACAAGCTCTTCACAACACTACGGTACATGTAGAACTCATAGGTGATAATGGAATTTCTCAGGTGACAGATATCCCGCTCTCATTTACAAATACTAGGACGGGCATACATGAGCCTCAAGTGATTCATACATTAGGTTTAAACAATCAAGCCGACACTTTTTATCTAGATCCACTCCCGACCTATAAACTCGTAATACACTCATTACCTCAAAGAGGTATGGATAGTATCTATCTATCACCCGGTACACACAATACAATTCGTGTCCCTAAAATGTCTCATGGTGTTCTCACTCCGAAATTCTCAACAAATAGAAGGACAGACTATGGTCATGTGAATGTTGACATCCATGAAGCTGGAGTCTGTGAATCTTTCTTCTCGATGAAGATCGGTGGGTCTGTGACTTTATTGACAGGCAGGTATGATCTGTTTCTCCATACGACACCTCCAACTTGGGTTACTGACATTGTTATTTACGAATCGGACTTCACCGATATTACTATCTCCTCCCCTGGGTCCTTAATGTTACAGAGTAGTGTGGCTGGTTACGGAAGTATTATTGACGCCACGACTCTTGCGCAAGTAGTACAGTTTCAGGAAGGTAATCCTTCAGGTCGATACACACTACAGCCAGGTACATATACCCTCATATTTCGAGCAAGACAAGCTCGTTCCTCCTCTTACAGTATTAAAAAGACTTTCACAATATCATCGGGCTCAACCCATAATTTGAATTTACATGACTGATTCTTCAAGCTTTATAACTCTAAACCCTACTGAGTCAAAAGACACTCGTAGTGGATTCGGTGATGGATTGACACAGTTAGGCGCTTCACATCCTAATGTCGTTGCGCTTTGTGCTGATTTAACAGGGTCATTAAAGATGGGCGACTTTAAAAACGCTTACCCTGACAGATTCTTCCAAGTAGGTATTGCAGAAGCTAATATGATAGGCATGGCTGCAGGTATGACCATAGGAGGTAAAATACCTTTTACAGGTACGTTTGCTAATTTCTCTACAGGCAGGGTCTATGACCAAATCCGCCAATCTGTTGCTTACAGTGAGAAAAACGTTAAAATATGTGCTTCTCATGCAGGGTTAACTCTCGGAGAGGATGGTGCAACACACCAGATATTGGAAGATATAGGCATGATGAAGATGCTACCTAATATGACTGTTATATGTCCTGCTGATTATGAGCAAACAAGATTAGCAACTATTGCAATAGCTGACCATGTAGGTCCTGTTTATTTGAGATTCGGAAGACCTAAGGTTCCTGTATTTTATAAAGACAATGCTCCTTTTGTGATCGGTAAAGCTCAACACATGATGAGAGGTGATGATATTACCATCATCGCTACTGGACACCTTGTATGGGAGGCAATTCAAGCTGCTTTAGCACTTAAAGAGATGGGAATAGATGCAGATGTAATTAACATGCATACCATCAAGCCTTTAGATGAAGCAGCAATTATTGACAGTGCTAAAAGGACGGGTAAAGTTGTAACTGCAGAAGAACATCAAAGAAACGGTGGCCTGGGTGGAAGTGTAGCTCAAGTGCTCGCTGAGCATCACCCTACTCCTATGAGAATGGTAGCCGTTGAAGACAGTTTCGGGGAGAGTGGTACTCCTGCACAGTTAATGGAGAAATACGGCCTTACAGCAGATTCAATTAAAAGGAAAGCCTTGGAATTGATAGGCTGAAGTATTTCAGGTTAGTTCGACATCTAGCTTAGCGAGAAGCTTATACAGCTTGTCTTTGTGTACTTTAGAAGCTGGAATGAGAGGTAGTCTTACTGCGTCCTCACATAATCCCAGATGCTGCATCACTGCTTTAACTCCAACAGGATTTCCTTCCTCAAAGATGGTGTTAATAATTTCTACTAGGTCTAAATGAGTGGTTCTAGCTTCGGTTACTTGACCGAATAGAGCTTGTTGAGTCATGTTGCCAAATATCTTAGGCAATGCATTTCCAATAACAGATATCACACCATCAGCGCCAGATGAAATCATCGCAAGTGTAAGAGCATCATCACCGGAAAACACTTGAAAACCATCGGGTTTATTATTCAAAATCTCGTCAACTTGAGATAAGTCCCCACTTGCTTCTTTTATAGCGCAAATGTTTGAAACTTGAGCCAGTTCTAGGGTGGTAGATGCGGTCATGTTCGAACCTGTCCTAGTGGGAACATTATATAAGATCACCGGCTTTGGTGATGCTTTTGGAACCGCTTTAAAATGTTCTACAATACCTTTTTGGCTGGGCTTGTTATAATGAGGGGAAGCACTTAACACGGCATCTATACCTTTAAAATCAAACGATTCAATACGATTGCAAAGAGCGGCGGTATCATTTCCGGCTAGACCTACGACAATAGGAAGCCTTCCTTTATTAAGTTCAATTATAAAGTCGAGTACACTTCTCTGTTCATCCAAACTCAAAGTGGGTGTTTCTGCCGTTGTCCCTAAAACCACAAGGAACTCACAGGAGCCGCTATTAATAAGATGCTCCGTCGTGTGTTGCAAAGAAACATAGTCAATTGCAGCCTTTGAATTAAATGGTGTAATCATTGCTACCCCTAGCCCGCTTAGTACTTTCATGTTATTGTATATTCATCTCGGATAGAATTCTAAAAGTCATATCCATATGGTTTTTCCAAATCTTAACAGAAGATTTATGTCCTCCTTCTTCATCTGAATTATCAAATGTATTATCCCGTACAACCTGAAAGTCGTAATCCATAATGCCCCATTCTGGTTGAGCTGCGACGACCTTCATTTTTGCTTTAGACTGCACTAACACGTGCTTTAATGGCAGTATCGGTTCTAGCTCAAGGTCTAATAGGATGTCGAATTCACAGTCGATAAAAGCTTGCACTTCTTTTTGAGGTTTTCCGTACCAATTCAGATCAGATTTGCAAAAATATCCACTATCTAGTTTTTTTACTAGCCAACCAGGGATATGTTTCTTATGGTTATCAACATATGAGAGCATTGATATTTTTTTAACTCCAACTTCCTCCTGGAGATATTTAGCTAAATCTTTAACTTCTCTATAGTGTGCATGATCTCTCTCAAGGTATAACAGGCCAATACTATGTGCATTAGAAAGGCAGCACCCTTTCCTCTCTCTGTTTTCGCCTTGTATTCGGCGTAAAACCATCATGCTAATTCTTTCTTTCCAATTCACACCTCAAATGTACATGTGGAATTTTATATGGCATGATTCCAGCAAACATTTCGTAAAATTGTATTATGAAATTATTATCAATATCACTTTTAGCTTTTGTTGTTGCATTTAGCTCTGGTTGCTCTTCTAAAATGGGTACTCAACTTAAGACACCTTTTTCTAGCAAATCCTATATGTCCAATGCTAAGTATTTCAGAGCCACAGGCCATGGAGTAAGCATAAGAGAACAAGTTGCGACTTCTAAAGCACATTTAGAGGCTCATAAAGATTTGGCCCAGCAAGTAACCACAACAATACAAGTTGTAAGCGATGCTTATTTACTAGATACACAAGGGGAACACGTAAACACGGCTATCGAAAGGTTTGAAAGCTTAGCTAGAGAAATCACTAACACTACCATTGGCGATCTAAGGAAAATAGGTGAGAAAAAATACGTAATGGATGATGATAGTTACTCAGTATATGTGGCCTATGAAATCAAAAAAACTGCGATGTTCAGGTTTTTGAAAAAGAAAGCCCGATTAGATGAAAAAATATCATCTCTAGAAAGAACTCAAATAATTAACATGTGTGATATGGAAATCGAACGAATCGAATCTGAGAAGTAAACCGGAGTAATTCTTACTATTATTTTATTAGACGACTGAATTCACTCTTAAACTTATCTAGTTTAGGAGTTATAACGGCCATGCAATAAGCTGATTCGGAATTCGTGGAGTAATATCCATGATGATAATGTTCAGCTCTGTAGAATTCTTTAAGCGGTTCCACGCTTGTAACAACAGGTTCTTTCCAAGCACCGCTTGATGTTGCTGAAACAACTGCAAATCTTGCAAGTGTAGCTTGAACACTGCCTGAAGTAAATATCACGGATCTGTAATGAGTACCTACATCATTTCCTTGCCTATTCAGGGTCGTGGGGTCGTGTGTAGAGAAGAACACAGCAAATAACTCCGTTAGATCAATTAACTCTGGGTCGTAAACAACCTTAACGACTTCTACATGTCCAGTTGCTCCAGTACATACCTGCTCGTATGTAGGGTTTTTTCTTTGTCCACCGGTATAACCGGGTAACACTTCTTTTACGCCTCTAACCTCTTCGAATACCGCTTCAATACACCAGAAACAACCTGCACCAAATACTATTGAATCAGATTGTGACACTTATACAGGTATGTTCCATCCGTAAATATCATCTTTATCTCCCCTTCTTAATCCTTCTAAAGCCGATTTTATTTGTGTTGCTACTATCCACGCTGATGGATTAGGTAAGTCGTAATCCCAGCTGTCAAACCCTATCGTACTCATTACAGATACAGTAGCAGCAGTACCAAGCCCAAATGCTTCTTCAAGGGTCCCATCCTTTGCTGCTTTTTCAAGCTCTTCAATAGAAATCGGACGCGATTCAACTTCTATCCCTAAATCCGTAGCTAGTTTTATAGCGCTTTTTCTAGTTATCCCATCTAATATGGTGTCACTCACTGCTGGAACCAGCATTTTCCCAGAAACAATAAAAGCTACATTCATGGTTCCACATTCTTCAATAAATGAATGTGTCGAAGCATCTGTCCATAAAAGCTGATCATAACCAGCTTCGTTAGCAAGTGTGGTTGGAAGAAGTGAACCCGCGTAATTACCAGCAGCTTTAGCAGCTCCTGTTCCTCCTTGAGCAGCTCTAGTGTAATTCTTTTCAATCTTAACTCTAACTGGTTTAGAGTAGTATGCGCCTACAGGGCATGTGAAAATGATGAATTTATAAGAATTACTAGCTCTAACACCCACATGAGAATCTGTTGCGAACATGACTGGACGTATGTATAAAGAAGCTTTGGATGAGTTAGGAACCCATTCGCGATCTAAATCGATTAATTCAGCAAGAGCTTGCATGAAAATATCCTCAGGAACTGAAGGCATACACATACGTTGTGCACTCAAGTTAAACCTCTTGATATTATCACCTGGGCGAAACATGCTCACACTTCCGTCAGGTTGACGATATGCCTTCATACCTTCAAAAATGGCCTGACCGTAATGAAGAACCATGCTAGCTGGACTCATAGACATTGGAGCGAATGGCTCGATAGTGCCACGCTCCCACTTGCCATTGTTATAATCCATAACAAAGATGTGATCTGAGAACACCTTGCCAAACGCAATGTCATCAAAATTCACCTGGCTTAATGAAGAAGTCTCACAGCGATTTATTTCGAAAGTTGAGTCCATAATCATCCTTTAATTAGTCTTTTAGTGGGCTGCAAAGGTCGTCATTCTAAAGTGGTATATGCAAGTCATATTGCATTTAAGAACCCGCTTCACATAAAAATATTGTAAACACTAGTAAACACAAGGTGAAAATCCAGTGTTCAGGCTTGGAAAAGAAACTTGTTAGGGCTTACAACTCCAGACTTCACAGCGTACATAACGATTCCCGCAGTGTTTTTCACACCTAACTTCATCATGATGTTTTTCCTGTGAGTTGTAACTGTATGAGCAGAGAGAAATAGTATATCAGCTATTTTAGTGTTAGTGAACCCCTCCGATATTAAGCAAAGCACTTCTTTCTCCCTTTTGCTTAGAGAGATAGGGTCGCATGTTAGATCGACAACCTCTATGTCATTCACATCAATAGAGTCCTTCCTGATTGATTCGAGGATCTTTCCACAGAAAAAGCTTGACCCCTTTATAGTAGAGTCAATAGCCTCCACGACTTCTTCTAAAGAGCAGCTCTTCTTAATATAACTATCAACACCAGCACGCATTGCAGAAACAAACACATTGCTTCTTTGTACTGCAGTAATAGCTAGAATATTAATGGAGGGATAATCTCTCTTAAGACTGACTATAGTTTCGATATCAAAACCATCGCTTAAGAAATCAATAATTATTAGTTGGGGTGAAAACTCATCAATTGCCTCGAATAATTCTGCTTTATCCTCTGCCTCACCTATGACTTTAAATATATCCTGCTGAGAAATCAGAGCTTTAAGTCCAAACCTCCCCATAGTGCAGCTGTCTGCTATTAAGATAGAGTTTAGGATCATTATGATATAAATATATTTTTATTTGGAATCATTCTAGATTGCAAAAATACACTATTATTCTACAACTATCGACCTTCCCTCTACAGCTAGCTCACAATTTATAAACAGTTCGCGTGACTCAACAAGTAAAGGCTTTAAATCTCTATACCTACTTGAGAAGTGGCCTATTATCATCTTCTTCACGTTTGCCTCAATGGCTACTTTAGATGCATCTCTAGAGGTAGAGTGTAGAGTCTTAGAAGCGATCTTTTTATCCTTTTCCATAAATGTAGCTTCGTGATACAGCAAAGTAGCATTTTTTGCAGCATCAACTACTTTGAGCGAATAAGCGGTGTCTGCAGCATAGACGTACGACCTGCTTTGTAGTTGTTTGCTGCAGCATGTATCAGGTGTTAAAACACTTCCACATTCTCTAATGACATCTTCTCCCCTTTTGAGTTTGTTTATCTCGTGCTGCACTAGACCAAACTTAATCTTTGCTCCTGACTTAATGTTTCTGAAGCCTTCAGTTTCTTTAATTCTATATCCACAAGTCGGGACTCTATGTTTTGTGGGGAAGGAAGTGATCGCGTATGATTCAGATTTGTGAATCTCTGTTATTTCATTAGCGTTTGTAGTATGGAATCTAACCTCAAATTCAATATGAGTGTCAGTCAAAAACCAAATCTGTTTTATCAGACCTTCTAATTCTTTAGGCCCAAACACATCTAATGGCAGCTTCCTCCCTAGTAAATTCATACTTGCAATTAACCCTGGCAAACCCATGATATGATCTGCATGCATATGACTAATAAGAATAAAACGGATCTTCTGAAACTTTATTCTGTTCTTCCTAAGAGTTAACTGTGTACACTCGCCACAATCTATCAGAATTAAATGATCGTGAATATTTACTATTTGAGATGTTGTCAAATAATAAGGGGTGGGTGCTGCTGCACCACACCCCAAAATTGTGAGATCAAATCGTCTCATTTCCGTTCACTATTATTATCTCTGTACAACAACACGATGAGTTCCCGTGCCTAGATCGTTAGAAAACTTAAGGATGTACACTCCTTCATCCCATGATCTTACATCTAAAGATGTAGAGCGTGTAAAGTTACCCTTCAACACATCTCTTCCCTGCACGTCATAAACATTATAAGAAGTGTTAGTAGAATAGTCAGTACTTATTGAAAAAGAACTACTTGAGGGGTTAGGAGCGAGAATCAACTTCAAGACTTCAATTTGATCAATCGAGTTCACAACAATGGAAATATCCTCAATAATCAAGATGCATCCATCTGCATCAAGGATAACTAAAGTATAATCCCCTGGGGCAACATTTATAAGGTCTTCATCTGTACCCACTATTACTCCGTTAACATCTGTCCAGGTATAAGTAGCTGAACCATTTATGTCGGTGATAGTCATATCTATTTGGCCTAAAGAAGTATCTGAAGCATCAGTAATTTCATATGTAGCGACCATTTCACAAATAACAGAAGAATCAACTACAATGATGTTTTCAAAGTAACTAGTGCATCCATCAGCCACGATTGTTACGTTGTAAATGCCAGGGCTAACATTTTCAAGATCTTCTGAGGTTCCAACGAGTAATCCGTCTTGGTTCGTCCACTCAAATGAGTCAGCAATAACACCATCTACTAGCGTGATGTCAATATTACCAAGAGTTCCGGCGTCTCCATCTGCGTCAATAACGACAGTGCTTTCAAGAAGGTTACAGTGAATGTTTAGAATGAAGTTTCCGAAAACTGTTGGTACAGAAAAAGCTTCTGCTATAGTCAACCACCCCAAAACATCAAGGTCTATTTGAAACACACCGGCTGTATTAGGAACTCCTTGAATTGACGCGCAATACTGAAGGCCTCCTAAAAATGAACAGGGGTTTCCTGAATCACCATTATTATTACAGAATACCTCAAGACCTAGCATCTCTGGTGTGTAAACAATTAAAGTTACTGTGTCAGTAAAAGTAACAGAAACTAATTCTAATGAATCTATTAATAACTGTGGCGGATATGTTTCATCTACATCAGAAGCATAAGTAGGTATCAGAAGATCTAAAACGTCGAAATAATCTTCATCGACAGTACCAGTAAGAAAAGTTTCCCCAAATGCAGGGTCGGGGCTAACGCCAAATCCTACATCTCCGAAATCGTAATCGTTTTCACATTGACCTACAGCAGTAGCCGTTATCAATAAAAGAACAGATAAAACAGAGTAAAATTTATTCATCTTGTAATAATTATTTCAATTTATAAAAAGCCGAGTTCTCTCTCCTGCTCTTCCATATATACCAAATCTACGGCTTCATCTACAGTTGGGACTATAATAAAGTCATCTTCTGATGCTAAAAGATTTATTAGACTCATCGCTTTAGTGTTAACACATGAAAGCACAAATGAGCCTTTGGAGCTATGACAAAGGTCTCTGACAAATGATAAATCATTCATCCCGATCTCATTAAGAAAATCCGTTTTAGATAAATCTAAAACCATATTTCTCCCACCTTCATCATTTATAATAGCGAACGTGTTTCGAAATTCATCCGACACAGAACCATCTAGCTTCAAGATGTTAGACGTTATTATAGCTACTTGTTCTATATGTTTTACTGTAAACTTCACAAGTTTCAAAGATAGCTTATCTACTTGCTAATAAGTACATGATAGCCATTCGAGTTGCTACACCGTTTTCAACTTGATCAAGTATTATTGAGTGCTGGCTGTCAGCTATTGAACTTGAAATCTCCACTCCTCTGTTTATAGGTCCAGGGTGTAAAATAGTTAGCTCCTTATCTAATCGATTCAGCCTTTCATGCGTTAGACCAAAATTCATCGTATACTCCCTTATAGACGGGAAGAACCTAATGGCTTTAGCATCCCCCTGACGTTCTAGCTGAATGCGCAGCATATTCACAACATCTGCCCAAGCAAGTGTCTCATCTAGATCATGGCTGACCTCTACACCCATTGATGCCATATGCTTGGGTATTAAAGTGGCTGGGCCACACACCCTAACTATTGCGCCCTGTAGCTTAAGAGCTAAGATGTTTGAGATTGCTACCCTCGAATGTCTAATATCGCCCACAATAGCAACCTTCTTGCCCCTCAAATCGTCACCCAGCCTCTCCCGTATACTGAAGCTGTCAAGAAGTGCCTGAGTGGGATGCTCATGTGTACCGTCTCCTGCATTAATAATAGTAGTGTTTACTTTATTCGCAAGAAAGTGTGGCGCTCCTGGATGAGGATGTCTCATCACAATCATATCAACTTTCATCGCTAAAATGTTGTTGACTGTGTCGACAAGGGTTTCACCCTTATTTACCGACGAACTCGAAGCTGAAAAATTAACAACATCGGCTGACAATCTTTTTTGGGCTAATTCGAATGACAGCCTTGTGCGTGTCGAGTTCTCGAAGAACAAATTAGCAACAGTTAAGTCTCTAAGTGATGGAACTTTTTTTATGGGGCGATTAAGTACTTCCTTAAATTCTGAAGAAGTTCTAAAGATCAATTCTAGATCATCGCGTGTCATATCGCGAATACCTAGCAAGTGATTAACCGAAAGCTCGCTCATTCAGGTTTTGTATTAAAGAGTATTACTCTATCCGAATCGTTTTCTTCAGCCCACTCTACAACTACGTGCTGATCACCAATACTGTCTATTTGTTGGCCTATGTAGGTAGGTTCTATGGGTAGCTCCCGCCTAAATCTCCTGTCAATCAGTACAGCTAATTCAACTTTTTCTGGCCTGCCGTAGGCTAGTAACGCATCAAGTCCGGCTCTAATAGTTCTCCCAGTAAATAACACGTCATCTACGAGTATCACCTTCCTCCCTTCTACCAGAAAGTCCATGTCATTCACATTAGGAACAATGGCTTTATCCTTCATCCTGAGGTCATCCCTATGAAATGTAACATCTAAGACACCTATCCTAACTTCCTGGCCGTTAAGTAGTTCCGTGAGTCTAGACTGTAGTCTTTCAGCAACTCTAACACCTCTGGGCTGAAGACCTACTAGGTCAGTATTAGAAAAGTCATGATGCTCGAGCAGTTGATGCGCGAGCCTGTCTAATATGAGAGCGAATTGATCCGCTGGAATTAGGACTTGAGAATCCATGGGTGCAAAGATAGGGATAAGAAAAAGGGAGGCGATGCCTCCCTTTCATTTTCTTTTATATTAGAATAAGCTTATGCTTTTTTAGCGGCAGCTTTCTTAGCAGCTGGTTTCTTTGCTGCTGCTTTTTTTGCTGGTGCTTTCTTAGCAGCTGGCTTTTTAGCTGCAGCTTTCTTAGCTGGAGCCTTCTTTGCTTTTGGCTTTTCTTCAGTTGTTTCTTCAACAGCAACTTCTGCTGGGGCTTCTTCAGCTGCAGCTTCTGCTGGGGCTTCTTCAACTGCAGCTTCTGCTGGGGCTTCTTCAACTGCTGGAGCGGCCTCCATAGTTACCTTTAACTGGGATAATACATCTAGATCACCTAGAGTGTTCTTTTCTGTATTTGAGTTAATTGCATCCATCATTCTAGAGTTTCCAGAACCTGAAGACTTAGACCCAGTAGGTCTAGGCTTACGATCTTTCTTCGCTGGCCCTTCTTCGTGTGTTCTCAAGTGGCTAACAGTAATACGCTTTGCGTTACGGTTAAACTCAAGAACTACAAACTCAGCAGTATCGTCAGAGCTTAATGCTTCTCCGTCAGCTTTGTTAAGGTGCTTGACATGACAAGTTCCTTCTAAACCGTAAGGAAGAGCGATAACAGCGTTTGAACTATCAATCTTCATAACTGTAGCTTGATGCTTTGATCCAACAGCAAATACTGTTTCAAACACTTCCCATGGATTCTCTTCAATCTGCTTATGACCTAGGCTCATTCTACGGTTCTCCATATCGAGCTCCATAACAACAACCTCAATTTCATCACCTACATTACAGAATTCAGATGGGTGCTTGATTTTCTTAGACCAGCTTAGGTCAGAGATGTGTACTAAACCGTCAATACCTTCTTCTAACTCTACGAATAATCCGAAGTTAGTGAAGTTACGAACCTTACCTTTTTGCTTAGACTCTAGTGGGTAGCGCTTGTCGATTTCCTCCCAAGGGTCTGTGCTTAATTGCTTTAGACCTAGAGACATTTTTCTTTCCTCTCTATCAATGCTGAGTAGAACACATTCTATATCCTCACCTACTTTTAAGAAGTCTTGTGCACTTCTTAAGTGTTGCGACCAAGACATCTCACTTACGTGAAGTAAACCTTCTACGCCAGGTGCGATTTCTACAAATGCACCGTAATCAGCCATTACAACAACTTTACCTTTCACCTTAGTTCCTTCAGTTAACTCTTCAGTTAATGAATCCCATGGGTGAGAAGTTAATTGTTTCATACCTAAAGCGATACGACGTTTGTCATCATCAAAGTCTAGAATAACAACGTTAATCTTAGCATCTAGCTCAACTAATTCTTCCGGATGACCTACACGGCCCCAGCTCATATCAGTAATGTGAACTAGTCCATCAACACCACCAAGGTCAACGAATACACCGTAAGATGTAACATTCTTCACAGTACCCTCGAGTACTTGTCCTTTCTCTAGACCTTTAATGATTAGGCGTTTCTGCTCCTCAAGTTCTGCTTCAATAAGAGCTTTGTGAGATACAACAACGTTTTTAAACTCGTGGTTAATCTTAACCACTTTGAATTCCATTTGTTTACCTACGTACTCGTCAAAGTCACGAATAGGCTTAACATCCACTTGTGAACCTGGTAAGAATGCCTCTAATCCAAAGACATCAACGATAAGTCCACCCTTAGTGCGGCACTTAACAGTTCCTTGAATAATTAGGTCCTCATCTTTAGCTTGATTAATCTTCCCCCAAGCCTCGTAAATACGTGCTGTACGGTGACTAACAACTAATTGTCCGTTCTTATCCTCTTGCTTCTCAACGAATACAGCAACTGTATCGCCGGGCTTAAGATCGGGGTTGTAACGAAATTCTGAAGCAGTAATAATACCTTCAGACTTGTAACTGATATTAACTACAACTTCCTTTTTACCAACAGTTAGTACTGTTCCGGTAACTACTTGTCTGTCTTCAATTAAAGTTAGATTTGACTCATATAAAGCTTCAAGCTTTACACGCTCTTCTGGAGTAAAGTCGTCTTGAGTTGACTCAAACATATCCCAGTCAAAATCTCCTGTAGGCTCTGCAAGTTCACGTGGCTCAGTAGGTCTAGGCTCAAGCTTAACTGTCTCTGGAGCAACTTCTGTAGCTGCTTCAGGAGCAACTTCTGCTGCTGCTTCAGGAGCAACTTCTGCTTCTACAGATGCTTCAACTTCTGCAGCGGCTTCTGCTTCAGGAGCAACTTCTGCTTCTGGAGCTGATTCCTGGGTTGTTTCAACTTTTAATTCTGGTGTAGCATCTTCTGCTACTTGCTCCACTTGTGGAGTCTCTGTTGTTTCCTGAGTCGCGTCATTTGTTTTTGCGTCTTCAGGTTTTTGGGTTGCGTCATTCATGGCGTGTCCCTATAATTTGTATGATTTACCTAAGTGAGGAAGGCAATCAGACTGTAATTCCACGGATAGTACCTCACTGCTACCCGATTTGAGGGCGCAAATATACGGTATTATTAAAGTACAATCAAAATTTGAGAGCTCATTTCAATGTTTGGATTCACATCGGATACGATATAGTAAATACCTGAGGGTAAGTCGATAGTATTAAATTCATTACCTTGTATGCCTCCTGCCCTTGCTCCTGTAGAATTATAAATGATCGCATCATGAGATGAAAACAAGGGAACACTTCGTTTTATTGGGTTTGGGAATATTGAAAACGGTTGACGAATAAGGTCATATACTGATGTCACACACACATTGCAGTACTCGGGTGTAGTCTCCGTTGAAAGGAACTCTCTCCATGGGCCTGTTCCATCGACATCTCTACCCCAACTATAATCTAAAGTCAAAGCCCCGAAATGAACAGAATCTGCAATAGAGAAGCCATCTATAGACCTAAGGACTAGAGCCTCACCATCATTGTTGAATTTGAAATTAGTGTGATTCCAACCTTGTGAGCCATCTTCATCGGCAAAAAAAAGAATGTACTCTCCAGGAGCTATTGTTGTTGAGTCAGGTACATCTAATGGGACTTGCCATTTAGTCGGATTATTTAAACGGTCAGTTAAGTAATACCCTCCTAAATCAACTGTTGTAGTTCCAAGGTTGACAATTTCAAACCAATCTTCATGTGCACCTGTGATATCAATGGTATCGAGGAGATTATTCGACTGTAACTCATTAATAGCTAGGTAAGCGGGCTCGATAATGAATAAAGAGTTTGTCACTCTAGGTGTGGGAATAGTAAACCATCCAGATGAGGGAGAACCATCTGTAGAGCGTCCCCAGCTAACATTAAGGTCACCCACTTGATACGAATATGTATCAGCGACATTACCGTCGGGACCGTTCAATGTAATGTCAACAGCTTCAGATGATGGTATGAAATCTATGTGATGACCACCTTCCCATGGCTCACCGTCCATCCATAACAGGAGATGACCGTCTGCTTCAATGGTGAGGTCGAAGGGAGCGTTAGAGGGGAGAGTGTAGGTTTGGGCTAAAGAATTAGAAATAGTATACCCACTTAGATTAACCTGGAAGGGGTTCGGATTGAAAATCTCTATCCAAGGGGATAATTCCATGCTTTCGTCTACTAAATTAGATTCATTGAGAATTAGTATTTCATTTATATAAAGCAAGGGTGTGGGTGAGATTAACAATGTGTTTTCGTCATCTGGAGTGGAGTTGTCGAAGTATATCCAGTTATCACACGCATCACACTCTCGGCCATAGCTGACATCGGTTTGTTGCATGGGGAAGACTATGGAATCTATAATCGTGCTGCCATCTGGGGCTGTTAAATACACACCTTCACCATCTGGACTGAGTTTAAAACTAGCATGATCTTCACCTTGTTCGGTGTCGTTATCAAGCCAAACAATCATATATCCTCCAGGCGTAATAGTGGTAACTCCTGCATTTGTATAGGGGAATTGCCACTTAGTCAAGTTGTCCTCACTATCACTTAAATAATATCCGGCGAGATTTAACACCCCTCCTTCATGATAAATCTCAATCCAGTCATCTGATTCGAAAAAATCATCGAATAAAGCAAGCTGATTACTTGCCATTAACTCATTAATATATGTTTGCGAAATGACCTTGTTAGAGGCCACAACCATTATTATCAGAAGAGTTAACTGTATTAAAAGGACTAGGTTTCTCATATAAGTATTATTTATTCTGCCTAAAAGTAGTAAACCTTGAGGTAGCTAAGTGCTCAGTAGGTAGTTTTGCGTTCAAATATTTTCAATTATGGCAAACGGTTCATTTCAAGTTCCTTTTCCGGTCAACGAACCGGTTCTATCATATGCTCCGGGCTCTTCTGAACGAGAAGAGCTTCAGAAGATGTACAATACGATGTATAATCAATCTCCGATTGATGTGCCTATGTATATCGGGGCAGACCTTGTGACAACCGGAGATAAGCGCACAATGACACCACCGCATGACCATGCGAAGGTTCTGGGACATTTTAATTACGGTGATGCGTCACATGTAGAGGCAGCAATCGAGGCGGCTTTAGATGCTAGGAAGGTTTGGTCTAAGGTATCATTCGTAGAAAGAGCAACGATTTTCTTAAAGGCGGCAGATTTAGTAGCGGGGCCATATAGAGCTAAGCTCAACGCGGCTACAATGCTAGCTCAGTCAAAGAACTGCTTCCAAGCTGAAATTGATGCTTCTTGTGAGCTCGCAGATTTCCTAAGATTTAATGCTTATTTCGCTCAGGAAATCCAAACCATGCAGCCAGAGAGTAGCGATGGGTTTTGGAATAGAACGGAGTACAGACCCTTAGAGGGATTTGTCTTTGCCGTTACTCCATTTAATTTTACTGCCATTGCCGCAAACCTTCCGGCTTGTATGGCTATGATGGGTAACGTAGTCATTTGGAAGCCCTCGGACACACAGGTATATAGCGCACAGGTTTTAATGGAGATATTCCGCGAAGCTGGTGTGCCGGATGGTGTGATAAATATGATCACAGTTGATGGGCCTGTTGCTGGTGATGTCGTGTTCAAGCATCCAGATTTTGCAGGTCTACACTTCACTGGCTCTACCGCAGTGTTCCGTCATCTATGGAAGACTATCGGTGACAATTTAAGCACCTATAAGACTTACCCTCGCATCGTTGGAGAGACTGGTGGTAAGGATTTCATAGTCGCTCACAGCAGTGCTAATAGAGCAGCTGTTTCTACGGGTCTTCTGAGAGGTTCTTTCGAGTATCAAGGCCAAAAGTGTTCAGCAGCAAGTCGCGCTTATATCTCTGATGATATATGGCCAGATGTTAAGGAGAAATTAGTAGCTGATCTTGCAACTTTGAAAATGGGTTCGCCAGAAGATTTCGGCAACTTCATTAATGCCGTTATTGATAAAAGATCATTCGATAAGATTAAGTCTTACATCGATTGGGCAAAAGGTGAAGACGATTGTGAGATCATATCGGGAGGTAATTGCGATGACTCTGTGGGATACTTTATAGAACCGACTGTTATCGTTACAACTAACCCAATGTTCAGGACTATGGTTGAAGAGATCTTCGGGCCTGTATTGACTATTTATGTATTCGAAGCAGATAAATGGGAGGAGACTCTTGAGCTTGTTGACTCGACAAGTGAGTACGCTCTAACTGGAGCAGTCTTTGCTCAAGACAGATATGCCTTGAACTTTGCCAAGGACGCATTAGAAAACGCCGCTGGTAACTTCTACCTCAACGACAAGCCTACTGGTGCCGTTGTAGGTCAGCAACCATTCGGTGGAGCGAGAGGTTCTGGAACTAATGACAAGGCGGGGTCAGCACTTAATCTATTGAGATGGGTTAGCCCACGTACCGTTAAGGAAACGTTAGTCCCTGTCGAGGATTATCACTATCCATTTTTAGGATAAAACTCTCTCAGTAAATACTAATAAATGGAGAGGGGAACCAATTCTCATTGATCCCCCTCATAATTACGGTGTAAGCCGGATTCTGTTCCCTATAAAGTCACCTTTTTAGAGCTTCATCATTGATCTAGTGCGACCTACCCTCTAATTCGGGCGAGTAGCCCTCAAGCACTAGTTTACATGGTCTTGCAGCCCGCAAGGTTTACCTAAGCTAATGGATCACTCCATTACTGGTGAGCTCTTACCTCACCTTTTCACCCTTACCTGTTCCTCTAACGTAAGCTAAAGGCCATCGGCGGTATAAATCTCTTTAGCACTTTCTGTCTTATCACGTTTGATAAGCCTCCCTTTCGAGGAGTACGGTACTCTGAGCTGTCCGGACTTTCCTCCCCATAAATGAGGCGATGAAGTCAACCGTGATGCAAAACTAACATAAATGATGTTAGAACTCGCAAATTGAATGTCTTTGTAGTAAGACGGATAGATTAATTTTGCGTTATGAAGAAGTACTATTTATTGCACAAACCATTCGGCATGCTTAGTCAGTTTACTCGTGAAGGTGGACATCAATCACTAGCAGACATTAACTTCGATTGGCCCACAGATGTGTACTCCGTAGGCAGATTAGACACTGATAGTGAAGGTCTACTCCTACTCACCAATGATAAAAGATTGAATTCTGAACTTCTATCTCCTGAAAACGGACACCCTCGAACATATCATGCACAAGTTGAAGGAGATCCTACAATGGGCGACATAAGGAAGCTTCAGAGCCCCATGACTCTAAGAATAAAGGGTCGCGATTTTATCACCAGACCCTGCAAAGCAACATTGTTGGACCCTCAACCACAGTACCCAGACAGAACACCTCCCATTAGAGTTAGGTTAAGCGTCCCCGATAAATGGATCTCCTTAACTCTGGTAGAGGGTAAAAACAGACAGGTCCGAAGAATGACAGCCGCCTCAGGCTTTCCGACTTTGAGATTAATTCGCGAAGCGATAGGTCCATTTAAACTAAGAGGCCTCAAAGGTGGAGAGGTTAGAGAAGTCACTGAAGAAGAGATAAATAAGTTGATTCATCTTTAAATGATACGATCAATTATAGCTATAGCCTATTCAGCCCTTTGTTGTTGGGTCGCTCTTATTATCCTTATGATTTCATCAAAGAGTGCTAACTGGGTATTGTTAACTTTAGCTAAGCGCATATGGTCACAGTTCATGATGAAATGGATTTTTTGCGCCGATTTCAAAGTGATAATTTCTCCAAAAGCACAGGCACTATTTGATTCTGGTCAGGGTGCAGTACTCATGTCTAATCACGTTAGCTACATAGATATTACGGCTGCATTTGTAGCAACCCCTACTCCTATTGTGTTTCTTGCTAAGGCAAGTTTAAGACGAGTGCCTTTTCTAGGAAGTGCTAACGAAAGGGTTGGAACCGTTTTCGTTAAGCAAGGCAATATTAATTCTGCAAAAAGGGCAATCACTACCTTAGTCAAAACCGTTGAGAATGGAATGTCTGTACTGGTTTTCCCGGAAGGCTCTAGAAGTAAAGATGGGAAGTTAACTAGCTTTAAAAAAGGTGGGTTTCATTTAGCTACGCAATCAGGAGCTTCTGTAGTACCTATGTACATTGATGGTGTCTTCGAAATCCTACCTGTAGGAGCATGGCGATTAAGATGGCCGAGAAAACCCGTTACAGTGAAATTCGGTGACCCCATACGTAACAAAGACGTTGAAGAACTTAGAAACTTAACGTTTAATTCGATTTCCAAGCTTAGTTGCTAATTCCAAACCATCTCTGATTGCGATTTGGGCATCTAGGCCTTTAGAACTCTTTGCACCGCCTATCAAGTGTACATCTATTCCCTTAGACGTTAAACTAAGTTCTAGCGGCGAGTATGGAACTTGTCCGGCACATACCACTACTGTGTCGACCTTAAGTATCACATCACCTTTCTCAGGATGATTTACATGTAGACCTTCATCATCTAATTTATCATACACAATACCTGACCATGCTGATACACCACGTGTCTTCAGGGTAAGCCTGTGTATCCAACCAGTAGTTTTACCTAATTTAGAACCTGGTTTTGATGGACTTCTCTGAAGAAGATGAATGGTTCTTTTTGAAAAGACTCTCTCAGGTTTTAATAAACC
>Ga0114994_10000972_pt1 | contig 20094 bp, 22 predicted proteins | sample ArcticOcean_MG_C_9_FD_87043 | JGI IMG/M metagenome (GOLD analysis project Ga0114994, IMG submission 87043) | Marine microbial communities from western Arctic Ocean - ArcticOcean_MG_CB2_152 | ecosystem: Environmental > Aquatic > Marine > Oceanic | place: Arctic Ocean: Canada Basin | collected...
ATGATTGGTCTATGGATGATACGATATATGGTATAGATAGCGGTGGTTGTACTTTAGAATTAATTTCAGATTAAGTAGGATGTATTATTTGTTTTATAATTATTAATTAAATAATTATAAAAAAATCTTGTAAAATATATATTAATATGAATAGAATGTTTGTTAGAAAAAATATTACATATATATCGATATTGCTATTTTTAGCATGTTTTATTGGTGTGTATTATACAAAACCGGATTTTGCTTTTAATAATGATGGAACGGTAAAAAACTTTGGAATTGGATACAAAAGTAAAACAGTTATTCCCTTATGGCTAATTGTAATTATTTTAGCAATATTTTGTTATTTAGGTGTAATCTATTATATAATGAATCCAAAACTAGTTTAGGCTATAGTAATATTATTTAATGACATTATCTATCTGTTTTGCTGTTTTTTCTATGTCTTCTGCAGTTCTATCACATTTAATAGTTGTCATATACCTATGTGAAATACTATACGCTATACTTGATAATAATATATACCATATGAATTCCGAAACCTTGTCTTTAACAATTATAACTTGATACAGTTTATCTTTGTATTGTTGTGCTTCTTCTATGCTTCCAAAAAAAGATGACCACATCTTGTCAATATTACCCATAGTAATAACATTTAACCAAACTGATTGATCTTTATAAATATTGGTCATTAATGTTTTCTTTTCAGTAAAAGAAAGTTTGTTATTATCTCCGGGGTCTTCTTTAGAAAGTACTAATGTATTAAATAAGTCAATAACTAATGTATTTGCACTTAAAAAGCGAACAAATAAATATCCAAATGTGTTGGAAAATGGTGCTTTCCATCCAGGAAACTTACTAAATAATATTGTAATAATACTATATACAAATACCCATGGTAGGAATGAAATAAAAGCATGATATAATATTGTAGTATTTTCATTACATTTATTACCAATACTAATGAAGTTAAATATAAAAATTATCAGGCTCATTATTATTCCAAATCTTAAAGTAGTAAAACCACTTTGTTTATTAACATCAATATCTCCATTCTGATCAATTATATAATTTTTGAATATAAAATGACTTAACGAAATTAGTGAAAAGAATAAAATCACGAGGTTCATATTAATTAAGTATAAAATAATTATTTATAATTATACTTAATATATTATACTAAAAAATGGATTTTAGCAATCCCTCGTTAATAGAACCCAGCGTAAGGATTTTTACAAATGGGACATTAAAACATTGTAGAAAATTAAGAGATACTTATTATTCATATGTGTTTAATCTAGGTGCATTTGTAATATTTTGTTTAATTTTATTCTTATTGTTATATTATAAATATAAGGGCAAGTTAACATCCGCAGAAAAGGATAAAAAGGAAACAGACAAAAAACATTATATTCTATCTACTATTAAAAAGTACCAAACTATGAAACAAAAATCGAATAATGAACTTATTACTGGGCTACCGGAATGGAATAATGAGTATGATAATAAATAATCTAATATATATAATATATATATGGATGATATTGATCAACAGTCAGTTGATGTTCTTAATGCAACAGATAATTTCTATAAATTAAAAAATGAATACGAAATACAAAAACAAAACGTGTTAAAAAAAGTAAAGAAGATGTATTTATCAAAACGAAGAGATTTAAAGGGTTTTAAAAAATATACAAGGGGTCTTAAATTTCCATGTGTAAATTGTAAAAGGAACGTAAATAGTTTATTTATGGTTAAAGATTACGGATTAAAGGCAAAATGTGGCGATTTAGAAGATCCATGTCGTTTAAACATACTTATAAATAGAAGTATTTATTTACCATATGATAAAATATATAATGGTGATGGTATTATAGAAGGATTACATAGTCAAATTGATAAAATAAAGGCATCCATAATTGATGTAAAAACTAAATATATTTTAAAAATAATACCGGATATAGAAGTTATCTCATTATTTGATCAGTATAACGAAACTTTACAGGAATTATTAGAAGATAATGCTTTAAGAAAAGATATATATTTAGATTTATTAAATAATGAAATAAATACCGACAAGATTCAAGATAAAACGAATTCAAAGAATGTTTTAATTCAAGATATAAAAGCAAAGATATCAGAATATAAGTTGTCTGAATATAAAGATAAGGATAAAATTATAGAAGTTATTGATATATATTTAACCTCATTAATACCTACAATTGATGAATTAAATAATTTGCAATATAGAGTACGTGAGATGGAGTCTATGTTTTTAAATAAACGTGTTATTAATTATTATGATACGGCCCAAACATATTTTGATGCGGAAAAACAATCAATAATGGCGAATGATTATGGGGTGCGTCAGGTAAAACGACGCGACCCATCTATAGACGTTGATGTAGATGATGACGATGAGGAAACTATGCTTAATATAGGGGATTAATCGTTTTTTTTTATCATATAATAATGTATATGTTATTTGATTACATTAACTTCAAGTTTTTTTTAATCAGTTTAGCGGTAGGATTGTTTTTTGTTTATATTCTGGATACTCCAAAAAAGGTTATCTATATTACTCCAAATATAGATAATATGAATAAAGTCTTATATAAAGATAATACCGATAACTGTTTTAAATATGAAGCAGTAGAAATGAAATGTCCTTCGAATTCTAAAAAAATAGAACCGCTTGTATTACAAAAATAATATCATAATAATGTATATGATTGCATTAAAAAATATGATTACTAGTGAAACAGGAAAAATATTTATGTCCATTATATTAGGATTTGGGTTATCATCTTTATTCAGCAAAGTTTGTAATGAGAGAAATTGTCTTGTATTTTACGGCAAAGATCCGTCCGACATAAAGGATAAAATATATAAAACTGATAATAAATGTCATACATATAAATTAGTTAATACATCGTGTAACAAACAAAAAAAAATAATCCAAATTGGGTAATTTAAATTGCGTAATTTGAATCTGAATAAGATGTTATAAATAATATAATGAGTGGTACAACAGCTTTAGACGATTTACCAACAGGACCTCCCGGACATACAGATAATCAAACTGCAGAGGTTGTAAATGAAATAGTATCGGGTATCCAGCAAGCATCGATGAATGGTGGGTTAGAATTACCAAATAGAGATATACCAATGAATACTATGCCTGTTAATAGTGATATTCAAACTATGCCTGATTTTGTTCCACCTCCAACACAGGATTATATTGGTAGCCACGAAACATCAGAGACAGTATTAAATGAATCAAAAATTGATGAACAAAGAGCTAATAATTTTAATTATTTATACGATAAGGCACATATTTATTTATTAATAACATTTATGTATTTTATATTTCAACTACCCATTTTTTCAAAATCTATGATGAAATATATACCATTTTGTTTTGGAGACGATAAAAATTTAAATTTACAGGGGACGATTACTAAGAGCATTATGTTTGCTTTTATGATTTTTTCTTTAGGGGAAAGTATAAATTTTATAAGTAATATGTAATTAGTTAATAATAATAATTTTTTATTATTAACAACCGGTTCTCTCTATAGTTCCTAAAACCATGTGTAATATATTGTAATGTATGTAATGTCAAAAACGACCACGATGCATATTAGGAAACCATTAAATTCGATTCAAGAGAGAATAATATTAATAATACAAAATACTTAAAAAAATACCATACTATAATATGTGGATGTAATATCCATATGCCTCAATGGCCAAGGGGTAAGGCGTCTCCCTTGTAAGGAGAAGATCGCGAGTTCGAATCTCGCTTGAGGCTATCCATTAAATTTATAAATTATTTATTTATAAATCTAATTATTTAATTATTTACATCGAATTTAAGCACATAGAATATACAAGACGAATATTAAAATAAAGTAAGAAATTATTCAAAAGAACGAATAATAATACGGTGAAGTTTTTTCCCTTATCCATAAGAGACATGAATACAGTTACAAAAGCACCAATAAGCGTAAGTAACGCAAGAATCATAATAACATAAAAATAATTACAGTAAACCTTTCCCTCAAAAGGGCCCAAAAGATTATCTAGAGACAAGTCCATTATAATATATGTATATAAAATATATTTATAAAAAAACGATTTGGTGTATGATTATGCTAAATATAATTATAAACTTTGTTAGAATTAGAATTATATTTTATTATGATATATTATATGTCTAAAAGCACTAGAATGGGTGTAAATACGGGATTAGGAAATAACAACAAATCCTCTGATAATAAAAATTTTGTTTTAGGGTCGATCGGTGCTAGAAACCTGGGTGCTAGAAATGCATTAATTACTAGAGTACGACCTGATTGTCCCTGCTTTAATGAGGATAATTATCCATATATTGATAAGTCTATTTCATTAACTGCATTATATATAGATAACGATTCAACATTTGATAATAATGGTCTCCCTAGTTATATAATACAGGGATCAGGGGAGCTATTAACATACATGGTTAATAAGCCATTTACTGTCGAAATTAGTGGATCGGTAAAAACATTATATTATTTAGACAACGCCGATCCAGGAATATATGTGGAAGATATTAGTTTTACGCCACTACATATTGGTTCAAATGCTAAACATACAAGACCACATAAAAGAATTACACCATCGATTGAAATTAATAATATTAGTACTATAGTTACAGATACTATAGGAGGGCCACCTAATAGTAGTATAGATGGTAATTCATCAATATTAATAATTAATGGTAAAGTAGCATATAAGTATAGTGAGGATAGTACAACTAGCTATTTAAATGAAGCTGGTATGGAGGTAAGAGGAAGAAAATATATTCCATTCTCCGGTAAAACAGATAATAGTGATTTTATTGAGCCTCAACCAGAGCCAGAGCCAGAGCCAGAATCTGAACCTGAACCTGAATCGGAACCTGAACCTGAACCTGAACCTGAATCGGAACCTGAACCTGAACCTGAACCTGAATCTGAACCTGAACCTGAATCCGAACCGGAACCAGAGCCTGAACCTGAACCTGAACCTGAAGGAGATTTCCAAATGGAATTGGTTTCATCAACCGTTTTATCTAGTGTATTAGGAGACAGTTATCCGGATGATTATGTAATGAATAAGTTATACTTAAGAGTTCAAGACATAAGAACAGATACAGCTTCAGATGTAAATCTTACAACTTTGAAATTAGATGTAATTCCAATTGGGCCAAGTGAACCAATATTCCAAGAACCAATATTGAATTCATCATTCGCACCAATACAATCCGAAATTAATGTAGCACCATTACGAATTTATGATACGTTCCTTGCATGGGGAGAAGAAATCGCATCATCGGATGCTGCAAGACCAGCCCGAGGAGGTGAAGACGCTGACACAGTTATGGATAAAGAGGTAATAACTAATGTTGGTTGGTTTAAAGCAGGTAAAACACTACCTGTTGATGGTTTTTTAATTGCCCAAGTAACATTAAAAACAGCATCTGGTGGAACATGGGAGTTCAAGCTTAACCCTGACAGAGTTGTAGGTGTAATAAGTGGTACAATTAATGGTACTATTGCGGGTGGTGTAATGAATATAGGAGGCATAACCATAAATGATTGATTTAATATTAATAAGTTAATAAACTTAATATTAAATGAAATGAAAAAATAATGAGTGGTTATTCTCACCCTACATTTCGATATTATTTGGGCGATTACAATAATGATTTTGTCGTTAGCCAAGGAGATTTGGATTTAGTATTATCAAAGTATGGTACGGTATATGATCAAGGAGATTTAGATGAAGTTTTAGCATATTACGGAAGAGTATGGGAAGTTCCCCCTCAACCAGAACCAGAACCAGAACCAGAACCAGAACCAGAATCGGAGCCTGAACCGGAACCGGAGCCTGAAGCAGAGCCAGAATATATACCAGGATTCGTTTTAGACGGGTTAGTATCTGGTTCTCAATTGAAATTTTACAATTTAAAAACAAATGCCTTTATAGCAGAAACAAATACAGATAGTGACGGTGTTTATTTATTTCCGGATGGTTTGAATAATACAACATATTATTATATATCAGCCATAGGAGGTGAAAATATAAATACCAAGACGGCGTTAGGTGCTAAAAGGTATTCTTTAGTAACATATTTGGATTTATTAAATGTATCAAATAATGAATACAATATTAATATTTTTAAAACACTTATTGCAGAAGTAGTAAATAAACGTATTACCTCTTCATTTTCAAATAGTGCAATAAGTGTAGTTGCAAGTCAGGTAAAAACTACTGTTTTAAGTATGATGGGACTACCTGAAAATAGTGATATAGATTCTAATTTCTTTGATCCACAAAATTATAATACAAATTTAATTTCATTATCAACAAAAATAAATTGTGTACTTAATATTTTATCACATGATCTTCCATATGAAACAGTATTAAGTTCTATTATTAATATTATCGATTTAAAACATAACAACGATACATTTAAATATAGCAATTTTTATGATAATCAAACTACAATATTCGAGGCATCAAATATAGATTTTATCATGAGAAATGTACTCGGTACTCTAGCTGTAGAGAAATTAGGTACAAAATTATATTTAACGCAGGCATATAAAGTAATAGATGATATTGTTAATAATAATACATATATAGTATCTAGACTTGAAAGTATAAATGCATTTACTAATTTAAATAATATTACTGATTTATCCAATAATTACGGAATAGTATATAATTCCGACGATACAAATACATTTGATGTTTTAACATATAATTTTGTAGGCGATAATATAAATGTTTATAATATAACCGAACCTCAACCGGAGCCTGAACCAGAACCGGAATCAGAACCTGAACCAGAACCTGAATATCAACATGATGCAACCCAAAGCTTTTTTACATATATAGGCAACGAAGAAGATAGTCTTGTACGACCGGTAACAGGTGGTGCATCTGGGTCTGAAATATTTTATACAAAAGTGAATGCGTCAATCGAAAATAATATTATGAAAATATCTAGTAATGGAATACCAAATTATATACCCAAAGTAGGTAATAGTACATTAGAAGGAAAGTGGAATAATACAGTTTCTACTGTTGATAAGAATAATAATACTATTGGAGAACAAAATTACGTTTTCAATATACCAATAATTGATGTAGAGTATAATCCAGTTAACGATTTGAGTGATGATTTAGTTAATATAACAGTTACAAATTTACATGATCCTATTGGAATAAGTGTAACAGGTGTCCCATTTTATAATCCATTTAGATCTACACTTGGACCCTATTATAGTCATATTAGAGATGTATATAAATATTCTACATTTGATAGTTTTGGAGGGTATGTAACTGGTCCAAGTACAGGAATTAATGGACCTGGTCCATATTATTATCCGGGATATTCTAGTGGGCTTGAAACATTAGTTCTTGATCCATCAAGTCAGCCCATCGAAACTCAAGATATAGCGGATACATTAGATGAACAAATAAATAAAATAGGAACAGAATCACATTCACCTATAGTAGGTTATATGCGGGACGGATACCCAATTTATGGACCAATTGGAACCACGTCAACCTTATTTGATTCAGAATTACAAAAATGCAGAGTTTTAAAAAGTAGTTACCAATATTTCGAAAAAAGAGATTTAGTTAGTCAAGCAATACAAGATCAAGGGTATGAATATCTACAAGGGCTAGGCGATTTAGATAAATGTAATGGTATATATTCCGCTACACCTGAGTATCCTAGAGGTTGTTATCATTATGTATTAAGTATTGACGCAAGTGGTAATGATACAAGTGGTAATTATGTAGGTAGAGATATTAGACGTGATTTTAACAATAATATATTATATCAATATAGAAATAATACGTCTGATATATCCCAAAATATTATACAAAGTACTTACCCTCATAGTACAATTTATTATAGAGGAACGCCTGGAACATATACAAATGTGTTAGATATGATAGGATATTCGCATAGTTTATCATATAACAATTTTGAATTATATATGTTTTATGAACCATCATATTTTGTTCAGGATTACGATATTAGTAATATAGATTTAGCATTAAAGAGATGGGATGAGATTATAACAAGTATACCCAAAAGAAATATATTAGGTGTAGAAACTGACCAAAAAATAAAAATAAATGTCGAATTTAAATTGCTTTCAGAACAAGGAGTGTTGGGATATAATTCAACTAAAAAATTATTGGATTTGCAAAATAACGATGCATATGGTAATAGTATTTTAATAGACTGTGAAGATATAAATGCGTTATATGCAATAATTAATGATAATATTGGAACAAAAATACCAATTGAAAATACAGTAGTGATGAATACTCAATATACATCTCAATTAGCTTCATGGCCAAGATCTGATGGAAATAATAGTTACTATTATACATTTTTGCATGAGGTCGGTCATGCGTTGGGTATAGGATCATTGTGGTTTTTAAAAGGAACGAAATCAACGTATGTTGATCAAGATGATGGACAAACAAAGCATGTATACACAGCTGAACATGGTAAACGTGAATATCAATTTTATACATTAGATTTAGATACACAACTATTGACTGGTCTTCCAATAGAGGATGATGGAGGGCATGGTACAGCATCTGTTCATCCCGAAGAAGGCGACGAAGGACACATATCTTTAAATAATCGAAAAATAAATGGTGTATTTCATCCTGGATTGGATACTGAATTAATGACAGGATTTATAGAATGGGGTTCAGATCCATTACCGCTTAGTCGTATTACAATCGGGTTTGTTCATGATGTTGGATTTGGTGTTGATTATACAAAAGCAGATCATTATGTAATAGATGGTTACCCACATGATCAATACCATTCTTAATAGTTAAGTATATTCCAAATAAATAATAAAATATTATATTCTATTATGAATATAATATTTGCTTGTGATAAAAAATATGGAATCGGTATAAATAATAAATTACCTCCATGGAAAATAAAGGGAGATCTTGTTAGGTTTAGTAAATTAACTACTGGAGATGGAAACAACGTAGTTTTAATGGGAAAAAATACATATTTATCGTTACCAAATCAATATTTGAAAAATAGACAAAATATAGTTGTATCAAATACATTATTTGAAAAATATAGTGAGAACCATAATAAAATTATGTATTGTGGAGAAGATATTATATATAGCATTCAGAATAATACAATTTTTTTACCAAATTTTTCCGATGCATATAAATATGCGAAACATTATGTATCAAATAATTATCAATCGGGAGTTATTGGTGAAATTTGGGCAATTGGGGGATCATTAATATATGAAAAGGCAATTGAATTAAATTTAATAAACAACATATATGTTACTTATGTAAATGAAACGTATAAATGTGATACCTTCTTGAGTGATAGAACAATAATATTTTTAAATAAACATAAAAATAAAATAAAAGAAATAGTAAAAAGTTATCATATTGGATACGATGAACATGAATATTGTATCTATGTATATTAATTCAAAATTCATTTTAATTTTATACTTCTCTTTCGTTTTGTTTTAATTCTTTTTGATTTTGTTTTCTTACCGCCATGTGATGTTTTATTTTTAGTTGGAGAAGATAGAGATACTAATCGATCATAAAATTTATTCCCTAATATTGTTGAATGTTTATTCAAATCTTCTTTAGTTTCAACTTTAGCCCCTCCTCCACCTGCTTTTTGTCCTACAAACCAACCTCTATATTCTTTTGCTTCTGCCTCCATTATTTTCATACCATCCTCACCATCTCTTTTTGTAATTCTTATTGAATCTGCTGCTGAAGAATTATCTCCATCTAGACCCATTTCAGCAACTTGAATTGCTCCATGTACTTTATCAGGTGGTGCAAACTCACCACCTGTTCTAGGTAAGATATGAACATGAACATGTGGAACACTTTGACCTGCACTTTTTCCATCTTGCATCGCAATATTAAAATCAGTAATATCTCTATTATCTTTAATTGCCTTTTCTATAGTATATACGGCATTATATAGTTCTCCTACTAATTCAGGTGTCATATCATAAAATTTTTGCGGGGCTCCCATGGACTTTATTGATGTTGGTATTACTAAAACATGGTCGGGAAGTATAGGACTAATATTCACAATTCCAATAATGTTATCTTTTTCATAAAATACTTGTCTTTCATCAATCGGAAAATTTCCAAAATATAATTGACGAGATTCGCTCATATATTAAGATTCTATTTTATTTAATAGAAGTTTCAGAAAATCGGATGAATTTTTACTTTGAAATTTATAATTTATTAATTCACAAGGAGATACAATATTTTCTTTTAATTTACCGATATATTGTTTTGGGAAACTCACACTAAAGAAGTGTTTATACATGGTCTTTATTAAAGGAATACTAGCGTATTTCATTTCAAGTGTTACATCAATTCTGCCTGGTCGAGTTAATGCTGAATCTAATTTATTATACTGATTCGATGTAATAACTAAAATTCTACCTGGATTTTCTTGTATGCCATCTATAATATTTAAAATAAAGGATAATGTAATTTTATTTTTTATTGGAGGTACCTTTTTATATGTATCATGTGTAGATTTTCCGGTTATTACATTATTTATTATATTTTTCAATTTTTCGTTTTTATTCAATTGTTCTTCATTTTTCAATTGTTCTTCACTTATCAATTCTTCTTCATTTTGTATAGCATTATTTCTTTCAAATACGATATCGCTCATACAATCAATATCTTCTAATACTATAATAACATCTTTAAATGAATATATTTTTTTCCCAACACTTTGACATCGTAATTTAGTAGAGAAAGCCTCTATAAATTCTGTTTCGGTTTCAATTTTATTTAATGAAATAGTAATAAGATGCCTTTTTGTTTTATTAGCAAGTGCTTTTATAAATGAAGTTTTTCCTGTTCCAGGGGGTCCATGTAACCCGATACCAAGTGTATAAGGTATACCCCATTTATAGTAATAGTTTTGGTTGTTTAAGAAAAAATCAACTCTTTTTAGTGTATCTTTTTTACCATCAAAGAACAGATTTTCAAATGTTTTACTACTATTAAACTGATTTTCGGTCCATAAACAGACACCTTCCGAAATATCTTTTAAATAATAATGATAAAGATTACCTTGGCGTTCTTTGTCTTTCTTCATTTTGTATTCTATGTGTAAATTATTCAAAAAATCATTTAAATAATACACATCTTTAGTATAAGAAAAAAGTGTCATTATAATTTGTTCTTGGTCAACTTCTGTTTTTGAATAACCAGATTGAATTTCTAATTTATTATTTGTGGTGTGCACTGTTAAGTGAATATCATTATTAAGGTAAATAGGCGAAGATTGGTTAATAACAAATTGATGAGTTGAAATTTTTTCATTATCCTGCTCATCTGCATCTATTTGAAATGATCTCCATTCTTTCATAGCATATATATTGTTATTCTTACTACTAACTGTATATTCCCATAAAGCATTAAATAATTCACTTGTTACTACGCTAGACTTTGTAGCATAATTACTGTGTTTTAAATAACGGTCTCCTATAATCTCTAATTCAGCTGGGCGTGAAATAAAATTAAAATAGTAAAATCTTAAAAATAATACTTTATGTAACGTATTATAATCAAAAAAATGTAATGCTATAAATAATAGTATAATAGGTGATGACATTATAATATAATAAATATTACTTTCATTTTCTAATAATTTTGTAATAATTGGTTGAACTGATGCAAATTGAATAATTTGTGTTATACCATCAGGAAACATTAACTATAGAATATAGTAAAAATGTATATTTAAATAGTATTGAAATATACAGTTTATTTAAAAAACTAGCCATTTTCTTGTTTTTTTCCCCTTACTATGGCGTTTTTTTCTTTTTTTAGTTGTTTGTTTATCGTTTTTAGCTGTTTGTTTATCGTTTGTAGTTGTTTTTTTGTCATTTTCTTTATTTTCCCCCTTTTTTACTTTTTTTAACATAGTTAATAATTCTTTTTCAGAGAATTTTTTCCATTCGGTATCTTCAACATGATCCCCTGCTGGTCTATATTTTAAAAACCAACGATCATACTCTATGGTATTTTGTTTTGACTTTAATGTTTTAAATGCCTCTGATTTTTCTTGTCTCAAATCTTCTTTTGTTATACCAGTACCATAACAATCAATATTAAACCTTTTTAGAATTCCTTTTTGAGATAATCTATTTTTCTGTTGAACATTATATAAAAAATCAGCCATGCATAAAATACGTTCTCTATTGAAATAATCTCTTTTAGAATAAATGAATGATAAAAAGAAACTTAACATAGTGTCAATAGTAGCTATTTTATATTTTACGTTATCAACTTCAATTTCATTATAACTATGGCAATTAACAGGTTTATATATTAAGCAAACAGTTTGATTATTTACTTTAACTTCTGTATGTTCTGGAACAATTTGTAAAGTAATAGAACCAACCGGTTCATGTTGAATAATATTAATGTTTTTTTCATCAATATATTTATCCATTAACCGTTCTTTAATTAATATTGCTGCTTTATTAACATCTTTTGCTAGAATATCGAATTGAGAATTTTCTCTATTAAATTTCTTTTTTATAGAACTACTCATAAATCTTGAATATAAATATGTTGCATAACCTCCAAAAAATATAAACCCATTATCTGTAATTGCATCTCTAATACATTTATGTATTTTCAACGCCTTTTCTTTATCAAATTTAAAACCTGATTGTAATTTTCCAGCGGCACACGATTTTAATTTGAGGGGATAATTTTTATTAAGGGCATTTAATCTTTTTTGTACTTTTTCCCATCTACTTACATCACCACCTGGCCTAGATATTTCTAAATACATTAACATTCGCAAGAAGTTAGGAGGAGTATATTTAATCTGAGCAACATTAATAGCTTCTTTTTGAACAACATCATATACTTCTTTACTCATTTGTGTAATATCAGCGACAGGAATAAAATTTACAAATACTTTATATGTACCATAATGAGTACCCGCAGTAGCTAATACTTCATCATAACCATTCTTTTTATAAACATCTGCTAATTTTTTGGCATCTTGCATAGCGTCTGATGAAAAGAAGTCATAATCGGGCATTTCAACATCAAAATTATAAAACTGATCTCTTTTTGGTAAAATGTTATTTATAGCTGTTCCTCCATAACAAACTAGTTTGTTATCTTTTATAAAATTTTCAACAATATTTATTATTTCTTTGACTTCTGCTGTATTTGTAATTTCCTCTCCCTTCTTTGCTTCAATTTTGATAACAGCATTCCTTAATATTTCAAGTTCACATTCTCCAAAATCTTTAGATTTACAATTAGTATATCCAGTTGAATGTACTTTATTGTCTTTTTCATCTTCTTCATCCTGTCGCATACTTTTTTTAGTCCTTTTATGATTAGTAGCTTTTGTGTCTCTAGATGTATTTTTACTAGATTTCTTTTTATATTTTCCCATATATATATTAATAATAGATAATTAATAATATATAATTAAATTCGTAAATTGTAGTGTTGATCTTTTACTTCTCTATCTCTATATGACAAATTAGGATCCTGTAAAGGTGGTAGTTTAACCCTTTTATCAATTTTTCTTAATTTTTCGTTTTTTAATACGAATGATGTTCCATAATCATTAAAAAATTTAGTATAATACTTCATATTTTCATCATTATTTTGTAAATTCATTGCTACTAGTTGACAACCATATTTTAAAGGAATTGTAGGATTTACGTTGTCGGGGTTCGCTGATATATCAGGTATTACCATACTCATTGCAGTTTTATTATAATCGATTAGTTCTTTAAAATCTTGTACATAGGATACGTCATAATTTCGATGCAAACGCATAAACATAGAATTACTGCATATATTCACATATCTGTCTAAAGATGTATCTTCAAATACACTATTAGTTTTATCTACACAAATAATAACTTTTCCTCTCAATTTTTCAATAGGAATATCTCCTAAATTTTTATCGCTATATTCTCTTCCGTATTTTTTGTGTAATAGATTCCTTTCAGGAAATACAGCTTTTAATGTATCAGCCATTTTTCCATAAATCACTTTATTTTCACTTTTAATTCTAAAATGTAATATCATTGGATCATGTGGACACGGAGAGGGAGTATTAAACGATTCTTCTGCGACAACTTTCATCGCCTTAATAAATGGTATAAAATTACGAGATTCTTTTACATAATTTGTTTTTGCTGAAGATGTTGCTATTACAGGCTCGTTATTAATAGAATAGATTTCAAAATCTAAACATCTACATCCCTGTTTGATACCGTTACGTAATGCACAAAGATCAACATAATCTTTTTTAAACCCCCCAACCGCACAACAGTTATAGGATGTTTTTATATGAAAATCACGAAATGCATAATCTGAAAGTCTTCTAGACACTTCTTCTGTATTTTTACGGTTATTTGTATACTGAGTAATTGTGTCGGGACCTGCTTTATTAATATCAAGTGATGCAACAGCAGCAGTATTTGGATATATAATTTTTAAATCGCTACATTTACTATCATCGTCATAATTATTACTGTCACTTCCAAAAAAGTTTTCTACGATAGGTTGAGGCATAATAAGACTTAATACATTTTTAAGAATATCCATATATTAATACTATAAATAATTATTAAATTAATTTAATAATATTATTTATAAATAGCGATAATTCTATTTCATCTTCATGAATATCATGAAAAATATGAATATATTTACAAATATAAGGAATTACTTTATATTTCTCTTCATCAGTTAGAGTGGTTGTTAATTTTACGTAACTAAAAAAACAATCTAATATATCCATTACTGAATACCCTTGATCATATATATTTTTTAACAGCTCTATAGCTTTTAATAATTCTTTTTTTTTAATAAATACTATTAATTTATCAAAAATTGCATCATTTATGTTTGTACACAACGAATTTATAACTTCATCATTAATGGTACTATTGTATAATTTGAATTTTTCTAAATAATTTATCATAATACGTAATGATTTTTCACAATATTTAAAAAATAAGGTATATGATTCTTTTTGAATAACAATATTTTCATTACTGGTTATTATTTTACAAATTTTATTTAATTTCATATCGTCCACTTTTGGAATTGGAATTATGATTAATCTGGATTGTATGCTTTCAATAATTTTTTTTAGATTAGTACATGAACAAATAAAATGCACATTTTTTTGATAATAATCAATACAATTTCTAAATACTTGTTGGCTTTGTTGGTTTATTAAATCTAAATCATCTATAATTACTATTTTTTTCTTATTTTGTATTATACTACACGTTTGACAAAAAGTTTTAACTTCATTCCTATAAAAGTGTATTCCTTGTTCTTGTGCTGAATTTAAATATATAATATTACCACTATATTCTTTTTCATTATATCCGGTATAATATTCTTTAATAATACATTTTAAAATTGTTGTTTTACCTGCATCGGGATCACCCACAAATAGTAAATTCATAGTGTCTATATTTATCATGCTATTTATGAAATCATATGTATCTTCCTTTAGTCCAAATTGTTTCAAATTATCAGGTTGATATTTTTTTATAAAAGAGTCCATTATTTATTATTATAAGTAAAAATGTATTTAAGTTTTTGTATAATATAATCTAAATGAGTAATTATTATAATACTTTGGGTGTTTCAGAAAAGGCAGAGCTGCCGGAGATAAAAAAAGCATATCGAAAATTATCACTTGAACATCATCCTGATAAGGGAGGTAATGAAGAAAAATTTAAGGAGATAAGTGAAGCATATTCAACATTAGGAGATAGTGAAACGAAAAGAGAGTATGATTTACAAAGAAGAGGTGGTGGCATGCAGCGTGGGATGCATAGTGGTATGCATAGTGGAATACCAGCCGATATATTTAATATGTTTTTCGCTGATAGGGGCGGCGGAGGAGATCCATTTTCTGGGTTTGGACATCCTATGGGAGGGATGCAACATCCTATGGGGGGGATGCATAATCCAAATATTAGAGTGTTTCATAATGGTAGACAACAACCAAGGGCGAATATTCCAAAAAAACCCGATCCAATAAAACAAACAATATTTTTATCTTTAAAACAGGCATATGATGGCTCTAGTGCCCACATGGTAACCATTCAAAAAAGAATAACAAAGGATGGTTCATCCAAAATGGAAAATGAAACAATTTATATTGAAATACCAGACGGAATTGATGATGATGAGAAAGTATATTTAAAAAATAGAGGTCATATTACGGATAATTTAGTTGGTGATATAGAAATAACTTTTAAGGTTAATAATGATACTTCTTTTATTAGAGAAGGATTGAATATTACAATAAATAAGGAAGTATCTTTAAAGGAGGCGTTGGTGGGATTTTCATTTGAAATTGATCATTTAAATGGTAAAAATTATAAAATTAGCAATCAAGCGGGTAATATAGTTAAACCCGGATATGTTAGAGAAATATGTGGAATGGGAATGAAACGAGGGGGTCAAATAGGAAGACTATTCATAAAATTTAATATTAAATTTCCTGAAAAATTAAACGAAAAACAACTAGAAACGTTAGGTGATATATTAGATTAAAAATTGGTTCAAATTTGTAGAATCAATATTATTATTACATTTGTGTTTCATATTCTAAATTTTCGGATATATCATCTCTCGTTACAATTCTAGTACCGTCATACCATTCAGCTTCTCTATCTTGAAAAATATACCCCCTATAGCCTGGACCATATTTTGCACAATTCTCAAATCCAAGTAAGGGTGCCCGAATAAAATGTCTATACATACCATCTATGGGTTGATGCCAACATGGTATTCTTCTTAAAAGTTCTTTAATGCCAGTTTTATTTATAGCGTATGCATGAGTTGCATATCCATTTGCATTATTCGGGTCAAATGGTTTTGTTTTATTATCCACTTCAGTATTTGGTATAATTAAACCAATATATACAAAATCGACATTACTATTTATATTAAGAAAATCATTTTTTAGAACACTTTTAAAATCTGTTCTTTCTATATTTGATGTTAATTCGATATCATCTTCAAATATAAAATAATATGTATCATCTTCTCTATCAAGTATTTCATGAAATACTTTTTGTGTAGTCATCGTTAAGCTTTTAAACCCCCGGGGTTTTCCATAACCTTTGCAATGTCTACATTTTACACAGTTTTTTTCACTATTACCAATTTCTGATGATCTTTTATCGATAGGAATTACTCTATTAATTTCATCAAATTTTATATCATGTAACAATTTAATACAATGGTCATTTCGACTATAATCGATATCTAAATTTATATAATAACAAATTAGTTTATCTAGAGTAATCATATTATTTTAAAAACTAATTATTTAAAATAATATACGAATTATAAAATTTTTATGAAATTTTTTTGGTTGGTATATCAGCAGATATTAGATAAATAGAATTTTCGGTTTCCGCTATGAACTCCGTTTCAACTTTATAAATTTTTCCGATTGGACTAGTATACTCTTCCTCACTTTTTACTAAAAGCTTCTCATTATTTTCTCTAACTCCAATAAGAGCCTTTTTATCTAAAGAATGGACCCAGTAGTCCATCATAATTGGTTTGTCTTGTACAATTGACAGTTTCACAGCATGCTTCATCGTCAATTCGGTTGGAGTTCGATACGAGGATTCCGTTGAACTTTCAGCGTTTTCATTCATTTTATAAATTATTGCTTTAAATTCTTTAAATACTTTTAAACGAATTAAATAAAAAACATATGCTAATATATGGATAGTTCACATTTGTCGCTAAAAAATATTGATATTTATATGGAAAATATGGAAGTTTCCCTAAAAGATGTATATATATGTCTAAAACAAATGTTTGAACAATATATAAAATGTTGTTTAGATGCAAATAATAAAATTGACAAATATTATATTGACAAGGGTATAAATATAATAGTGAATGTCTTTAAAATTATATTAATGTATACGAAAAATTTAGATATTGCAAAAAAATATGCATTCAATAGTATTTATTACTACATAGAGTATATAAATCAAATTACAAATACCGATACTGAAATAGTATTTATAAACTTAACCCTAAACGATGCAATACTTTATGTGTATAGAAAATCAATTTATGAAATATCAGATTCTTATAAAAAAAAATTTAAATTAAATGCAGATGATAATTCAAAATTTAATAAAATTGGCGAGTTAGTGTTATCATATCAGTCTATGTATTCTACATATTTTAACACCGTTACAAATATTAATGAATTAGAGCCGAAAGTTCTAATAAAAATTAACACTTTTTTTGAAACATTATTTAATAAAAAACAATTAAATTATTCGGATAAGTTAAACATCTTATCTAAATTAAGTAGTAACCATTCAAATATATTCGAATATAACAAAAATACAGATATTATTATAGATGACATTATTAATAAAATGAATAATATTATTAAATAGGAGTAGTTATTGTTATTTTCTTTTTTCTTATTTTTTTCTTTTTATTTTTTTCAGATGGTATTAACTCTCCGGGTTGTTTAATATCATAATACTCATCATGTAATACTTGTTTCAAAAATTCATATACAATATAAAGAGCTGCTTCACTACATTTCCCTACAATAAGTATACTTCCAGTTCTAAAAATCATGAATGAAATTACATAATCGATATTGTCATGGTGAACTTTATATTTACATTGTATTCCAGGATATGAACATGGATCAAACGATGCATTTATTTTATATTTTGTTTTTAATTTAGCGAATAGTTTATCTCTATTAATTAAATATCCGCATGAGAAGTTAGAATTAATAAGCACAGTTTCTACCTTATCCTTAATAAAATTAATTAGAGGATAATAATTAACCATTATTGTTTTAATAAAATCAAGAGCTTTATGAAATAGTATATCATCTTGAATTCCTGGTATTTCAACTTTACCAGTATTAAATATTTTGGTATGTATTTCTTTGTATATACCGTTATGCATTAATCTAATTAACAATACAAAACAATTGTAAAAAGCACTTTTGGGTTTACTTCTATAGCTCATGATGTCTTTTTTTGCAATACCAACGCTTATCTTTCTAATATCTTTAAATCTTATTTTATCTCCATTTTGAACATCTACGTGTTGTATTAATGTTTCTTCTACAAAATTATGTTCCTTTTCATTTTCAGTATTTACTAACATGGTTTGATAACTGTCTGTATCTAGAGAATTAAACTTCATCTGTTTTTTTATTATACCTTCTTTATTTTCATAATATTGGATTAAATTCAATTTCCAAAATACTGTATACAGGTCTATATCACAATTTAGATAAGAAATCTTGGTTTTGGTGGATATATATATATCTGTCGATTTAGGAGTATCTTCTATAGATCTGTCCGTAATACTTTCGCTAGTATCCCCATCAGGTGTTTTATTATGTGAATTTTCAAAAAAAGATGCCCATTCATCCTCTAAGTCCATATTATGATATATAATATATCCTTTAAGCTGGTTAAACAAATCAATTTTATATGGTTTACTATTAATATTAATTATTTATTAATATTAATTATTTATTAATATTAATTAAAAATATATACCTATAATAATGGATACACTCCAAGAAGGCTGTATGGATGTACCAAAAGTAGGCTATCCTATCGTACGAACTGCTTCTCAAGAATATACTCTTAAACAAAATACATTTGACCCACATTTTACAGGATCTCCTCCTGTTAATAGTTTTTTAGAAAAACTATATAAGCGTGAAGCGAAACATTTCAATAGTCCTACATCTCCTTCAGTTAAAACCTCAAATGCTAAACAGTCACATAATTTTTCATTTGATAAATAAAATATTTAATATAAGTTTCATTTTTTATTTGGTGTATATGAATTATATTTTCAACAAAATTTAAAAATTTTTCATTTACAAAATCATATTTATTCTCAATCACATAGTTAAAATAATTTTTTATCATGTGTTTC
>Ga0114994_10000973_pt1 | contig 20092 bp, 13 predicted proteins | sample ArcticOcean_MG_C_9_FD_87043 | JGI IMG/M metagenome (GOLD analysis project Ga0114994, IMG submission 87043) | Marine microbial communities from western Arctic Ocean - ArcticOcean_MG_CB2_152 | ecosystem: Environmental > Aquatic > Marine > Oceanic | place: Arctic Ocean: Canada Basin | collected...
GTCCTAAAAAGCCAGGCGGCTGCGTCGTTGGCGCCATGCCGGACTGCCCCGACATGGCCGTCTCCACGAGCGAGTTGACGCTGTGCGTCGTGGCCATGGCCGGCGACTCGGGCCGCACGGACGCGGCGCGGCTCGGCGGCGCGCTCGCGTCCATGGCGGAGCCGGAGTCGCTCATCTTTCTCTGCTATTTAGGGTGTACTTGGTGGCAGCTGCGGTTACAGCCAATGGGTGTCTGCGGCGCAGCTCTCGTCGTTGGATCTCAATCTAGCGGTGTACGTCGACACTCACAGCCACGCGCAGGCGGCAGCAGTCAGCAGATTCAGCGGTATGGCGAGTTTGGTCCGCAGCTAAAATGCTAAATAAACCCGCACGCTATTTTGCCAAACTTCCAGGATGCGTCCTCCGGGAGTTTATACCGCTAGCTAGCCCTCCATGGGAGAGCGCTGAGAATTTGTTTTTTGCTCAGCTTCGCGCTCGTCACGAGGAGTGGCAGCTTTTGCCATCGACATTGATCGATTCCGCTGCCCGCAAGGCCGCAGGCGTCGCAGGCGTCCTCGGTCGCGGTGGTCCCGGCGCGGCAGCATCAAGCAGGCGCCAGATGGCGAGGTGGGCAGCCTTCGGCTTCGTGGCGGCCCTCGCCGGCGCCGCGGAGGACGTCTGCGCGCGCGATTATATGAGAAGCCGCAACGGCACGCTCGCGGACCGCATCGCCGTCGTCTTCCGGGGCGAGGCCTTTCGCAATTCGGGCCAGCAGCACATGCGCGGCACGTGCGGCTGCGCGCTCTCGCTCTTGACCCAGAAGCGCATCTACGACGCGCACGCCAAGTGGTTCGCTCTCCTAGAAAAGGGCGGTCTCAAGGTGGACGTCTTCGCCGCGACGAGGCCGTGCACGGCCAAGGCGGCCTACAACGCCACGGACAAACTAAGGGAGTGGTACGGTGATAGAATGAAGGCCGCCGTGGACGACCCGGACGACGGGCTGCCCTTCGCGCAAGTGCGGAACCGAGAACGGGCCATTCGGCTCGTGCGAGACCACGCCACCCATGAGAGGATACGCTACGCCCACTTGTTACTCATGCGCTGGGACTTCGAGGTCTACCCCGCGAAGTGGCGGCCCGGGTGCGTCTTCGACGGCACGCTCAAGGACGCGGTGCACCTCGTGTGGCACACGAAGGACAAGGACAAGCTGCAGAGCGTGCCCGGCGCCTTCGCGGACTGCTTCTTTTCGCTGAATATTGAGGACAGAACAGGACCCCTCATCACACAACCACGCTGCATCTGGGACGCGTGTCTGGGCGACCTGGGGCAGAAGACGGGCCTCGGCCGGCCGCCGAAATACCCCCCTTTGGTGCCCAAGCACCCGTGGCGCGAGGGCGAGTGCCCTTCACCCTGGGCGGCCAAGGTCTCGACCCGGGCGGACCCCCGGCTCTCCACCAAGGCCCTGGAGGCTCTTGCGGAGTGCGAGCGCGCCGACCCGCGGCGCGCGGACGTCTACTGGGCTTGCGACGACCAACACCCTGGCAGGATGCAGCGCGACGGGAACGGCTGCATCCGGAACGGCGTCGTCGAGAGGAATGATACTGCGGTGCGTCCGTCCCCGTTCCACGACCCCGCGACGGAGCGTCCGTTCCCGTTCCCCGCGGCGGCGCACATGCTGGCGCACCGGAAGCGGAAGCCGTGGAAGGCGGGGCGGTCCTTTGGCGCCAACGCGCTCGGGAAGCTGCTCACGCGGCAGCCGTAGTTGTCTAATGTGTATTACATACAGTTAGTCGGTCTTGCGCGAGCCCCCGCCCCCTTGTTGCCGCTCGTCGTGCTCGCTGCCGCCGCGGCGCCGGCTGAGGCGCCGGGCCCCGGTCGTCGCGGCGTCCGTCATCAGGACCTCCTCGGGCTCGGCCTCCATCGCGGACAGGCGGATCGCCTCGGCGATCTGGCGCTCCTCCGCGGTCTCCGCGGCGGTCGCTTCGAAGAGCGCCGCCTGGAGCTGCGCGTCGTCGTCGTCCGCCGCGCGCGGCGACGGCGCGCCACCGTCGGCATACGCGAGCGCGCGCGCCAGGTCCTGGTCGCCGTCGTCGCCGCCCAGCCCCGCCTCGGCGCGCGACGCCACCAGGGCCCGCTCGAGCTGCGCGTCGACGCCCGCCGCGAAGGAACTTTGCTGGGGCCGCGTCGACTGGAGCAGCGCGCGCTGGAGCGCCGGGTCGTCGTCGCCCGTGGACAGGCGCCGCTCGAGCGGAGGCGGGCCGCCCCCGCCGAGGAACGCTGCGAGCACCGCGTCGCCGTCGTTGACCGACGCGCCGCCCGCGCCCGCGAGGCGCCGCGCGACGGCGGCGTCGTCCTCATCATCGTCCGAGTCGTAGATGTCGTCCTCGGCGGCCCGCTGGGCGTCCTGGCGCGCCTGGAAGGCGTGCGCCAGCGCCTGCGCGCCGCCCGGCGCGTTCATGAGGCCCTCGAGGAGCCCGCCGATGCCGTTCGCGGGCCCCATGAGTGCCTCGGGGCTCTGCGCCGCGTCGGGGCGCCGTATGTCGGGCGACCGCGGCGCGTCGTCCTGCGCCATCGCGGCCGCGATGGCCGCCTGGTCCTCGGCGCTCATGCCGCCGTCGCCGGCCCCGGCCAGCACGTTGCGGCCCGCGGCCGCGAGCGGCGTCGGCGGTGCCGGCGCGGGCGGCGGGGGCGTCGGCTCGACGGCGATTTCCTGCTCGCCGAGGTAGAGGATGGAGCCGTTGGCGCCGAGGCCCGCCGCATCGAGCCGCGAGGCGTCGTCGAGCTCCTGGGCGCCCTGCGGGTCTTTGGTCAATTTTTGGCTGGCGACGGCGATCTGCTTCTCCCGCGCGATCTGGGCCTTGACCGCGGCGAAGGTCATCGTGGCGTCCGGGACCGTGAGCCGCCACATGCTCTGCGAGCTGCGGACGCGCAGGGTGAGGGGCATCGTGCTACTGGGCGTGCTCGATTTGGTGCTGTGCGTTGGAGCGGGCTGGCTCTTTGGCTGCTTGCTGGCGTGCCTTGGGTGCGAGCCGAGCTGCGTGGCGCGTGGACACCTGGCGCTTTGCTGCTTGCTGGCTGTGCTCTGTACCGAGCAATCGATAAGAGGACGTTGGACTCGGCCATCGAAACCCGTACGTATAACCTTCAGCGCGTCGCGCTCGCAGCACCATAAAACCAGCCGTTGCGACGTTAGATATCAGTTATTTAGCCGGGCTATGACCGTCCAGAAGCTGTGGTAACAATTCAGTACTGCACGGCTGCGCATCATGCATAGCATCACACTGCTGGCAGCATGCGTGGCGTCGCTCAGCACGCCGCGCGGGCCACCGTTGCACGCCATACAGCAAAGGGCGACACGCATCGATACGCCCGCGACCGCGGTGCCGCGCCGGCTGGCGTTCCGCGCGGCCGCGGCCGCGGCCGCGCTGGCGGCGAAGCCGTCGAGTGCGCAGAGGCCGGTCACGACGCTCCTCACCGAGGACATCGACCAGCCGCCGACCGACCAGCGAAGGTATCGACTCATTTCCTTCAGCAACGGCCTCCGCGCGTTATTAGTGTCAGACGACACGGCGGAGACGGCCGCCGCGGCACTCGACGTGCATGTGGGCTACGCGTCGGACCCCCTCGATCGCCCGGGCGTGGCCCACTTTTCGGAGCACATGCTCTTTCTAGGGAACAAGCAGTACCCGACGGAGGGCGCCTTCGGCGAGTACGTGCAGCGGCGCGGGGGGAGCTCGAACGCCTACACGGCCGCGGAGGACACGTGCTACCACTTCGACGTGGACGCGTCCGATTTCGCGGGGGCCCTGGACCGCTTAGCGGCGTTCTTCGAGTCGCCGACGTTCTCGCCCTCGGGCGTCGAGCGCGAGCTGGAGGCCATCGAGAGCGAGGACTCGAAAAACCAATTGAGCGACGGCTTCCGCCTGCTCCAGCTCGACCGGTCCGTGCGCGGCGCGGACACGTACACGCACTTCGGAACGGGAAACCGGGCGACGCTGCTCCAGTCCAACGACACGACGCCGGCGCGCTACGCGTCCCTGCGCCGCGTCCTCCTCGACTTCCACGAGCGCTACTACACCGCGGACCGGATGGCCCTCGTGGTCCTTGCCAGGGAGCCCCTCGACGACCTGCAGCGCCTGGCCGAGGCCAAGTTCGGTCGGTTGCCGCGCGGGACCGGGCCGCGGAACCCCGCCGTGGCGCCCACGGCCCTCGTGCCGCCGACCAACGGCCTCCGCCCCGCGCTCCTCGTCGCGCCGGTCGGGGCCGCCCGACGACTTGCGCTCAGTTGGCGCGTGCCGTACGCCGGCGACGTCGATGCGGCGCGGCGCGCGGAAATCCGGTCGAAGGCGGGATCTATAATAGCCTCGGTCCTTGGGGACGAGGGCGCCGGGAGTCTGTTGTCGTGGGCGCGCGGCGAGAACTACGCCGCCGGAATTAGTGCGTCGGCATCGCCGGACGGCTCGAGCGGCCTGCGCCTCGACATCGCGTACGAGCTGACGTCCAAGGGGCTCAATTTCTGGCCGGACCTCGTCGCGGCCACGGTGGGGGCCCTGGCTAAGCTCCGGGTGGCCGGGGTCCCGAGGTACCGCGTCGAGGAGCTCGACCAACTGGCGGAGCTGTCGTGGCGCTACTCGGAGCCGGGGGGCGCCGGCGACGTCGCCAAGGGCCTCGTTACGAACGTCCAGGAGGTCGGCTGGGATACCACGCCGGACGATCAACGGCGCATCCTCTCTTTATTCCGTCGGCGTGGCGCGGGCGCTGGTTCGTCGACCGACGCGCAACTGGACGCCACGCGCCAGCTCCTCGAAACGGGCCTCGTCCTGGAGAACCTGTGCCTGACGGTCGTAGCGCGCGAGTTTCTCCGGAAGGACTCGTACTGGCCGCGACTCGCGCAGCGCGAGCGGTGGTACGGCACGGCCTACGAGCCGTACGCCTTCGACGGGGCCTCGATCGCGCAGCTCCAGAAGTTACGAGCGCCGCCGCGCGGCACCATCGTCGCGCCGCGGCCGAATCCGTATTTGCCGCGGGACCTCCGGTTACGCGCTCCCCCGCCGGAGCCGCGGCCGCCGCCGACGCCGCTCGCGGCCGACGACCCGACGGCGCCGCAGCCGCTCGCCGTCGGCGGCCAGGCCGATGAAATGCTGCAAGCGAGTTTTTCAGACGTTCCGGGCGCCATCCGATGGTCCGTATCGTACTCCACCGACCGCGAGTTCGGCCGGCCGCGCGGCGCCGTCTTCGCCACCGCGCGCGTCGGCGCCGTGGGCGAGTCGCCCGAGAGCTACGTGCTGGCGCTGTTCTGGCGGCTCGCGTGCCTCGACGACCTGCGCGAGCGGCTCTGGCCCGCGCGGACGGCGGGGCTCCAGTATGCGCTCGACATCGGTCCGCGCGGAGTTTCACTTTCGTTCTCTGGCTATAGCGATGGCCTGGCCGCTCTAGCGCGCGACGTCAGCCAGAGCGCGGCGAAGTTCGTGCCCGACGAAGCGTCGACCGCACGCCTGGCCGACGTGATCCGCCGAGACCTCCAGGACAAATCCAAACCTTATGTGGCAGCAGGCTTCGCGGCTACGCGCGCTTTAACACGAGACGGCGCCTTCGCGGACCAAGCGCTCGTCAGGGCGCTCGACGCGATCTTCGCGGACGGCGCCGCGGGCGCTACCGCGCGCGTCAGGCAGTTCGCCCGGGACCACCTCTGGGCCGGCGGGCGGCCCGCGTCTGCGCGCGGCGGCGACATATTAGTTGAAGGCAACTTCGACGCCCGCGAAAGCCGCGCTCTAGCCGCGTCGATAGCGGCCGCGCTGCCGCTTCGGTTGGCGTCGGAAAGTAGCTTTCCAACGCCGCGGGGGCTCGCCCTACCGACTACCCCCGTCGTGCTCCGGATCGGTGCCGAGGAGATCGGCGAAGAACGGAACTCCGCGGCCGAGCTGCTTCTCCCCGTTGGCACGGGGCCGCGCGCCGTGGCGCTGGCGTCGGTGCTCTCGGCACTTTTGAAGCCCATATTCTTTGATGCTTTGAGAACCAAAGAACAACTAGGCTACGTGGTACAGCTGGGTCTGCGGGCCTTACCCGGCGCGACGCGGCCCATTGCTTTGGTGCTACTTGTGCAAGGCGAGTCGTCACCACAACTGCTAACTCGCCGCATGCGAAAATTCGTTACGACCGAGGCCTCAGCGGCAGTGAAGAGCCTCGACGAGACGACGCTCCGGGGTATCACGTCATCGCTCGCCGATCAGAAACTGGAGCCGGACAAACGGCTTTACGATAGGGCCGGTCGTCATTGGGAAGAACTCCGCCGGACGCGGGACGCCGCGATCGAGGGCGCCGCCCGAGCTCCAAATTGGAACAGGCGCTACCAGACGGCGGCCGCCTTGAACGCGCTGACCCTGTCCGACGTCCGCGACCTCTGGACGGATGTTGTTTCTGGCGGTGGAAGCTTTGCAGTGGAAGCTTGGGGCCGCGACGCGCCTTCGTTGGACACCGCGCCGGCCGACGGCGCGACGGTTGCGCGGAGCGCGGACGAGGTTCGCGCGGTGCTCAAGCTGCTCGACAGTGCAACGACGGTCGCGCGGAGTGCGGACGAGGTCCGCGCGGTGCTCACTGTTGGTTTTCCCCTCGCCTAGCTTGTGTGTGTAAGTTGCTGTGACTACTTTCAACTATGTGTTACCCCCATGCCCGCGCCCGGACGCCGCGCGCCCCGCGCACGCCCGTGCCCGCGATGTGCGGCATCGCGCCGCCCTTCCCGGACGCGCCGAAGCGCCCGCCCGGCCGCGCAGACACGTAGTTCCGCGCCGCGGGCACGCTCCGCATGCGCGAGCCGCTCATGCGCGGCCCCGTGCGCACCGCGCCGACGGACGGCATGCGCGAGCCGCCTCGCCGCGGCCCCCCCGCGGTCTTCGCGAGGGGCCGCCGCTTCGTGGACGTCGCAAGCGGCCGCCGCGACACGCCGAAGTTCCCCGTCCGGCGCGTGCCTAGGCCGCGCAGGGCGTCCGTGCGGCGCGCGTTCGAGCGCTTGATATCTAAGAAACCCTGCTCGGCGGTGTTCCGGCCGCGGCGGCCGCCCGCGGCGCCCCGGACTAAGGGCCGGCCCGCGCGCGCGACGCTCTGTTTTGCGCGGTCGCGCGTCTGCTTTCTATTGAGCCACGAGTTCATGCTGGTATCTCGCCGCGAGGGCTTGCGCTTGGAGAGCTTGTCCCTGGGCGGCTGCAGTTTCACGGCCCAGACGTCGCGCGAGGGCCGCGTCGTGCTTGGCGGCAACCGTTGCTTGGTGAAGGTCAGGGGGCCCCGCTGGCGCGTCATGCTGGCGGCCTTTTCCACCCGGTCATACACGGAATCCTTCTCGAGCGTGCAGATCCGCTTCTCCAGATCGACCAACCGATCTAAAGATGATATAACCGTGGTCAAGGTACCATGCGGCGCCGGCGGAAAGGGTCCTAAAACAGGCAGCACGTCGTGGCCCGGGGGCTCCGGCGTCCTGCCGATGTTCGCGGGCGGGACGCCGCTCTTCCCCACCATCTGGGACCTCGCAGCTTTATACGCGGCCTTCTTCTCCCTCAGATTTTCCCGTTTCTCGATCTGGACCCGCAGCTTCCGTAAACATTCGATGTGCCGATTGACCTCGGCGTCCAACCGCTCCTCCTCCCGCGCCTCCCTTGCTTGATACTCTAGGACAAAGTCTTTGGACACCTGCAAGGGCTTGGCCTGCTCCTCCTCGATGACGCGCTGCATCCAGGCCGCCTGGGCCCTTACTTTATCGTTGGCGACCGGCCGCTTTTCATCTTTTGCCTTCATCTGTTTGGTCTTGAGCAGAGCGGCCTTCAGCGCGGCGTCGTTCGCCAGCTTGTGCCAGTGCAACAGCTTCATCTCCGCTTTAATTTTGTCCGTCTCGGCGTTGGCCATGGTGGTTCACGGCTCGCCGGCGAAGCCTTGTGGTCTGGGCGCGGCGGCGGCGTGCGCGAAGCCTCTGAACGTGCTGCCTCTGAAAGTGCACCTCCGGGCTGCCCACGACGCGCTGTTCTCGCCGGTGCGTCTGCGGTGGCTGGTCCGGTGCCCCAGCGTTGCCTTTTCGGTAATTTACACTTGCTCTTGGCCTGCTTGGCCCTGCCTTCACGCAGCGCTAATTTCACCTCGGCGGCGACACTAGAAACAACGCTAGTGCGAAGAAACCGCCGCAAAAAATCTCGCCAGGACAAGAACGCATATCACTTGCAGATAAACATCGCTTAACACACCTAATCCGCGAACGCCTCGAGCGGCGCCCGGGTCCCGCCGACGACGGCCGCGTGGTCGCCCGCGAGGCGCACGCTCACGTCCAAGAGCGTGTCGGCGAGCGCGCCGACGGCCGCCGCGTTCGCCGAGGACGCCGTCCCCGCCTTGGCGCGCGCGTAGACGCCCCGGCAGATAGAGGCGATGCGGAAGTAGCCGACGCTCGAGAAGAGGTCGAAGTAGGGCAGGCCCGCGCGGCACAGCTTGGCCACGTCGGCACCGCGATCCTGCTCCTTGAGCGCGTCGGCGTACGCGTTCACGAGGACTTCGAGGGGCGGCACGCCGTGCCTCCCCTCCATATCCCTCAACCCCCGGAAGCCCGAGAGGGGCCCGACCACGAAGGGGGGGATCTGGTAGGGCATGCCGAGGTACGCGACGTCGGCCAACGGGTGGCCCAGCGTCGCGAGCTCCCAGTCCAGAATGGCCTCCACGTTTCCAGAGTCGTCGTAAATGAGGTTGTCGCACCGGAAGTCGCCGTGCGCGACACATAAAAGATCAACATCGCCGGCCACGTCCTCGGAATGCGTCGCGCACGCTTGGCTCAACCGTTGTGCATGTGCTACGACCCGGGCGTCCGTTGTTAACCCGAGCTTCTCGTCCGCCCCGTTATACTGCTTCGTCCAGGTTTTCACTTGCCTTGATAAATAACCGGCCTTCGGGGGCCCGCCCAGCGCCGTGACGAGCTCCGCGGGCGGCGCCGCCGAGTGCAGCGTCGCGGCCGCGCGCGCCGCGTTCTTGTATAACTGAGGCCTTTCCGCAACAGGCGCTCGTTCTAAATACGGGTCCCGGAAGTGCCGCCCTTCCACAAAGTCGTAGACCCAGAACCGCGTGCCGAGTATATCAATATCGTCGCAAAGGGCCAACGCCGTCGGCGCGGGCACGCCCAGCGGTTTTAGATAACTTGCGAAGGCGTGCTCCCGCCCCACGTCGTGCGCGCCTTTTAACAACTTGCCGCCCGGCTGCTTGCGCACGACAACCGCTCTATTGTCCCACCGGACCGTGAACGTCGGGTTCGACTGGCCGTGACTGAACTGGCCCAGTTTTATTTTGGCGGGGTCGCTGGGTGCGCCGAGCGTCGTGGCGAGGTAGTGGACAAGCTTGGCCGGGTCGAACTCGTGCCCTTTCCTAGGTTTGGTCTCGGCGGCGCGCTTGCCGCCCTTGTCGAGGAGGCGCCGCGCCATTAATGCGGCCTCGGGGAAGCGGTGGCACAGGGAGGCGACGACGTTCATTGTTCTTTTTTGCGTTGGCGCTGTGCGCGTGGGCTTGCTTTGCTGCTTGCTCTGCACAGCTTGCTCAAGTTGCTATGCACAGCTTGCTCAAGTTGCTGCAAGGGATCGCCGTGCGGCGAGAATCTCTGCGAAGCGGCACGGCCACGACGTCTGTGAGCGCACTGCTCAACGCTGAGGGCACAAGCGGCTCTAACTCACAGCTAATTGCCGAGCAAAAAACCCGGCTGATTTTAGCAAAGCTGCGAGGACCCAGGGCCATCCTTCTCGATATCTCTCTCAGCAACAGGCATCGGATGGAAGCTCGTGCTTTTTCGAGCCCAGCTCTCAAACAAAACAACGCAGCTCGCAGCACAGCGACCAAGCCTCGGGCACCAGGCGCGCGCGGGCACGCCAGGCGCCGTCGAGGCGGCACGACCACCGACCCCAAGGGACGAGGCGCTCGCGGGCAGCCCAGGCGCGCACCAGGCGCTCCACAGACACCATGCCGCGCGTCCTGCGCGGGAAGCCCGACCGGAACCCCAAGCTGCGGATCCGCGAGTTCGACGACACCGGGAACTTCGGCGGCAAGACCAGTCGGCGGGTGACCAAGTACGCCGGCTTCGCCGACCGGGAGGACGAGGAGCATCGGATCGCCACGCTGACGGCGCGGCGGCTGCGGCGGGAGGCGCGGGACCGGCCGCCGCGCGCGCCCACGCCACTAGAACCGGAGGAGGCGCCGGCGCCGGCCCCGGTCGAGTACTCGTTCTCGGCGCCTATTAAAGAGCTGAGCGAGGCCCAGAAGCGCGCGTACGGCTACGGCACGCCCAAGTGGTCGCCCTACTACCGGCCCAAGATCCCGGGCTTGAGCGCGGCCAAGACGCCCAAGGCGTGCTCCACGGAAATCGGCGACTTCCCGGCCACGCAATCCCTGTCGCCGGCGCTGCAAATGCTCCAGGCCCGGAACAACATCGCGGAGATGAAGGGCCGGGCGGTCGTCGACCACCTGTGGGAGCCCATGGGCCACCGGCCCAAGGGCATCGACGACCTGCGCTGGATCGACGTGTCCCGGGAGCAGGCGGAGATCGAGCTCGCGTACAACGAGAAGATGCAGAAGGAGCAGGCCCTCGCCAAGGCGGAGCAGCTCGCGGCCGAGGCGGCGGAGGAGTAGATTGCTAAGTCGGAGGAGTTTACCTAGAGGTCCGGTCCCCAGCTAAGTTAGTACGTATCCCAGTACAACCGTACCTCAGTATTTTTGCGGCTTTGACGGGTTTTGGCCTGGCGCTGCGCTGCGCGCTGGGCTGCCCACGCGGCGTGTGGAGCACGTTGGACAAATGGCAGAAAAGGTCGTGCCTGAGGATGGAGGAGCGGTGCCAGAGGCAGTGATGCGACGCATGAATGGGGAGCACGAGCACACTAATGCACATGCACACAACATCAAATCAAGGGGAGACGACACGACGGCCGACCAGCCCTGGAAGATCGACCCGACGCTCGCGTTCAACGACAGCTACGTGATACTCACCTCAAAGGTGTATTTGTTCCCGAAGCTGGCGCTGCTCTGGCTGCCAATGTTCATCCTCACGCTGCCGTACGCGGCTTTGGCACACACGTACGGCTCTTGCTTACCGGTGCCGACGGACCACGTCCGCCGCGGAGTCGGTTTCCATGCTAGCCTGCTCGTCGCCCGCATCCTGTTTATCCCTGCGTTCGTTCTGGGGGCCGTGAGCCTCGCGATCGACTCCTTTTTTAATTACCTCTTCGGCGGCCTGTTTTTTCTGCTCTTCGTCCGCGACTTAAAGCAGTACCGCGCGTCGCAGAAGGTCATAGCCCCGTACAGAGGCGGCGCGATGATAGTATTCTTGGACATATTCGTCGCGTCGATCGGGCAAGCGCTCCGCAACGGCACGGCCGAGCACGCCTGGTCGTTTACGACCATCTTCATGGTGACGCCCTGGCTCAAATTCTACCTGAACGCGAATCCATTCATCTACCCGCTGGATGAGCGCTTCATCCAACAGATCTCGACGTCGCTCAAGGACATCGGCGTGGACACTGTGCACGAGAGGGCGCGCGAGATCATCTGCCGCACGCGCCAGGACGGGCGTTTGGCCAAGCGATTGGACCTGTGGCGGTTCTGTCCCCACTACCCGTACCCGCCGCCCGGGCGACGATGGGCCAACGGCCTGCAAGCGGCCAACATCGTGACGTTCGTGACGCACGTCGCGCATGCAGTTGCTGAAGCGAGGGGCGTCAGCGAAAAGGACCAGTGGATTCTCTCGAATTGCACGGAGCGGCCAGTCTGGAGGGTCATGCTCTGGTACAATTACCCCTATCACTTCTTCACGGGCTGGGTTGAAGCGAGCATCACCAACGGAGAACCGTCCCAAACGGATTAAGTTCACGGCGGCGAGCACCCGATGTGGCTCGTGACCTGTCGGTCGCCGATGCTCAGCCGGCGCGACGGGCAGATCGGTCCGGGCTCTCCGGCAACGAGGCGCCCGACCACTTCTATTTGATCACGCCCTCCGAGACGGCCTACTACCACTTCTCGACGTGCGGCTCCGACTACGACACCATGCTCTACCTCTACGACGTCGTCGACCACGAGGCGACCACCTGCCTCCGATCGCCCGCGCCGCACGCCGGCGCTGCGGATCTCATCGACGAGTGGGACGACTCAGGCCAGGAAATCTGCACGAACGCCGGCAGCCGCGGGAACCTCGAGGACGTCTGGTCCTTCCAGCCGCTCCATGCTGGCGAAACATGCGTGCTGCAGGTCACTGGCTATTCGGACCACGGCGAGACATTCGAGACAAACTGCGACACCGACCACGCGCGCGACGCGGGCGCGGCGGGCAACTACGAGCTCACCCTCGGGTATGGTTCGGAGCCAAACGAGGGCGAGGGCGGCTGCACGACCAGGGACGCCTCGCCGCGCAAGGTCTGCCGCAAGTTCTACGAGGAGGCTTCGTCCGCGAAACTTGCTTTGAAGCACGTGCAGGGCCTGACATGTTACTGCAAGCGGAGGTAGGAGCATTGGCAACGACCCCCCCCCCACCCCCACCCCATCTTGCCAACGCCTTTTATTGCCTGCTTTTTTTGTACTTCTAGTAATTATTGGGGGTCGCTGTCGCCGCGGCGTGGCGTTGCCGGCGGGCAGTGGCGACGACGTGGCCACTCACGGTCTGGACTTTACCCGGATGGTTAGTGTATACTTGTGAGGGAAATTTCTCCCGCCCCATACCCATATCAATCATCACACAGTATCTTATTTCTCTAGGGGATCTGAACACGGACCCGGGCGACCTCACGCCCCCACCTTCCACGGAAGCTTGGCCGGGATGTTCGCGAGCGCGAGCGGTCCGTCGCCGAGCACCGCGTCGAGCACGGCCGCGGGCGAGGCCCACGCCGCCCGCGGGTCGTCGTCCGCGATGTAGCGGCGCGCGAGTGTCATCGTGCTGCCGTCGATCAATCCGAGACTGATGAAGCGCCCGAACGGCGTCGTGCCCACAGCGGCCACGGCGGCGTGAGTCGAGGCGTCCATTTCTCCCGGCGATGTCTTCGGATGCGTGCGCACCTCCCAGCGGTGCGTGTCGTCGGAGACATCCTCAGTGTCGAGCTTGTAAGACCCGTTGAGCGTCATCTCAAAGAGACCGTCTAGCAAGAAGAAGGCTTTCCGGCCCTCCGGATCGTCCTCGTCCGCGCCGCCGAGAATCATCTCGATGCCCTCGAAGATCTCGCCTGATCCGCCGCACTCGCCGCCCTCGAACTCCGTCCCGAGGAGGCTCGCCTTGCCCTTCTCGTAGATCGATTCTTCGTCAAACGGCTCCGTCTCGAGCTCAAAAGTATTTGGGGAGCGCCTCAGGGCAGCCGCCGACGGCATAGTGTCGTCGTCGGTGCCCAGCCAGGCGCCGCGCCACTCCAGCTGTGGGCCGAGCGTCGGGAGAGTGCCGGCCTCCAGGTCGCCGCGCCACACGAACAAAGTTGCCCGCCAGTCCCGCTCGACGGTGCGCGCGCGCTTGGTGGCCTTGCGGGGCATCGCTGTGGGGTATTGATATGCGCGCCCCTGGTGCGGTGGCGCGGCGGCTGATGATTCGCACGCGTGCAGACAGCTACGCCAGTGCAATGAGCAATGCTAAATCAGCTGCTGCGACAGTTCGCAGTTCGCAACGTGAGAGATAACGTGAGCAGCCCTGGGGGGAAACCCGTCCAAAAAGAACCCGTCCCCGAGCCAATTTCCGTCCTGGGTGCCGTATTCGGTGGTCTACAAGGCAAAAACACAGACGGTTTTCACCCATGGGTTCACTCAACGCCGCCGCCGCGAAGCTGGGTCTTGGCACGACTGCCATATGCGCACTGCTATTGGCCGCAGCCCTCTTCCAATTCATGTGCCTCGACGCGGCATCGACGCGACGCTTCACGGTATCCGCCGCGACCGTCGCGGACGGCCAGGTGTACCGCATCGTCACCTCCTCGTTCCTACACGGCGGCCTCCTGCATTTTGGCATGAACCTCGCCTCTACGACCGCCATCGGCAGTGCCCTGGAGCGGACCGCGGGCACGGTGCGGCTCCTGGCCATCACGGCGTGGGCCGTGCCGCTCGCCGGCGTCATATCGTGCGCCCTGTCGCTTGCCCTCGCCTTCGCGACGCGGGACGAGGCCCTCGCGCGGCAGCACGCGCTGGGCTTCTCGGGCGTCATCTTCGCCCTGGCGCCCTGCGAGGCGGCGCGGGGCGGCGGGCGGCGGAGCGTCTTCGGCCTCGTCGAGGTGCCCGCGCGGCTGTACCCCTGGGCGCTGCTGGTCGCGATGCAGGTCATCGTTCCCCACGTGTCGTTCGTCGGGCACCTGGGGGGCCTCGTCGTGGGGAGCCTGGAGGTGACGGGCTGGCTCGCGGTCGCGCTGCCGTCGGCAAATGCCGTCGCCGCCGTCGACGCGCGGTGCGCGCGGCTCCCGGGCTACGCACCGGCGGGCGACGCGTTCGAAGTGCGCGCGGCGTCCGGCGCGGGAGACATCCTCTCCGTCGCGCGCCACGCCGCCGGGTTCGTCGTGAAGCTCGCCGGCCTCGGAGGCGCGGCCAGCGCGGCGCGCCAACGCGCTTCGTTGTGTCTCCGCGGCGGGCGGCAATCGCCTCCGCCCGCACCCGCGGGTGTGAGCGTCGAGGTCTAGCCCGCCCTGTTGCACCGATGGCGGTTTGGCCGTCCTAAAAGGAGTTTTTGTGAACGTCCAAGCCAGAGTTAACGGGCACAGCAAGCTGTGCCCCAGGCGTGGGAGGGGGGGAGAGTGCGGTCGCCCTTCGTGGGCGTCGTGGGGCCTCGCCGAGGCACCTAGGCCTCGAGGGGCTTCACGTCGTCGTCGGCGCGGTCGGCCGCCGGCGCGTCCTCGGACTCCTTGTCCTGCATCGCGTTGATGACCTTGTAGTAGGCGGCCGCGACGGTGGTGCCCGTGACGGGGCCGAGGACGAAGACCCAGAAGTCGCGGAAGTAGTTCGGGCCGCGGTCCTGGATGTAGGAGACGAGGGCCGGGCCGAAGGAGTGCGTCGGGTTGAGGGAGCAGCCGTCCACGGGGATGAGCATCGTGTGGCCGATGTAGACGGCGAAGCCGATGGCGACGGGCGCGAGCGCGGCGTTGGCCTCGTTCTTCTTGTTGCAGGCCGTCTCGAGGACGACGTAGACGAGGATGAAGACCATGATGGCCTCGCCGAGGAAGGCCTGCTTGGGCGAGAAGCCGGGGCCGACGCGGTTCGCGCCGAGGCCGTTCGTGCGGTCCGAGGACTTGCGGTAGACGAGACTAAGCAAGCCCGAGCCGAGGGCCGAGCCGCCGAGCTGGCAGACGACGTTGGCCACGGCCTGGACCGGCGAGAGCTCGCCGGCCACGGCGAGGCCCCAGGTGACGGCCCCGTTGATCTGCGCGCCGCTCTTGGAGCCCATGGCGTAGGCCAGGGCCGTGATCGTGAAGCCGAAGGTCATGGCGATGGACTGGACGAAGAGCACGGGCAGGTCTTGGGGCACGAAGGGGGAGGCCTCGTCGTGGGTGGCCCCCGTGCTGCCCGCGGAGCCGTCGAACGGGTTCGTCGAGGAGAAGGACGTCGCCTGGCCGCAGGCCGCGCCCGTGCACGTGAAGACGAAGAGCGCCTGGGCCACGAACTCTGCGGGGGGCGGCGCGGACTGAGCTCCTCTCGTTTCCGCGGGACGGGGTCCCGGCCAGGGTGCTCCCGGGCGCCGCCGTGGCGGGCGCCGGCGTCAAGTCGTCGCCGGCGGTGGTCGCGGTAGTGCCGAGCCCGTTTAAGCGTTATATGCCGGCGCGCCGGCCGGCCAGCTGGCTGTGATACCTCGCCATTTCGCTGTTTCTCTCGGATTCTCTCGACGCGCGGCGCCGGCGCCGGCGCGCGTAATGGCACGGGTTGCGCGCCCGTCAGCGCGGCGGTCAGAGAGAAGCTCATGATTGTGCGATGTTACTCACACGCTTTGCCAAATTGTCAGAGCTGAGGCTGGCCTCTAACAGCATCCACTGTCGGTTTCCCGGCCTCCGAGGGTTCTTATGGACGCGTGTCCACGTATGATACTCTCTCTCATACCCTCTCGGAGTCAATCCTGAAAAAAAAATATCAAGACGGGTTTTTCGCCCACCGCAAATTAACAGTGTTGGACGCGCGCGCAGTCCTAGACGGGTGGTTGAGCCCGACACCAAGCAGTTGTACTGGAGCGGAGCGCTGCGTCCCGGAGCACCAGCTCGTCTCTTCCTAGAGCGGGGTTTCGCAAAAAGTGCACGACTGTACTGGGCGCCATGCATCGACGACGGCATGCAACCCTGCTGCTGCTGCTCCAAGCAGCCATAGCCTTTCAAAGGCCGCCAACCCGGAGGCTCAGCCTCCCGGCACCTACCTCACTGCTGCGACGGCACGCGGTCCCGAGCGACGCCGACAAGCTCGCGCGGGACCGCCTCGTGAAGACGAGCGCCGTGCTCCTCGTGCCGTCGCTCGCGGTCGGCGTCGCGTCCCTGGTGGCGTTCCCGGCGCTGTGCCGCTGGATGCGCTCGGCGTTCGGCGTGGCGACGCTCGCGGTGCTCTCGGGCGACCAGGGCCAGTTCATCCAGAACTTTTTGAGCGTCATCGGGATCCTGTTCTCGCTATTGATCGGGAACACGTACTCGTTCTGTTACAACCAGCAGGTCATGGTCTACATGGCGCTGTTCGAGGAGGTGAGCGTGGCCAAGTCCCTGCTGGAGCAGGCGACCCTGGTGTGCCAGGGCCGGCCGGCGTACGCCGGGGTCCTGGACGACGTGCAGCGGTACGTGGACCGGGACCTGAAGCGGGCGGACCTGTCGCCGGCCGTGCTGCTCTCGACGCGGCCGCGCGACGACCCGCTCGAGGCCATCATGTGGCAGACCTCGGTGGGCACGCCCGGCGCCATCTACGACACCGTGCGGTGGCTGCGCAAGGCGCGGGGCGAGCGGCTCGGGGCCATGCAGCGCAAGCTGCCGCCCCTGCACTTCGCGCTCCTGGTCCTCCTGGGCCTCCTGGAGGTGTGCGCCTTCCCCCTGCTGAGCGCGGGGGCCGCGACGACGGTCGGCGCCGGGGCGCTGCGGGTGGAGGCCGCCATGTTCGCGCTCATGACGGCGGCGCTGACGCTGACCCTGGGCGTCGTCGTGCAGCTCTGGCGGCCGCGCGGCTCGGCCTACTCCGTGGACGCGGCGCTGGCGGTCATGGTGGAGGGCCTCGAGGGGGAGATCGCGGCGCGGCGGGCGGCGATCCGCTCGAGCCCCGCGGACCTGCCGCCGCGGAATAACAACACCTCGTTTTAAGTTCAAACCACGACGCTGGCGGCCCCATAAACTGTGACAACTCCCGCGCACTTACGCAGCAAACCGGTGCACCTCGGGCGTGTCGCCCCCGGCGAAGAGCGCGCCGCCGGCGGCCGCCAGGCAGAGGCACTTGCCCAGCGCGCAGGTCAGCACGGTCACGGGCTCCGTCGCCGCGCCGCGCACGTCCCAGACGCAGAGCCGGCCGTCGTGGCCCGCCGACGCGAGTTGCGCGTCCGAGAGCCACTGCACGCTCGAGACGCTCTGGTGGCCGTGGCCTCGCAGCGCTTTTTGCGTTTTTTGGCACCGCGCGTCCCACAGCAGGACCCCGCCGTCGTGCGCGCCCGTCGCCGCCGCGGCGCGGTGCACGTCGACGCAGGTGAGCGCCACCGACGCGCTCCCGGCGAACTGCTCCTCCAGGGTGGCGGCGTCCCAGGTCTTGATCGAGTGGTCCAGGGAGCACGTCCAGAGCTGGTCCGCGGCGAGGCACATGCCGGAGACGCAGCCCGCGTGCGCTTTCACCGTGGTCGCCGGCGCCCAGGCCTCGTCCGTCTTCTGGCGCTTCGCCGCCGGTTCCCCGCCCGCCGGCGCCAGGTCCCAGGCGAAGACGAGGCCGCCCCAGTCGCCCGTGAACGCCTTGGCCCCGTCCAGGGCGCAGCTGGAGATCGCGTGGGCGTGCTCTGCTTGATGCACGAGGTGGAGTTTACCGCCCGATGCCCGCCACGCCTTGACCACGGCGTCCTTGCCGCCCGAGACGACGGCCGAGGACGACGCCGCGAGGCAGGTGACGGCGCCGTCGTGGGCCGCGGCCGCGACCGTGCCGTCGCGCGCCCAGAAGACGCGCCCGTCGTAGGACCCGGCCAGCACGCTGCCGCCGTTGGAGGCGAGGGCACCGACCCAGTCGTCGCCGCAGGTCGTGGACCCGGCGTGCTCGGGCTCCGGGCTCCGCTCGAAGTACTCGAGCTCGGCGACGTTTTCGGTTCTGAGGCCGTGCCGCGCGGCGTGCTGCGCCAGCGACCCCTGGACGAGCTTGTCGTCCCAGATGAACGCGAGGTCGAGGGCCGTGCCGCCGCGTAGTTTGTTGACGACGTCGCCGAGCTGCTCGCGCTGGCACGTCGTCGCGAGCGAGAGCGCCGTGTCGGGCACGGCCAAACTCGCCTGCTTCGTGACGAAGCGGACGCTGAGCTCCTCGTCGACCTCCATCGTTTATGGCTTGCTGTAGCGTTTAGCTCGCGGTGGCGTCTAGCGGTGCGCAGTAGCAGTGCGGCTCGATGTATAGCGCAGCGATGACGTCTAGCAGTGTGCAAGCTCGTGAAGGAGGCTGATGAAGTAGGGCTGGCAGAAGCGCCAGTCGGCGTTCCCAGATGGCTTTTCAGCGCAGAGCAGGTGCACTTTATCAAAAACTCGCCCGCACCAAACCCGTCACTGTACACCCGCACACGACCAGAGGTAAAATTTTAGCCAGAGCTGGCACAAGCAGGCTCCGTCTGCGCCTTAGCGATGGCGCGCAGTATCGGAATAGCGCTCATAGCGCTGGCCGTGTCTGCGACCGCTTTTATATGGCCGCTGCGCCGCATAAGCCCAAAACCAGCCACCAGGAGGACTGACGCGTTTCTACGCGCGGCGACGCCGGACGACGCCGATTTAGCAGCGCTGACGCGCGAAGACCTAGAACTAGAATGCGGACGCCTCCGCCGGGAGAACGCCGCGCTGCGCACGCGCGTCGACGCGCCGACGAAGAGCGGCTTCTCGCTCCCGACGGCGGCGCTGTGCGCGGGCTTCGCGTTCGAGTGCTACAACGACCCGGCGAACTCGCGGTGGGAGCGCGGCGCCGACGGCTGCGACGTGGCGTTCCGCTCGACGAACTTTATCCGGAGCTGCTACGCCGGCGCGGCGCTGGTGCGCGTCGCGCGGGCCACGGGCCTCAGGGGCCCGTCGACGGGCGGGCTGAAGCTCGAGGAGCTGGCGTTGAGCGGCGCGGGCGTCGACGCGTACTGCTTGTTGCAGGTCGTCGAGCGCGCGTCGAAGCGGTCGCAGCGGGCGCGGTCCTCGAACGCGACGGACGTCGCGCGGACGGCGACTGTCTGGCGCGCCCCGGACCCCGTCGAGTGGCCCGGGCAGGCCTACGCCTGCTTGTACGTGGCGGACCCGAAGAAGGCCGCGCTGGCCATCCGCGTCTTCGACGAGGACGTCGCCAGCGAGGACCGGCTCCTGGGCGTGGGCGAGGTCCCCCTGTCGCGCGCCCTGGTGTCGGGGGGCGAGCGGCGGTGGACCGTCGACCTGTCCGTCGACGCCGAGGACAAGATCGCGTTCGACGGCGGGGCCCTGCTGGGGGGCGCGGCGCTGGGGGCCGCGGCGGGCCTGGCGACGGGAGGCGTCGCGCTGGCGGCCATGCCCGCGGCTGGCCTGCGGGCCAACATGCTCAATGACGAGAAGAAGGGCCGGGTCGAGCTCGACCTGCGGTACGCGGCCTTCGACTCCGACGCGGACGTCGCCGCCTTAGACGCGGACGCGCGGCTGTTGAACGCGAACGACGTCGTGCGGGGCGCCTCGCCCGAGGCGGGCGTGGACTGGTCCCGCCTCTCGGACGCGTCGGGCTACGAGGCCTTGTGCTTCGTGGACCACGCGAAGACCGGCACGCAGGCGGGCCTGTGGCGGGACGCGTCGCGGGAGAAGTTACTCGTGTCCTTCCGGGGCACGTCCGAGCCGCGGGACGTGGTCACGGACGCCAGCGCCCTGATGACGCCCTGGGCGCGCGAGGCCGAGCTCGAGCGGGACGACTACGACGACAGCGTGCCCCCGGCGGCCGGGGACCCGAGCGTCCACGCGGGGTTCCGGGGCGCCCTGGA
>Ga0114994_10000975_pt1 | contig 20084 bp, 18 predicted proteins | sample ArcticOcean_MG_C_9_FD_87043 | JGI IMG/M metagenome (GOLD analysis project Ga0114994, IMG submission 87043) | Marine microbial communities from western Arctic Ocean - ArcticOcean_MG_CB2_152 | ecosystem: Environmental > Aquatic > Marine > Oceanic | place: Arctic Ocean: Canada Basin | collected...
CCATAATAGGTAACGAAATATTTCGCTCATTTAAAATAAGATCAATTGCAAATAAGGCCGCCTTAGCATTAAGCGTATCAAAAACAGTTTCCACTAACAATATGTCCACCTGACCGTCAATAAGTGCATTAACCTGTTCTGAATAAGCTATAACCAAGTCGTCAAAATTAACCGCTCTATGTCCTGGATCATTAACATCAGGAGACATACTAGCTGTTCTATTGGTTGGCCCAATTGAGCCCGCAACAAATCTAGGCTTACTTGAATCAATTAAAGTGTACTTATTAGCTGCTTCTTTAGCAATTTTTGCTGATTTATAATTTAAATCATAAACTATTGATTCCATGTCATAGTCTGACATTCCAATACTTGTAGATGAAAAAGTGTTAGTCTCAATAATATCGGCTCCTGCATCTAAATATTTTTCGTGTATTGTTATAATAGCCTCAGGTTGAGTTAAAGACAATAGATCATTATTTCCTTTAACGCTACTTGGGTAATCTTTATAACGCTCCCCCCTATAATCAGATTCGCTAAATTTGTATTGCTGTATCATGGTTCCCATAGCTCCATCTAGTACTAGTATCCTTCTTTTTAAAATTTCAAAAAGGTTTTGCATTGAAGGTAAATTTAAATTTTGATTGGTTTTTTATCAAGTTTTGACATTTCAAATACTCCAAACAAAAATGATGAATAAAACAAGAAACCTAGTAATGTTCCCTTATAAAAGGGGATAGCAAGAACAAAACAACTAATTAAGCCATTAAGATTTAAGGTATACATAGAACCTGAGACCCACACACCAAAGTTTGTGATAATAAAAAAGATGAGACTAGATCCTACTGAACTTATTAAAACTTTTTTTAATGTGATTTTTTTCAACAAGAAGTAACCAATCAAAATAATTATTCCAAAAGTGGCATATTGCCAAATAAAACCAGAGTAAAACCAAGTAAATTGATCATAATAGTTTAAAATGAAATTATTTATAATGAGATCGCTAAACCACAATGATAAAATTGGAATAATAAAAGCATGGTACTTATTACTTAAATAGGCCCCTCCAAACAAAGCTATGGCTCCAATTGGTGTGAAATTAGGCATGTGAGGAATAATTCTTGTAAAAGAGGCAAATAATATCAATAAGATAATTCCAATAAATGATAAATTTATTTTAGTCATATTAAATAAATTAAAAAGTGTAGTTGAGGTGTGTGAAAAATAGTAAGAAATGAATTCATATCTGTTTTAGCTTTTTTTATTGAGGTGGCAATCAGTCAAAATTTTCCTCTTTTAATTAATACAAATATATGTTTTTAAATTTATTTATTTTATGGTTTAGCTGTAATTCTTAAGTTTGACTGGAAATAAATAATTTTAAAAATATAATTTTTATTATCTATAAATTCATAATTTTAGGAATCACTATAATAAGCTCTCAATGATTAGAAAAGGATTGATTTTAACTCTATTGTTTATAACTACATCTTGTTTTAATAATAAAATAAAAGAAATAAAAGACTTGAGTTTTGAAAAATTAAAAGTCACTAAAAATGTTTCACAAGTAAATTCAAATTTCTTGGAAGGAATTATTCCAAAAGATTTAGAAGACTTTCTTTTAAAGAATAATTTTATTACTAATAAAGAAAACATCACAAATGATGAACCACATGAGTTTATTTTTAAAGAATCAGAAGCAATTTATTCGGTAATTATTGATGGTAACGAAAAGCTTAAAAAAATTGAATTCTATTCATTTTCTAAAACTAATTCTTTAGACAAGGCTATCATTTTTTTCAAACAAGCATCAAAAATACCAATACCTCAAGTAGATACATTAAGGATGAAAAAATGGACAGAAAGTAATATGAGTTTAATAAATGAAAACCTCTCTCGAGCTACAATTTTATCAAACATTCATTATATAATCGAACAAATTAATTCTAATGAATTTAAGCTTACAATAAAGAAATATAGTAGTTGATCTTTAAAAAAAGCTCTAATTACCCTGTTTATATTATAAATAGAAGCTTTTTTAGTATATTTGAAAATAATTAAATAATTGAAATGAAAAAATATATAACTCTCGCATTAGCTATAGGCGCTTGGATCTTTAATTCAAACACTATAACAGCACAAAACGCTCAAAACCCTTGGGCTATTGGTATTGGTGCAAACATTGTTAGTATAGATGATAACAACAGTGGATCTGGTACTGGAGTTCCAGCCCTAAGTCTAACTCGTTATTTAGGGGGGAATTTGTCTATTGGTGCTCAATTTTCGGCTAATAGTATTGATGGTTCTGCTGAGGATTACTACACTATTGACGGTATTGTTAAATATAATATTGTTAAAGAAGGAAAAGTTATTCCTTATCTTTTTGCTGGTTATGGATTATCTAGATTTAACAAAAATTCTAATTCAGAAGGAATGTTTCCATCTAAAGAATCAGCTAGAACAACCGTTGGTGGTGCAGGTATTAACGTTAGATTAAGCGATAAATGGGCCGCTAACCTAAGCACTTCAATGCGTAATGCTTCTGAAAAAGGAACTACTAATCAGTTACAACATGTTATTGGTTTCACTTATATGTTTGGAACAGGAGATGCTGATGGAGATGGAGTTTCAGATAAAAAAGATATATGTCCAGATGTTCCTGGATTAAAAGAATTTAATGGTTGTCCTGACACTGATGGTGATGGGATTCCAGATAATGAAGATGCATGTCCAGAAGAAGCTGGAACAGCTGAAATGAATGGTTGTCCTGACACTGATGGTGATGGTATTGCTGATGGAGATGATGCATGTCCTGAAGCTGCTGGTTCAGCAGAAATGGGAGGCTGTCCTGATAGTGATGGTGATACTGTTGCTGATAAAGATGATAAATGTCCTAATGTTGCTGGTGAAGCTGGAAATAATGGATGTCCATGGCCAGACACTGATGGTGATGGCGTTCTTGACAAAGACGATTTATGTCCAAATGTAGCTGGTGTTGCTGCGAATGGTGGATGTGAAGCTGAACCAACTAAATTGATAGAATTTATATCTAGTAGTGAATCCAAAATATATTTTGGATCATCTAGTGTCGATGTTGGAAAAAGTGGAGAGGAACTTGTAAATAATCTTAAATCTCTTTTAGATGAGTATCCAGATGTAAATATAATTATTCAAGGTCATGCTTCTGATGATGGATCTGAAAGTTATAATATGAAAATTTCACAGAAACGTGCTGATACAGTTGCAGCTGCTTTAGTAGCCGCAGGTATCGATGCTAGTAGAATGACAACTGAAGCATATGGAGAAAGTAAACCTCTTTCTGATAGAAAATCAAGTCGTAGAGTTGAATTTGATCGCGGTGTAAACTAGTCGTCAATCATGTACAGTTTATAAATAAAAAAACCTCCCATTGGGAGGTTTTTTTATTTATACATATGTCATTACTTAACTTCTTCTTCTTTTGTCTGAAGACTTTTTATCATTAGAAAACTTGAAAGGATTGGGCTTGCTTCTTCCAGAGGAGCTTCTTCCAGAGGAGCTTCTTCCAGAGGAGCTTCTTCCAGAGGAGCTTCCTCTTGAAAAACTTCCACCTCTATCTCTAGACTTTAATTTTTTAGCCTTTCCTGGATTAAATTTCTCTGTGATAGACACTTCAATATCCCTATTATCTATATTTATAGACTTGAAACCTTCTAGTACTTTATCTCTTTCTTCAGGACCAGATGAAAAGAATGAAAAGTTTTTCATTACATCAACGTGAAAAATTTCATCACTAGTAAAACCAAGAGTTCCTTTTATAAGGTCTTTAAGTGTTCTCCAATCATAACTGTCTTTTTCTCCAATATTAATGTGATAACGAACTTCATCTTTTTTACTAACTTTAGATTTTGAATCGTCATCTGAAAAATCTTTTTTTGGAGTATCTAAGTTTTTTGCTTTTCCACTATAATAATTATAAAAACGATCAAGTTCAACAGTAACCAATCTTTTCAAAATATCTTCTTTTGAAAGATTATCAAGCTGATCTAAAAAAGAAGGAAGAAGTTTTTCAGCTGAATCGGAAGGTTCTACATCACTTAATTTTTTAGCTAGATGAAGCATTTGTGCATTACAAATTTCATCTGCATCCGGTATAGTTTTGTGAGTTATTTTAGATTGTATGAGTTTTTCAATAGATCTAATTTTACGTTGCTCACTCTGACTGACAATAATTATAGAGACGCCTTTTTTATCTGCCCTCCCAGTTCGCCCACTCCTATGAGTATAAATCTCACTCTCATCAGGTAATTGATAATTGATAACATGAGTAATATTATCAACATCAATACCCCTTGCAGCAACATCAGTAGCTACTAAAAGTTGAATTTGTTTTTTTCTAAAGGAATTCATCACAGTATCCCTTTGATTTTGACTTAAATCTCCATGAATTGCTGCTGCATTATAACCTGCCTCAATAAGGTTTTCAGCAACTCTTTGAGTGTCTCTTTTAGTTCTGCAAAAAATACAACCAAAAATAGTTGGGTGAGCATCAACTAATCGTTTTAATGCTTCAAAACGTTGACGACCACTTACAGTATAATATTCATGAGAAACATTTTTTGATCCTGAGTTTTTACTTCCAACAGTTATCTCTTTTGGAGAGTTCATGAATTTTTTAGCAATTTTTGCAACTGCTGAAGGCATAGTTGCTGAGAACAACCATGTGTTTTTTTCTTTTGGAGCTTCTGATAAAATTGCAGTTATATCTTCATAAAACCCCATATTTAACATCTCATCAGCTTCATCAAGAATACAATAATCAATTTTTCTAATGTCTACCATTTTTCGCCTTTGCATGTCCTGCATTCTACCGGGAGTAGCTACAATAATCTGTGCTCCTTTTTTAATTTTTTTTGATTGATCTTGAATATTAGCTCCACCATAAACCGCAACAACATTAACCTTTGGCATATGCTTTGCATAAGTCTGAATCTCTTTAGTGATCTGCATACAAAGCTCTCTTGTAGGAGATAATATTAAACCTTGAGTATGTTTTGAATCAGAATCTATCTTTTGCAACAAAGGCATACCAAAGGCGGCAGTTTTTCCAGTTCCAGTTTGTGCTAAAGCAACAAGATCAGTGTTTTTATTCAACAATAACGGGATAGCCTCCTTTTGAACATCAGTTGGAATTTGAAAACCAAGATCTTCAACAGCCTGAATTAGAGTAGGTTCAAGACCTAAATCTTTAAATGTGAGCATAAAATATTTAAAGGCACAAAAGTAGCCTAATTATTCTTGCAAGCACTTATATTCTCTAAAATACTTTGTTTAAATTATCCTTCTAAATTTCAATTTGTTGGCAAAATACAAGTTGGATAGGAAAAAGCAGCTGTTTGAATCTGTAATGAATACTCATCAAGTAGCTCATTGTCACTCTCATCTTCAGTATAAGTTGATGAGAGTGACAATGAACTTCCGGATACACTTACAATGTTAATTAATTGAGCATACTCCCAATTTCCGCCATCTTCTTCGTCAATCACTTCAAATGCTGTAAAATCTTCATTAGTCCATCTCCATTGATCTTCTAAAAAATTAATAGCATTAGAATTACTATTATATGTAAAAAACCAAGTTCCATAATTTGTAACTACTAGAGTAACATCATTGATTGGTGATGTGATTAATTGATAATTTGGATCAAAATCATTAAGTTCTTCACTATTAACATTGATCTAGGTTTAGACTAATAAACCAACCGCAAAGACCTGATTCTGTAATTTTTGGAACACCATTTAGCGAAGAACTTACCTCCGTAAAGCGCTAATTTTTTCATTTAGTTAAGTTTATATAATGTTAAAATTAGCTATATTTATTTATCAAAATATTCATAATTATGAAAACAATATATTTATTCTTTCTAGTAACATGTACTTCTATTTTTTTATTTTCTCAGGAAAAAAAACTTCCTATTGACACTATTGTAGTTACTCAACATAAAACTATAATTAAAGGTCAAGCAATTAGTTACGAGGCTCAAACTGGAACTCAACCAGTTTGGAATGAAAAAGGTAAACCTATTGCGTCTCTTTTTTACACATACTATAGAAGAACTGGTATAAAAAACAATACTCAACGACCAATCATATTTTCTTTTAATGGTGGTCCAGGTTCAGCTTCAGTGTGGATGCATATTGCATATACTGGCCCTAAAATTCTTAAAATAGATGATGAAGGATATCCCGTTCAACCTTATGGCTTTAAAACTAACCCCTACTCTATTTTAGATGTAGCTGATATTGTTTTTATAAACCCAGTAAATACTGGATATTCTAGAATGGTTGAAATAGATGGAGAACTTCCAGATAGAGAAATATTTTTTGGAATTAATGCTGATATTGCATATTTATCAGAATGGCTTTCAACATTTGTAAGTAGAAAAAATCGATGGGAATCATCTAAATATATAATCGGAGAGAGTTATGGTGGCACTAGAGTAATGGGACTTTCACTAGCATTACAAAATCAACAATGGATGTACCTAAATGGTGTAATTATGGTATCTCCTGCAGACTATAAAACTTTTGATGATAACCCAATTTCATCAGCACTGAACTTACCATATTTTACAGCAACTGCGTGGTATCATAAACAACTTAAATCAGAATTACAGCAAAAAGATTTATTAAAAATATTACCTGAGGCTGAAGATTTTTCAATTAACACTCTAGTTCCTGCTCTAGCTAAAGGAGGATTTATTGATGATGATGAAAAAAAAGTAATTGCTCAAAAAATGTCTGATTTTACTAGTATTTCAACTAAAGTTCTTTTACAACACAATTTAGATCTTCCAACACAATATTTTTGGAAAGAGCTATTGAGGGATCAAGGAAAAAATATAGGTAGACTTGATTCTCGATATATAGGAATTGATAGAAAAGAAACTGGAAACAGACCTGATTACAGTGCAGAGTTAACCTCTTGGTTACATTCATTTACACCAGCAATTAATCATTATATAAAAAATGAACTGAAATTCAAAACTGACATCAAATACAATATGTTTGGACCAGTTCGTCCATGGAATGAGGAAAACGACAATACCAGGGAAAACTTAAGACAAGCTATGGCTCAAAACCCGTATCTAAACGTAATGACTCAATCCGGTTACTATGACGGAGCAACAACTTATTTTGCTGCTAAATACTCACAATGGCAGATGGATCCTAGTGGTAAATTACGTGATCGTTTTTCTTTCAAAGGGTATAGAAGTGGTCACATGATGTACCTTAGAAAAGAAGATTTGATAAAAGCTAATGATGATTTGCGTGAATTTATTAAAACAACAACAACTAACGGAAAACCAGCAAAGTATTAAACATCACAAATCTGAATTGCCTCAGCCAACCCTCCAATTAGATCTTCTTTAGTTGGGATAAACTCCTGAGCAACATAACCTTTAAATCCTGTTGACACTATTGATTCCATAATTGCTGGGTAATATAATTCTTGACTCTCATCAATCTCATGCCTTCCAGGAACTCCCGCAGTATGGTAATGTCCAATATGTTTGTGATTTTCAGTTATTGTTCTTATAACATCTCCTTCATTAACTTGCATATGATATATATCATAAAGAAGTTTAAAGTTCTCTGAATTCAATCTTTTACTTAACTCAACTCCCCATTTTGAATTATCACACATGTAATCTTTATGATCAATTTTTGAGTTTAAAAGCTCCATATGTAAAACAACTCCTAATTTTTCAGCTAAAGGAATAATTTTATTTAAACCATCAATACAGTTTTCAAGCCCCTGTTTGTCACTTATTTCTCTACGACTCCCACTAAAACATATTAAGTTTTTCCAGCCTGCATCTGCAACTAACTCTATATGTCTTAAATAATTTGATATTAGATCTTCATGAAATTTTTTATCACACCAACCATTAGTTAAGCTACGAGTTGATTTCCCCTCTAAGTCACCATAACACATTGTTGAAATTAAGTTGTGTTTTTTTAAAACGTCCCAATTCTCAGAACCAACAAGATCAACACCAACTAATCCTATTTTTTTTGATTGAATAACTAGGTCTTCAAATGGAATTTTCTTATAACACCAAGCGCTAACGGAATGGTTTATATTTCCCTTTAATTTTGAATAATTTGATTTCATATTATCTTGTGCACAAGCAATCGGCATTACTCCAACTCCTGCAATACCAGAACCAATTGTTTTTAGTAAATTTCTTCTATTCATTTTTCATAATTTTTTAAATTTAAGTACTTTTAATTAAAGTTACTTCTTGTTTTTTCCCAACTCCATGCTGATTTTAGCGCTTCAGATAACGAATATTTAGATTTCCACCCTAAGATATTTTTAGCCTTTTTAGCATCCGCATAGGCAACCACAATATCACCAGGCCTCCTTTTTCCAATTTTAAATGGAACTTTATTCCCAGTTACTTTTTCAAATTCTGATATTAATTCTAAAACACTTACTCCAGTTCCCGTTCCAATATTTATAGACTCTAAATATTTACTTCTTTGCATATTACTTAAATATTCAATCGCCTTACAATGAGCCTCAGTTAAATCCATAATATGTATGTAGTCTCGAATACCGCTTCCATCTTTTGTAGGATAATCATTTCCATAAACAGTAAGAATGTCTTGTTGACCATTAACAACTTGAGTTAAGTAAGGCATAATATTCTCAGGAACACTTTTAGGGTTTTCGCCAATAAGTCCACTAGAATGAGCACCTATAGGATTAAAGTAACGTAGAGATATTCCTTTAAATTTTGATTCAATTTTAAATTGGGCATCAATTATTTGCTCACAAATTTGTTTTGTATGACCATAGGGAGATGCAGGATTACCAAATGGAAGATCCTCGCTCATAGGTTGAGTTTTAGAGCTTCCATAAACAGTACATGAAGAGCTAAAAACAAAAGGGACACCATTGGGCATCAATTCTAAAAGGTTAATCATGCCAAGAACATTATTTTTATAATATTTTATAGGCTTACTAACACTCTCACTAACAGATTTCAAGGCTGCAAAATGAATAACACCTTCTATATTTTTGTGTTTTTTAAAAAAAAATGAAACATCATTCTTGTTTATTAAGTTAATTTCTTCAAAATCAGGTTTTGTATTTGTAATAGCTTGTATTTGATCTAGAACAGATAAACTTGAATTAGATAGATTATCAATAATAAAAATCTCGTGATTCTTCCTAATTAATTCAGTAGCTACATGAGAACCTATGTATCCTAATCCTCCTGTAATAAGTATTTTCAAAATATTAAATTAAATTTCCCATCCCGGACGATAATCCCTACCGACAAACTGATTAGCATCATCCATATTTGTGATTTGCATGTTATCACCATCCCATAAAAGTTTCTTACGAGCATAGAATTCCATATTACCATTACTAGTTTCTTTACGAAGCAAATAACTTCTAATAGCAATGTTACCCATTAAAACTGTTTCCGTAAGGGGTCCAGAATAATCAAAAGAGGAAGTTAAAGACATGTGTTCTTTACTATTAAATCCGGCTTTACAAGCATCAATCCATTTACGTGCATGACCAAACTCAGGTTCATCGGATTTATCTATAATAGATCCATTTACTGTTGGAACTCCCTTTTTATACATTTTTGGATTCATTCCGTAAACATCGGTAGTTATAATTCCTTTTTCACCAATCATCATAACTCCATTATAACCTCCTTTTCCAGCTAAATCTTCATTTGGAGGAATTAAATCTGGATGTGACGGTCTTATACCTCCATCTGTCCAAACCATTTCAATTTTACTTTTATTTTTTATTGTTGGATCAAAATGCAATGTTACTGAAGATGAAGGAGGACATCCCTCTGGAATATACTCTGGAGTCCACATTTTAGTAAAAACACTTCCTACACTACATTCTACATCAGTAGGGTATTTTAAACCCAGGGCTTTAAAAGGAACATCAATAATATGACATCCCATATCACCAAGAGCCCCTGTTCCATATGCCCACCATCCTCTCCAATCGAAAGGGTGCATTCCTGGTATATATTCTGTTTTAGGAGCTGGACCTAACCACAAGTCCCAATTAAGACCATTTGGAAGTTTACTGTTATCTGGTTTTGGCATATTAATTCCTTGTGGCCAAACTGGACGGTTGGTCCATACATGAACTTTCGAAACTTCTCCAATCTCACCTTCATTGATCCATTTTTGAACAGATAACTGTGAAGGATTTGAAGCTCCTTGATTACCCATTTGAGATACAATTTTTCTTTCTCTGGCCATTTCTGTTAAAAGCCGTGCCTCTCTTACGTTATGAGTTAATGGTTTTTGAACATAAACGTGTTTATTTCGTTCCATTGAATAAACTGCAGAAGGGGCATGAGAATGGTCTGGTCCAGAAATTGTTACTGCGTCAATCTCAGGGTGTTTATCAAGCATTTCTCTGAAATCTTCATAAAATTTAGCTTTTGGGAATTTTTCACGACTCTCAATTACACCATGAAGACCGTTAGGATCCACATCACACAAAGCAACAACCCTTTCTCTTCCGTTTACTGAAGCATTCAATATATCAGATCTTCCCTTGCCACCAACACCAATACCTGCAATAGCTAATTGATCACTTGGAGCTACATAATTTACCCCGCCTAAAACATGACGTGGAAGAATAAAGAAGGTTGAGGCTAAAGCAGATTTTTTTATAAAATCTCTGCGACTGTTATTTAAGTTTCGTGATTTTTTACTCATTTGATTTTAAATTTTTATGAAATTACAAATTTTATGATAATATATTTTATGGCGTCATAAAAAATCCTTTCCATTGGTCATTTAAATTAAAACAACTTCTAATATTTACTTCTTTTTTTAGATATAGAGCTTCAATCGACAGAGCTTTGAAGGTCAATTCACAAAAGTTAATTTCTTTACCGATAGGAACATAATAGGGATCATCAATTTTTACTCCTGGAGGTTTAAAAGAGGTGTAGTTTTTTTTTGAATGCTCAGGTTGAGCATTAAAAATATTTAAATCTGAATTTATATTTATTAATTCAGCTCGAACCGTAACTTGAAATAAAGCGGTTTTATCATAAAACAATAATTGAACGGATGAAGAGTTTTTCAAATCATTCACTTTTTTTGACCTCAAATCTGTATAAATAGTAAAACTCAATTTATTTGAATCAAAACTTCTTAAAATTACATTTCTGCTATTAGGCTTTCTATTGATATCAACAGTTGATAAAACAAAAGACCTGAAAGAATGATCTTTTTCTTCAATTGCCTTCAGCCATTGAGTTTTACATTCTGTAAATATTTCTAAAAGCTTCAATGATTATTATTATTCTTAAACCAAGCATTTAATCTGTCTTTAGAATTTTTTTTAATATCGGCCCAGAATAAATTAATATCAGCATAATGATAACTTTTTATAAAATTTAAAAGTATTCGATTGGGCACTTTTGGAACTGAAGTCCATAAAATTCCATCAGTTTTATAAACTTTTACGCTTTTAGGATATATTTTATCATCTATATATAATATTCCAAGATGCTCTGAAATATCTGATGATTGATCTGAGTTCCAGTTTATGGGGTTTGTTACAACTCCTCCCTTGAACCATTGGTTATATTTTTTTGGATATCTGTTTTTTTTATAGGTGTTCCAACTCACATATCCTCCTGTTTCCTCTTTTGACTCTAATGGTTTTAAATTTTTAAAATCATTTATTTTTATTTGTGTCCCAATTAAATAGGCAGCAACCAGCTCATTCTGTAAATCTGTTCCGTCAAAATATTCTTGTAATAGCCTCTTCGCATGTATCGCTCCTTGACTATGAGAAGCTATAATTATTGGACGATTTTTTCTGTGATATTTCAAAAAATATTCAAAGGACTTTTTTAAGTCTGAATAAGCAAGCTCCCATGCCCTTGATTCATTATATGGACTTGTAAAAATTCTAATATGAGCTTGACGATAGAATGGCACGTATAATTCACCAGCACTTGCCCATGCCGAAGCTTGATATTTAACAGCCTTATTAATTACATCATCTCGTATTTGTTTTTTATAAATATCTGAATTCCAACTAATATCCTCTGGGTCTAAGAGTAAAGTGGGGTAAATAAAAAAAACAGCTGCACTATCCGGTTTTGTATTTCCAATAATTTCGATAAGAGGCTTTGGGTATTTGGAAGGTAATACAGCCCATGAATTGTCTAAGGAGTAATCTGGGGGAGCTGGAATATTTTCCTCTGAAAAAGGAATTGATTTATACTTTGAAGAAGTAAAAGAGTTTAATGAATAATTTTTAATTACAGAACATGCATTTGTAAAAGTTATAGTCATTATTATTATTAATATTTTTTTCATAAAAATTGTAAAACACAAATATGATATTTTTTTGAGTGAAATAAATTGAATCTGTTTATTATCTTTATTTTTTAATTACAAAAATATGAGACTTTTTTTATTATTCTTTTTTTTAATCTCGATCAATATTATCAATGCACAAAGTTTTGACCCTAAATGGTTAAACAGCACTCCTGCAAGAAATATTGGTCCTGGAGGAATGAGTGGAAGGACAACAACCATTGATGTAGTTCATGATGATCCCAAAACAATATATATTGGAACTGCTTCTGGGGGTATTTGGCGCTCAAAAAGTGGAGGTGTTTCTTGGGAGCCTATTTTTAATGACCAAATTACTGCTTCAATTGGCTCTATTGCAATTCAACAGTCAAATCCTGATGTAATTTGGGCTGGAACTGGAGAGGGAAATCCACGGAATAGTTTAAATGGAGGTTTTGGTATATATAAATCATTAGACGGAGGAGATAGTTGGAAAAGTATGGGTCTAGAATACACTAGACATATTCATCGAATCATTATTCATCCCGACAACCCTAATGTTTTATATGTAGCTGCTATTGGATCTCCTTGGGGTGAACACAAAGAAAGAGGGGTTTATAAAACTGTTAATGGAGGTGAAACTTGGATGAAAATTCTTAGTGGAAATCTGAATACTGGTGCAGCTGACCTTGTTATGGATCCAAAAAATCCTAATAAATTAGTTGCTGCTCTTTGGGAACATAAAAGAGAGCCTTGGTTTTTTAAATCAGGAGGACCAAAGAGTGGATTATTTATAACAATTGATGGAGGCAAGAATTGGGTTAAAAAAACTGAAAAAGATGGTCTTCCAAAAGGAGATTTAGGAAGAATCGGCTTAGCTTTTGCCACCAATAAAAGTGAAATATTATATGCTTTAATTGAATCTAAAAAAAATGGTTTATACAAATCAATAGATGGAGGTAAAAAATGGAAATTAATTAATTCTAAGCCTGGAATTGGTAATCGTCCTTTTTATTATTCTGACTTATTTGTTGATCCTAAAAATGAAAATAGGGTTTATTCAGTATTTACATATGTTAATGTTTCAGAAGATGGTGGAAAATCTTTTTCAGAATTAATGCCTGCCTATGGAGTTGATAATGGGGTTCATCCTGACCACCATGCTTGGTGGATTCATCCAGAAAATGGAAATTTTATAATTGATGGAAACGATGGAGGAATGAATATTTCTAGAGATGGTGGAAAATCATGGCGATTTATTGGAAATATTCCCGTTGCTCAATTTTATCACATTAGTATAGATAATGAATACCCCTATAATGTTTACGGGGGCATGCAAGATAATGGATCTTGGAGAGGACCAGCTTATGTCTGGAAAACTCAGGGGATTAGAAATTCTTATTGGCAAGAAATTGCATTTGGTGACGGTTTTGATGTTGTACCTGATAAAGATAATTCTCAATTTGGGTTTGCAATGAGTCAGCAAGGGAATGTTTCAAGATACGACTGGAAAACTGGAAATAATTATACTGTTCGTCCAACTCATCCAGATCCAGAAATCAAATTAAGATTCAACTGGAATGCTGCAATAGGCCAAGATCCTTTTAATAATAGTACTGTTTATTTTGGAAGTCAATTTGTACATAAAAGCTCAGACAAGGGCCTTACTTGGAGGTTAATATCTCCAGATTTAACAACAAATAATCCCGAAAAACAAAAACAATCTGAAAGTGGAGGATTAACTTTAGATGCCACGGGTGCAGAAAATCATTGTACATTAATTGTAATTGAACCTAGTCCCTTAGAAAAAAATATGTTATGGGTGGCTTCTGATGATGGAAGAGTTCATATTACTAAAGATGGAGGGGGAAACTGGGAGGATGTTACTAAAGGGCTCAAAGGTTTGCCAAAAGGAAGCTGGATTCCTCAGATTAAAGCTTCGAATAAAAATAAAGGTGAAGCATTATTGATAGCTAACGATTATCGAAGATTTAATTACGAGGCTTATGCTTACAGAACAAAAAATTATGGAAAAACATGGGAAAGAATTGTTGATTCAAATGATGTGTCATCATACACATTAAGTATAATTGAAGATATTGTCAATCCAAAATTATTATTTTTAGGTGCTGATGATGGTTTATATTTCTCTTTAAACTCCGGTGAAAATTGGCAGAAATTTGATTCAAAAACTTTTCCTACTGTATCTACTAAAGATTTGGCTATTCATCCAAGAGAACACGATCTAATAATTGGAACATTTGGAAGAGCTGCTTGGATATTGGATGACATTAAACCCTTAAGGGCAATGGCAGACAGCTTGTCCTTAACTAATGAATTATTTAAACTATTTGAACCTCCAACTGCTTACATGGCGTCTATACAGCAACCTACTGGAAGTAGGTTTGGAGGTGATGCTTTATTTAATGGAGAAAATAAAGGCTTTGGTGCCCAAATAAAATATTTTTTTAATCCAGATTTTTCTGAAATAAAAGACCTTAAAAAAGATACCATTTTATTAAAAGTATATGATAAGGAAAGGCTTATTAGAACTTTAAAAATAAAATTTCCAGACAAAAAAGGATTTCATAAAATTAGTTGGAATATGGATGAAAAAGGTCCAAAATATCCAAAACGAAAAATTAGAAAAAATAATAGTGAAGGGTCTGGGACCCAAGTAAAACCAGGCGAGTACAAGTTAATCATGGAAGTTGGAGACATTAATGATGAAACTTTTATAATTGTTAAATCAGATCCAAGATTATCTATTTCTAAGAAAGCAATTGAGAATTCATATAAAACATCAAAAACTTTAGAAAAATACATCAAAATTATTGACAAGGCATCAAATCAGCTTGCTAAAAGTATTTTGATTGCTAAAGATTTTGAAAATATTTTAATTAAAAATGATTCTTTATCATTTAAAACTCAAATTGAGTCATCTAAGGAAGTGATCAAAAAAATTAATGTTATTCAGGATTTGTTCTTTGGTAAAGTTGATAAAAGACAAGGTATTATTAGAAGTACAAAAGAAACTGTTTTATCTAGAATAAGAAAAGCTTATTATTACTCAAGTTCTAGACCAAACGGAACAACTAAGACTGAAGAAATTTTAACAACTCAGGCAGAAAATGAATTAAAATCTGCTTTAGATAAGGTAAATATGTTTTTCAATGAAGAATGGAAACAATATCAATTAAAAATGGAGAAAATATCAATTTCTCCTTTTACACCATCTGAAAAATTCAATATTAATAATTAAACACATTTAAAATGAAAAAATATTTAATACTTCTAATCTCATTATTGCTGTCATATAGTTGTAATCAAACAAAAAAGAAAAGTGAATCAATACATAAGTATAAAATCTCCTTGAATTCTAAAAACGATAGCGGAACATCTGGCTTAGTTACAATAAAACAGGTGAATAATGGTAAGGTTGAATTAGAAGCTCATATTATGGGTTTAAATCCAGGAAATCATGCGATTCACATCCATGAAAAAGCTGATTGCTCTTCGGCTGATGGAAAATCAGCTGGAGGACATTGGAATCCAACTTTTGAAAATCATGGATCATGGGGAAACAGCAAAGGATTTCATAGAGGAGATATTGGAAATTTTATTGCAGATGAAAATGGACATGGAATGATGAAATTCGCTACTGATCTTTGGTGCTTAAACTGTGATGATCCAATTAAAAATATAATAGGAAAATCTATTATCATTCATGATGGAGAAGATGATCTTACGTCTCAACCATCAGGAGCAGCAGGAGCTAGAGTTTCTTGTGCAGGAATTATTAATGATTTTTAAAAGCTAGAAAGTTCTATTTTTATTTAATTTTTCTTGAACCTCTAACTCTTTAATTGACATTACTTTTAAAAAAGATGAATGTTGTTCAATTGCATATTCTACTTTCTCAATAATTTCGTCAATAGATTCATTATTATAATCTATATCCAAGGCCTTCTTGATATGCATTGTCTGGAGAATATCTCTTTTTTTAATCATTATGCCCTTTTTATCAAATGATCGTCTAAAACCATCAATAACAATAGGAATCACAACAGGTTTATATCTTTTGATGATATGAGCAGTGCCTTTTCTGATAGGCTTGAAAGATTTTGTTGTTCCTTGTGGAAAGGTTACAACCCAGCCGTCATCTAAAGCTCTTCCAATATTTGAAATATCAGAAAACTTAACCTTTCTGTTAATTTCTTTCCCTTTTTCGCGCCATGTTCTTTCAATAGAAACTGAACCTGCATAAGCTAATATTCTAGACAATAAGCTAGATTTCATGGTTTCTTTTGCAGCAACATAATAAACATTTAGTTTTGGATTCCATATATAACCTACATTTTTTATAGAATCTGTTCTACCTCTTAAACATGCATTAAAAACATGAAACATTGCTACTACATCAGCAAAGTAAGTTTGATGATTAGAAACAAATAAAACATTTTTATCTGGTAGATTTTTAATGATTTCAGATCCTTCAATTTTTAAATTATTAAATCCCCTAAATCTTCTATGGGTCATTATTCCCAGATATCTAATCAACCATTTCTTTAAAATTAGATAATGTCCAAAAGAATTTTTTTTTAAAAAAAGCATAAGTTTTTTATAACTAGAATTGTTGAAAAATTAAAAATGAATTTTTTTTAATAAAAACTTGAATTCTGATAATATCATTGCTGTTGCACCCCAAACAATATTATCTCTAAAATTATAAGCTGGAACGCCTATTTCATTCATATATTTATCATAAATATCAATTTTAATTTTTGATGAATCATCTAATAATAAATCAAAAGGTACATCAAAAACTTTTTTAACTTCATTTTTATCAATTTTAAACTCTGGAAATTGGTTGTAAATCGCAATAAAAGGGTAGACTATAAAGTTACTTGGAGGAATATAAATTGATGACAAGGCCTTTACGTAATTCATGTCATGTGCATCTAGCCCTACCTCTTCTTCAGTCTCTCTTATTGAAGTTTTCCAATTTGATTTATCAAATGATTCTTTTTTGCCTCCGGGCAAACATATTTGACCAGAATGAACACCCTTATCTATTGGTCTTTGCATTAACACAAAGCAGGCCTCACCAGTCTTGTCTTTATAAACACATATTAAAACACTAGCTATTAAAGCATTTGATTTGTAACTTTTATATTTCTTAATAAGCTTTAATCTCTCAGATGAGGACATTTCAATTTGAGCATCATTACCCGGTAACGATATTTCTTTTAATTTTGGAATTGCATTTTGAAATATCGAAAACTTCATGAAAAGAATTTTATTATTAATAGTTTTTATTTTTTCTAGTTGTGAGACTATAAAAAAAAATAAGCCTTTATTGAAAAACCCGGAAACAAAAACTATAACAAATATAAAACAGATTGATAGTTTTATAAAGTTAAATGAGAAAAATGCAATACCATTTTTATATGAGTACTCAAAGAAAAATTTAGAAGACAAAGTGAAAATATCTACCGAATATGGTGATATAGTCATTCTTTTATATAAAAACACGAACATTCACCGTTCAAATTTTATTTTTTTAATAAAGAAAAAATATTTTGACGGTACAATTTTTCATAGAGTTGTTCCTGATTTTATCATTCAGGGAGGAAATTCAGATGACTCAAAAATATTACTAAAAAGGAGACAAATAGGTAGATATTTACTTCCTCCAGACACAAGAAAAGGAAACAAACATCATAGAGGAGTAATATCAATGCCTAGTAGTGAAATTGACAATCCACATAAATTAGCATCACCATTTGAGTTTTTCATAGTTCAACAAAATTCAGGAGCATATCATCTTGACAAAGACTATACAGCCTTTGGGAGAGTAATAAAAGGCATGGATGTAGTTGACAAAATAAATAATGAAAAAACTGATGACAGAGAAACACCACATAAAAATATATATATAAAAGCTATAGTTGTTGATTAAATAGATTTTTCTTATTAAATTTAGTTTTTTAATAGAATATACTAATGACACTCACTCAACTTCAATATACACTTGCTGTAGCAAAATATGGTAATTTCACATTAGCTGCGGATAAATCCAATGTAACTCAACCTACTCTTAGCATGCAAGTTCAAAAATTAGAAGAAGAACTTGGTGCTATAATCTTTAATCGAAACACAAAACCAATAGCATTAACTGCTGTTGGGGAAAAAATAATTAAACAAGCAAAAAATATAATTGAAGAATCTCAAAAAATGAGATATTTAATTGATCAAGAAAAAGGAGTTGTAGAAGGTGAATTCAGGTTAGGTATTATTCCAACAGTAATGCCAACATTACTTCCGCTTTTTTTAAATACTTTTCTGAAAAAATTTCCTAAAGTACGATTGAAAATTGAAGAATTAAATACTAAAAATTTTACTGAACAAATATTAGATGGCAGAATAGATGCTGGAATTGGAGCAACACCATTAAATAATTTCAAATTAATAGAAAACCCTCTATACTATGAACCATTTGTGGGGTATGTACCAGAAAATCACCCATTATATAAAAATAAAAAGTTACAAATAAACGATTTAGAAAGTAGTAAAATTTTAATCTTAGAAGATGGTCATTGTTTTAGAAATCAAATGATTAATCTATGTGGCATAAATCTTATTGATTATAAGTTTAGTATTAAAAGTGGGAGTTTTGAAACAATGATAAATTTAGCTGATGAAGGTCTTGGAATGACTTTACTGCCTTACATGCACACACAATCTTTATCTAGTAAAAAACAAAAAAATCTAAGGTATTTTGAAGACCCAGCACCAGCAAGAGAAATTAGCCTAATATATTCAAAAGCTAAACTAAAACTCCCTATTGCTTTTGCATTAAATAAGGTTATTGATGGAATAATCAGAGGAACTATTCAGTTTGAAAATGTAAAAATAATAGCACCTAAATAAATATTTTTTTATTTTTAAAGAGGTCACAAAACAAATTATTAAATAACTTGTGAAGAACGTAATTAACGTTATATTTGCCCCATTATTTTTCGGGGTGTAGCGTAGCCCGGTCATCGCGCCTGCTTTGGGAGCAGGAGGTCGCAGGTTCGAATCCTGCCACCCCGACTAAGACAGTTCAGAAACCCTTAAAGTTCAACACTTTAAGGGTTTTTTTACACCCTGTATTTAACTTGTACCCATATAGTACCCTAAAATAGGTGTCAGAGTAGTTTTTATTGAACCAATAATTAAAAATGAAGAAATTTTGTTTCAACCCTGGTTCAGGTCCCCAAAAAACCATATTCATAAAACACCAAATTGATTTAGGTGATATGAAGTGTGGAAGTAAACTAATTTTTTAAATAGAGTTGTCTCAATTTTACCATATATAATATGAATAGTATACTGAGATTTAATTTCTTTAACTTTTTGAATATTTTTTCTAAGTTTATTTTTTTGAAATGAAAATGATTCTTCTGAAATAAACGGTTTAAACTCTCTAAGAGTTTTTGAGTTTTTGGGATACTTGTTTATATCAAACTCCAATGATTCTAAATATTTCAAAAAAAGTTTTCCAAAAATTCTCCCGAAGACCTTGGTCCAAAAACTAATTTTTTGATTTCCTATAGAGACTTCAATAAAATTGTTACAATGAATCATCATTTGAGATGAATTCATTTTTCCCCATTCTGGTAATGTCTCCTCTTCAAGATTATTTAATCTCTCTATAAGTAAATCAAAATCATAAATCATATA
>Ga0114994_10000976_pt1 | contig 20078 bp, 11 predicted proteins | sample ArcticOcean_MG_C_9_FD_87043 | JGI IMG/M metagenome (GOLD analysis project Ga0114994, IMG submission 87043) | Marine microbial communities from western Arctic Ocean - ArcticOcean_MG_CB2_152 | ecosystem: Environmental > Aquatic > Marine > Oceanic | place: Arctic Ocean: Canada Basin | collected...
CGACGGTCGGGGCACAATGCCGCCTCAATTGCGTACAAGAGCAACAGGTGGGCCTCCGGCGGAGCCTTCGGCCACTGGCCAGAGCCGGCCGCGGGCCGCGCTTGCAGAGCAGGCCCCAAAATCCCCCGGCGCAGCGACCCGACTCGCCCAGGAGCTCTCTGGGCCAGGGAGACGTGCGCCGGAGGTCTCGGACTTGGCGCTCCTCACAAAACCCGCGGGCGACATATTATACAGCCTTGTTGCACTGCCTAGTGCAGCTCACTCCTAATTTTGGGCGTCGGGTGGACAGCTTAGCTGTCTGCGACCCCGCTCAAGAAAGAGCGGGCCCCATCGACGCAGCCAACCTAGCAAAAGAAGGTTGGTTCAAGAGACGCGCCACAACAAAAAAAGGCACACGCCGGGGCGCGCCATCACGGCCGAAATAACGCAAAGCGCCCACAGCAACGCGCCGGCCATGGCGGCCGTCGCAACGGACGCGAGGGACCCCCTGGACGACGTCGCGGACCGCGTCGGGTCGCTCGACTCGGTGGATAAGATCGGCAGCCTCGACGAGTCCGCCTTCAGCGCCACGGGCGTGTCGCCCAGCGGCGTGCCCGCGAGCGTGCCCAGTCGGCGCGGCTCCATCGACCTCAATCAAACGATGCTCGCGAGCATGCTGCCCGACCTCGACGCCCGCGTCGTGGCGGAGCTGGTACGGAGCGGTAGAAGTGCCAGTGTGGCGTCGCAGGACCAGCCCTGGGAGCACAGCCCGCCCGCGCTGACAGGCGGCGAACTGGACTTTCTCAGTCGCACGCCGCCCGTCGCCGGGTCCATTGAGGAAAAGGCCTCCACGGCGCGGCGGCGGACGGCGGGCCCGCGCCACGGCACCTTCGAACGGCAGCACGGCTCGGACTGGGGCGGGCGGCAGCCCGAGCTCTCGTCGTCCATGGAGGCGCTGCGCATGGCGGCGCCGCGGCCGCCGCGGCCGCCGCGGGGCGGCCGGCACGCCGTGAGGCGGCTACGCTCGGTCGCTACGCTCAGGCAGCAGAACGCCGTGGACGAGGCCCAGGCCTCGGCCATCAAGGACTTACTTGTACTGGGCGACCACGACGAGCTGCACGCGGCTCTGGATCGCTACGTGGAGTCGAGCATGACGGACTCCACCGAACTCGTGGAACTAGCGAAGCGAGGCGGCTTGGAAGTGACGCGGGCGTCCAGCTCGATGGGCACGTCCGAAGCATCAGCTCGACTACGAACAGATTCTGTAGCGTCCGTAGGACTTGAGTTCGAGCACCTGATGGATTTAGATGCCGGACTGTCTGGAGTCCCCGTGGTCTTCGACGGCCCCTCACCTAGACATCGCGCGGCCTCGACGGGCTCCGCTTCCGACGGCTTGGGACCGGCGTTCGCGATGGATTTTGAAGATCCGCAAGGCCCGCTGTTCGGGGGCAACTACGACGACCCCGATTTTGGGTCGGAGAACGCCCAGCCCCTGCGGCGAAGGGCGGCCGCGCGGCGGCGGGCCCCGCCCATTGAGCGGCAGGAGGCGTACGCGCGGCCGGCGAACGGCTCGAGTCCCGTCGCGGGGGCCATTAGTTCGACCATCCAAATGAGTGACGTGCCGCCATTGGACCGGATACTAAGAGGCGAAGCACCTACTTATGATGCCTTGGTGAACTATCCTCGCGCGAAGGCGCGCGGCGCGCGGCACTGCGTCATGTGCGGCCGCCAGCCGTCGGCGGACGCTGGGAGAACTGCGCCGGTCGCGCGGCCGCCGCCGCCTTCGAGGGGCCACCCGCCCGTGACGGTGGTCGTGGACGGGCGCGCGCAACGCACACCGAGCAAATCCCTACCGGGCCTCAACCCGGAGACGCCCGCGACGGTGGATAGGCCGCCGCCGCCCATCCGCCGGGGCGGCGCCGTGATCCCGAAACAGAACAAGGACGTGTGCCGCGAGTGCGACAAAGCCACGTGGGTCCACGCGTCTACGGGCTGCTACTTCAAGTGGTGCAAGGGCTGCAAGCGCTTCCGGAATTTGCGTGGGTTCGCCGGGAAGCTGGCCGCGTCCAAATGCGACGGGTGCCGCGCCCGGGGCCGGGAGGGCTACATGCGGCGAAAAGAGGGTGGGGAGACCACGGAGGCGGCGCCGGCGCCGGCGCCGTCGACGTCGCGGCCGCGCGGCCCGGGGCGCGGCCAGCCGCCGGCGCCCGTGACGGTCGTGGTGCGGCCCGAGGCCTGAGCCCCTAATTAAGTTGTCGGCGCGAATTCCCCCGATCCGTGTAATCTACGGTATTTGGTGGATTCGAGCGACTAGACGCCGCCCGAAGGCGGGGGACTGTACAAGGTGCGCTGCCAGTGGCCATTTGGGTGCTTCACTAGGAGGCCTCTAGAGGCTAGATGTGTATCCTTTTCTTTAGGGGTATTCCTTCCTTAATTTTGTATTTATTTATTTATTACTAGTACATAACAACCAGGTTTACGCGCCCTTCCCTTGGAGCCCCTTCCGCTTGTTCTTTTTGCGAAGCGCCTTCGACGACTTCCTTTTCTTCCGCTTCGCCGGGGCGACGTCGTCGGCGGCGTCGCGCGGCCGCTTCTCGGTCGGCGGCGGCGCGACGACGGCGTCGGTCCGCGCCAGACAAAGGATGTATCGGTCCACGGCCGCGGAGTGCTTGGAGACGCCGCGCCGCCACAGGCGGTCGAAGTACGAATCGCCCTGCGCGGGCCAGCCCACGTCCGCGGACGGCGCGCCTTTGTACAACCCGGGTCGTACAACACCGTACTGGGGGAGCGACACCGTAGCGAAGGCCGGGTGGACCTCCGCCGCCAAGCACTTCGCGAAGGCCTCGTTGTCGCTCACGATCACAAAGCGCCCGCCCGGTCGTAAGGCCAGCGCCGCCGCGTGGAAGCACTCGTCGCCCAGCATGTGGGGCATGTCCGTGTCCACACAAGTTTGACTCGGCGGCTCCGGGAAGTTCACGTGGACCGCCGCGACGCTGCCCGGTGTGAGTGCGCTCAGGACCGGCGTCGCAGTACCGTGCGCGACGCATACATTCGGCAGGTCCTGCAAGACGGCGCGCTTGACCACGGCGGCCGCGCGATCGCATCGAGACTCCACGGCCAGGAACGCCGTCGTGGAGTCCTGCGAGGCCCGCGCGGCGCACCACTCGCCGGAGCCGCTGCCTAATTCGACGACGACCTTCGTCGCCTTCTCTACGAGCGCCTTCACGTTTATGGGCGCGTTGGACCGTGCGTCATTTGCAACAGCGTCCCGGGCGGCCCGTACAGCTTCCTTGCGCTTCTTCTTAGCGCCGCGCCCGTCGCCCGACTCGACCTCTCTTGCAGAAGCCCACAGCGCCTCGTCCAGCCCGAAACGGAGGGCCAAAGCGTCCCGCCGCGCGACGCCTGTTAAGACGTCGCCGCCCTGGGCGCAGCATAGCACGCGCCCCAGCGCCGCGGCCGTGCGCGACGCCGCCGCCACCTCGACAGACGCGGCCTCCCGCCGGGCCTCCTCGTCCTTGTGCTTCCGGAAGGTCTCGTTCGAGGCCTGGCGCTTGGAGTCGTCCCGGAGGCCGCGCGTCTGCCGGCCGACGAGCGTGGCGGCCTCGCGTGCCGTCTCGAGACTTGCGGGGCGCCCCAACAATGCCTCGGCCGTCGCCACGGCGACCAGCGACGACGCGTCCGCCGCGTCCCCTAAGACTTTTCTCGCGGCCTCCGGGTCCAGCGCGGCGCAATGCATGGCCGCCGCGTACGCTTTCGACGAACTGTCCGGCTCAATGCCCCACTTCGCTTGGAACGCCTTGGACGCGACGTCGGGCCGCCCCGCGCTCAGGCAGGCTCGGAGTAGCGTGTTGAGCGTGCGTGCGTTCGGTTTCGCTATCTCCGTCAACGGACCGCAGGCTTCTAAAGGCGGATGGCTCGTGGCCGCGCGGCTCATCGCCTCGCACAGCTTAAAAGCGGCGTCCACGTCCGACGCGCCCACCGCCTTGACGGCCGCCGTGCACGCTTCGACGCCGGGCGAGCATTTGCCGCCGCGCGCACCCGCCGTCCTTAAGAGTCGCAACGCCGTCGCGCCGTCGCCGGCATCGCCGCAGGCCGCGATCGCGACGGAGTAGCTGCGGCCGTCGACGTTCTTGTCCCTTTCGCCCTGGGCTAACGCGGCGAGGCAGGCCGCCAAATTGCGCTGGCGGACCAAGGCGGGGAGCTCGTTGTTGAGGCGGCGCGTGCGGGCGGACTGGCCCTCCTCGGGCCAGGGCGCCTCCTCGGGCCATTGCTCTGCGGCGGGGTCCATTGCTGGGTTTGCAGCCGGAAGAGAGCAGAATTGCTAAGCGCTCCGGCTTGCGTGCCGCTTGATTGCGCAGCGTGAGTGCAGTTATCAATTGATCAATGCGCGCGGGTTTTATGCTCTCATCTTGCATGCGTGTCATGGGCCAGAGATTCAGCTCCAAGCATCCAGATATGGCAGAGATGGCAGCGAACGCGGAGAAGACTGCAGGCGAGAACACCGCGGGCGAGGAGAAGACCTTCATGTGTGCTGTCTCCACGGGCAGCTGAACCGGGATCAATTGGCGGCCGGATCCTTTTACAGGCGCCAGAGCGACGAACCCTGGAGACTGGCCGCGCAACGGAGCACTGCTCAAAGGAATCATGCACGACAAGGGCGGCAAGCAGTGGCTGCACGTGAACGAGATTCAGCAGGCGGGCATGGAGGGATTCAAGGACGTCTGCGCGGACGGGAAATGGATCCCGGCCGACGGCGGGTCCTTCAACGGCGGGAAGTGGCTCCACGAGCCGAAGTAAGCTCCGCTCGCGTTCGGGAACCGCTCTCCGCCGATGACCGCGCGCCCGCTCTCTCTTGCGGGCGTGCGCGAAAACTCGGAGACCGGACCTCGCCGCGGGTAAGCATATGTGCTGTTGATAGCTAGCCGCCTCGACGTCTGCGAGAGAAAACCCGCGCGCGAGCTCACTAAGGCAAAAATATAACATATATTTGCTTAGAGCTAGGCGACCTAGGCCACTCGCCGAGTAGCGGCCGGCATGACCGTACGCCCGGCAAATATAAATGCAGCGCCAACTGGCAGTGTGAGCGCATCACTGCGGAGGTTTGAGCAGAGGAGCGGAGCGTCTCGCGCTTCTGCAAGAGTATCATCACACTGTGCTGGCAGCGCCCGAGCAGCAGCAGCACAATGATGCAGCACCTCGGCGCTCATCATGAAGAACTGCGCAGAGCGGGCCACGCGCGGCGCCGATTACTCGCGCTCAACACGGAAGCCGACCTCCTGCGCTTGATTGCCTACGCGGAGCGGTATCCGAAGGGCGAGGCGCCGACGAGCATCCCCGGCGGCCGGGAGGTCGCGGACGCGCTCGCCATGGGCGAACACATGAACGTCCTGCGGGAGATACGCGCAGCAATTAAACCGGAGGTCGCGACGTGGGCGCCGCACGCGCGCGACAAGGTCTTGTGCGCGGGGTCGTGGCTGCCGCCCGACGCGGCGCCGGTTTACGAGATGACTGACGTGGTCGTCGGCGACCGGACATATTCGATGAAGCAGTGCACGCAGCACTGCCTAGGGAGCGGGTCCAAGCTGTGGGCCTCGGCGATCGCGCTCGCGAGGCACCTCGTGGCGAATGCCAGCGATGTGCGAAATCAACGCGTCGTCGAGCTCGGCGCGGGCGTCGGGCTCGTGGCGCGGGTTGCGTGCGACCTGGGGGCTGCCTCAGTGCTCGCGACGGACGGCGAAGAGCGCCTGTTGGACCTCGCGCGGGCGAACGCGCCGGACGCGGTCGTGAAACGCCTCGACTGGGCCGCGCCCGGCGAGCAGGGCACGTTCGACGTCGTGCTCGGCGCCGACCTCATCTACTCGTCGGGCGCCGTGGCGTCCGGGCTCCTGGAGACGTGCACGGCGCTGTGTCGGCCGGGCGGCACGCTGATCCTCTGCGCGCCGCGGGGGCGGCATGGCCTCAACGAGCTCGTCGACGCGATGCGGCGGGACGCGCGGTGGGCCGCCGCAGCCGTCGAGCGTTTCTGCGCGACCGACGTCGCGGAAGGCCACACGTTCCTGTTGGTCACCGCGGCGCGGTCGGAAAATCTGCCCCACCCGGTACGTTCTGACTCGTTACAGTTGCGCCGGTCGGGGCAACTGCCCGCGTCGACGGGTCTTTGCGGCGAGCCGAGCGGCCTGCCCTTGCCCGCGGCGCCGGAGTGCGTTCCCCACGGGAGGCGTCCCGCTTAAATTTTGTGTTACGTGTATGTTCTTAGTATTATCAGAATCTTAGTTAGTCGCCTTCCGACCCTGAGTCGCCAGAGTCGTCTTCCCTCTCCGGGTCAACTTTGATGACTTGGATCGCCAGCAGGCGCTGAGCAAGCAGCTCCTCGGGCGCGAAGTCCGCCAATTGAACGAAGCCATCATCACAGTCAAGGCAAAAAACGAGCCCGTCGACGCCAACAAGTTTTAAGGCGGGCTCGTTAAATCTGCCTGCTCTTCTCAGGTGCATGCCTGATCGTATTTGGTGCACGCGTTCGACGGAGAAACCGTACGCGGCCAACAAGTCGCGGAAAGTGGAGCCGGGTCCCACTCGCCGCCGGCCGACCGCGGGGCGCTCGGGGTCGTAGAGATAGCGCGCGCTCAAAGTCGACCCGCTCACAACCTCGGAATACACGCTGATACCAGCCAGCGCGATGACGTCAGCCGAACTCGGAGGCTCATACCGCACGTCACCGCGCGTGTACAATGACCCCCAAGCGCGCACTTCGACGTCGAGGTCGTTGGGACAAGCGTACCCATCGTACTCGTCCGTATCATGGTCATGAAGACAGCAGTAGAACAACTCGCTCGCATTCTCCCCGAGGTTTTTCACGGCCAGCACACCCTCCTTGGGAAACGAGTGGTACTCGCCATCTCTCTCATAGGACAAGGTGCTGAGGTTCTGGTTCGGTCGCTCGTCATAAGTCGCTTTCCGAGGGTCGTAGTCCGTCACCGAACGCCCAATTTCTAGGCCCATCGCCCGCTTCCCCGCTTCCAGCCAGAGCCGCCACTTGCGCTCGTATCTGTTCCGCCACACGCGGGGCTGTGCCTCGTACTGCTCGGTGCCGGCCGCGTGTCGCGTGCCCAGGTGGCCGAAGGTGGACAGAAACCACGCCTTCCAAAGCACCTCCCAAAACGCAATGTCGCTCCTGGACTTGTCGCGCCAGCGCCGCGAGCACTCCATCAGGGCCAGTCCGCTCGCCGGCCGGAGGTACTCGAAGACAACTCCGAGCACTTCGGGCAGTTCTTCGCGCAGCGAACGCATCGTCGGGGCTGCTCCTTCCAGTGACGCTGGGGGCTTGGTGGCCGCTGCTTGTGCCTTGCTGCGGCGGGTCCTCATGCTGGTGAAGTCTGTTAGGGCTGCCCAATGTTACGGCAGGCTCAGTGTAGATCAAGACGAGTCCAACGAATGATTCGAAGGCCAGATCAACGATGGTTTCAAGGCAGTAGTACGCCCTAAAGTTGGCAAAAAGAGCGCTAGCGGGCAATTCTACTAAACGGGTTTCTTCGATCAACGCAGCGCTGTGCGGGCGTTTTGCCGTCATAAGGCAGCCCAATCCGCAGCGAGCGCGTCCGGTACGCGCACGGGACCGGCGAAACATTTAGCATACATACGCCGTCGACGCGGCCCCAATAGCACACGACATGCCCCGCGACGCGCTCGTCGACGTCGCCGTGGACCGCGACACGGGCCGGCGAACATTAGTAGCCAAGCGCCGCTTCGAGGCCGGCGAGGTGCTGGCCACGGACGCCCCTTTATTGGTGTGGGCCGACCCGCCGGAGGGCGCCGAGGCGAGCTTGCTCAAGGCCTTCCTAGGGTCCGCCCAGCAAGACGCCATCCTGGCACTCTATGCACCAGCGCTCGACCGGCAGGACGAGAAGATTGATGAAAGGCGGAAGAAGGCCAACTCATTAGCACGGGTCAAAGCGTTCACCGAGCTCGGCCGGGACGCCATCCTCAAGGTCTTGCTGGTCGGAGACGCTTTTGCACATAGTATGGGTAAACAAGCGTGTCTGTACGAGACCGCCTCGGCTTTAAAACACAACTGTTCGCCGAACTGTCGCTTCCGGAGTTCAAGTGACGGCACCATCGAGGTCACTGCCACGCGCCACGTGCCGGCGGGCGAAACCTTGAGCTTCTCCTATTTGGGCGGGCCGTGGGTCTTGTCGACGAAAGAACGGCGTTCTCAACTCCGAGAAAGCTTCGATTTTTTTTGCGCGTGTCAGCGGTGTAGGCAGCCCGATCCTTTAAGAAGCGCGCCGTGCCCGGGCTGCGGGACTGTGTGCTCGCTAGAGGAGCCTTCAAGTCCGCCGCAGGGCGCCGTGGTGACCTTCTGGCGCTGCGCTGTTTGTGCTAAACCTTTCGACGCCACATTACATGAAGAACAACTTGCGCTGGATTTCCAGAAACTTGAAGAACGGGTCGGGAAGGCCACGGTGGCTATTGGCGATGCCTTCTCCAAGAAGAAGGCGCCGTCCGAAAAGGCCTGGGCCGTGTTCAGAGACTGTGAGGACTTCCAGTGGCGCGCGTCCCAGGAACTCGGGCGGGGCAACGTCGTTGTCGTGCGGGCCACTTTGTTGGTATTGAATACGGCTCGCGATTTCGCAGCGGCCCAAGGCGCCTTCGCTTCGGTCAACATCGAGACAGGAGATACGGAAGCGGACTTAAGAAGGCGGTGGGTCGAGGCCACTATCAGACGCGTCGCCCAACAGGAGTGCGCGGCTGTCGGCTGCTCAAAAGGTGGGGAATGCTTTGGCACCGCCTCCGAACATAGTGCCGTCTACGAGGCCGCCGAAGTTGTCGCTAGTTGCGCGCCGGTGTTGGAGATGGACATCGCGGCTCTGGAGCGGGAGGCCTTCTTCGATTTGTGCGCCAAGTACCGCAAGTTCCTGCGGCTCATGTACGACGCTAGTGAAGAGGAGCGGGCGCGCGTGGAGCTGCTCGAGTCGCTTCTTAATGAAGCTACGGTGGAATCGGAGGAGGCGGGCGCGGAGGAGTCCAAGGGGGCGTAAGGGTGTCTCGTAGAGGTGCAGGGTCATACTCAGCCCTAGAACCCAGCCCCTCGGGCGGCGCCCGGTCGTCTTGCTCCTCGATGGCGTTGGAGTGTCATGACGCCGCCGTGAAAAGGGGAAACGCGCCGGCGGTGTCGGGCGCTTGCGATACCTCCAGATCACGCGGGCGCATCCCTGGGACGCCAGGAGAGGTCGCGCCGCGGCCGGAGGATACAAAACTGCCCATAGTATGAAAACCTGGCTCTCCCGACGAGGGCGAGTCAAAGCCGCGTGCGCACGGGAATCTAAGCCAAAGGCTGCCAAGCAAGGGCTGCCACCGCACCTCCAATCAAGCGTTTGCTGGAGAGGACCGGCACTTCGGCGCGCAGAGCAGCCCCCCGGCACCTTGACCCAGCGCCAAAAATGGCCTCGGTCCAGTGCGGCGTCGACCTGAGCCAGATCCCTAATTTACCCGGGTACCGGGGCAACGCGTTGCGGCCCCAAAAGCACCGGCAGACGTTAAGAAGTATTCATGGCTACAACATCGTGACCGGCGGGCCGTCGCTTGCCAGTGTAGCACGCGAGGACTCCGTGGTGGCTCCGAACGTCTCCTTCGTGGAGGACAAGGAGGCCGCGACGCCCTTCGCGGCGTCCGCGACGTGGGATTCTCCTAATAGTCAGAACTCGCGGCTGGACCGACCGCTTTCTCGCGGATCCGATCAGCGTCTTACAAGAGGCGGGCCCTTCGTGCCCACGTCACCGAGCGTGTCCGTGCGCCTCGACCGGAGCCTCTCGCGCGGAAGTGACGCGAAGACCGCGCGCAGTTTCGGCGACCTGAGCGGCCGGTACTCGCTCGTCCGCCAGAAGAAAGACTTGGATAATGAAGTGCACCACATGCCTTCTTTGCAGAAGCTGCCCCAGTGGCTGGAGTTCGACCGGCCCGGCCTACCGAACGGCCAGGTGCTCGGCTTCAAGTGCTATTTCGAAGAAGTGGTACGAGGTAGTGCTTTGGAATCCAAGAGAGTGCGCAAGTGCCTATTGTTCTACTATCTGGAGGATGACACGTTACAGCTCGTCGAGCCGGCCGAGGAGAACTCGGGTCTGCCACAAGGTTGTATAGTAAGAAGACACCGCGTCCCGCGCCCGGACGGGGAGTTTTTTGCCATCTCTGATCTGAAGATCGGGGCGTCCCTAGAATTGTACAAGAAGCTCATTCATCTCTACGACTGCGACGCCTTTACCCGGAAGACCCTGCAAGCGCGAGGATTGCCTGTCACGACCATGTTGCCGTCTCCTCTTAAGAGAGCGGGCTCCCCGGTGGGCTTCGAGGACGAGCTCACCGTCGTCACGCGCATGACGGAACAGGCTTCAGTGGATGACGCGTCTCTATTCCCCGGGAACAGCGACGACGCGGAGGCGCTCCCGTGCCCCGAAGGCGAATATGAACAATTTATGCGGACGAAGCGCGTGGAGGACGGCTTGGACCAGTCCGTGTCTAGAAATAAAGTGATTAGTCCGGAGATCGGCGGCGCTCGCGAGGCGCAGCTGGGAAGGCCCCAGGTCAGTGTCGACCTCGGTTTGCCCATCAAGCCCGATCTAGGAATTTTCCTGGAGAATTCCGGCAAGGTCCTGTCGTTTGAATGCGTCTGGGACGACACCCAAACGTTATACGGTACGAAGGGCCGCTACACGCTCAATTACTTCTTGGCGGACGACGCCGTGGAAGTGGTCGCCTTGGACAGTAAGTCCGGCCTCTCGGCGCCCAAACTCCTGGGCAAGCAGAAGCTCCTGCTCCCGGAATTCCAGGACGAGGCCAACGGCGCCTCGGCCCCGCGCCTCGTGAAGAAATGCGACTGCTACGACTGGCGGGACTTAAGGGTGGGGAGCACGGTCGTGGTCTTCAACCGCACGCTGAGCATCGTGGACGCGGACTTGTTTACGCGGAACTACTTCACGGAACAGGGGATGCCCCTACTAGACAGAATTGCGACGCGCGACGACGACCCCGACGCCTTGCATAAACTACGACCGAAGACGCCCGTGCCGCCCTGCCAGACACTCACGGGCACGTCATTGCTCGGCTCCCCGGAGGACTCGCTGAGGAGCGTCTATTCCATCTCCCCCAAGAAGAAGCTCCAAAACGCGTCGTCGCCGGAAGACGGGAAGGTGCTCCGCTACCAACTACGCCTCAAGAGTGAGAACACGGAGGATGCTACGAGGGTGTTCACGCTCCAATACTTTTTGGTGGATGATACGTGTGCTATAAAAGAGCCCGTGGTCCCAAATTCCGGCCACATCGGCGGGAGTTTCGCGAGAAGGCATAAGATGCCCAAGCCCCCGCGGTTCCAGACCTTACCGCCGAAGCCCGTGGCGCCGTCGTCCGCCTTCCAACCGGAGCCGCGCACGGCATACTACGAAGCTTCTGATCTATATGTGGGCGCCTCTATTGAGATCCTGGGCAACGCCTTCGTCGTCGAGCGCTGCGACGAGTTCACGCTGAAGTACATGGAGGCGCGGCCATCAGAGTTTCCTCAGTCCGACGTGAACGCGCTGCACTTTTCGCGGACGGCCCTCCAGGGGCTTCCGTCTACGTGCGCGATCGAGGACCTGCAGCGGGCCCTCTCCTTCACGGCCCAGGAGGCCACGACCCTCTATCGCGCGGCGCGCGCCCGCCCCGACGTCCGGTGGGCCGCGGGGCCCGTGGCGGCCGAGGCCGTCCGGCGCGTCCTGCTCGGCGCCTAGCGCCCCCACCCGCCCCATGCACCCGCGCGCGCCCGTAACGACAACTCTACTTACGGGTTGGCCTTGTAGTACTCGCTGATGCGCCGCGCGACGGGCACGGTCTGCATCTGCGACCACACGGTGCCGAAGACGACGCCGAGGCCGAGGCCGAGGCCGATCTCGCGCACGAGGGACTTGAGGACCCAGCTGGCGCCTGCGGGGGTGCGCGTCGCGGGCGGGGGCGGACGACGGCGGGGTCTCGCGCGCGCGGCTCTCGCGGCGCGGCGACGGCGTGCACGTGATGCTCGACGTTGTCGGCGTGGTGTGGAACTTCATTTGTGCGCGGCGGGGCGTCGTCGCCGCAAATGCTGCAGCAATGCAGCTGGGGCATATGTGCATAATATGCCGCGGCGACGGCGACGGACGCAGCAGTTTCGAAGCCACGTTATTTGGCGTACGCGAGGAATATTTTGTGAGGCGCTGGTGGTGTACCGGCCATCTTGCAAGCTCAAAATTAGTCTTTTACTGTAGACCGCTTGCTGTGAAACCCGCGTTTCAGACCTTTAGCAAAACGACGGAAACCTGGCGTACTCGTCATCGTGGCCCTCCAATCGAATGTATAACGTCGGGACTGGTGCTTGATGCATCCCTTTTTCCGCACAGCCAAAAAAGCTCCACAAGCGGCACGCTCCGCGTCTCTGCTTCTACGCAGACATATCGCCTGCCGGCTACGCACGCGTCAAACGAAGCTAAAGTAGCTCTCCTCGCGCTGCCGAGAAAGCCGCATCCTCTGGCGCGCGGTAACCTCTCAGAGCAGCGCAGAAGCCACAGACAGGGGAAAGAAGGGCACCATGCGGCAAGCCATAAGAGCGTTATCAACGACGCGCAGCGCGCGCGCGCCGGGCCCCCTCACCAAGTACGGCCAGCTCGTCACCAAAGGAAAGTTAAGGAGAGACGCCGCGCAAGTCGCGGTTTTAGAACACCTCGGCCGCTTGCACCGCGTCCTGGCCCGGGAGCGCGAAGCTAGAGATGCCGACCACGCCGCCCGGGTGGTCTGGGCCACGGCAGACACGCCGTCCAAACCCGCGGTGGAAATCGGAGGCACGGGTCCGGAGTGCGTGATCGACCCAAGGGCCGTTGGTAGAAAAGACGAACTCAGGAAGCGACGCGGCACCACCGGCTCCGAAGCGTTGGACAAGGTCCTCAATAAAAAAAAGGACGGCAAATACGTCGAACGAGCAGATCGGGTACCGAAAGGACTCTATGTGCACGGAGCTGTCGGACGCGGGAAGTCCCTGTGCACGGATATGTTTTTTGAGGGCTTGCGGGGCTTCACGAAGCGCCGGGTCCACTTCCACCAGTTCATGCTCGAGGTCCACCGGCGGCTGCACGAGACAAGAGTACAATGTAAGCGGGACGGCACGAGGCCGCCGTCCACCCGGGACGCGTTGGCAAAATTAGGAGAGGAATTAGCAAGGGAAGCGGAGGTCCTCGTCTTCGACGAGATGCAGATCACGGACGTCGCGGACGCCATGGTCGCTAGGACGTTGTTCGATGCGTGCTGGGACAGCGGCTTGGTGCTCGTGGCGACGTCCAATCGACTGCCCGAGGACCTGTACGAGGGCGGGCCCAACCGCCAGTACTTCTCGCCCTTCATCAGTCGTCTCAGGGCGCAGTGCCGCGTGGTCTGTTTGGACGGCGAGGCGGACCACCGGCGGTTGCGGCTCCCGCAGGATAGTGAGGAGACGCCCGCGGTCCGGTACATCGTGCAGCACCTGGGCGAGGCCCACGCGCTCGCATCAGCTGCTACTCAGTTAATCGCCGCGTCCGTGAAAACGCTGGGCGCGGTCCGGGCCGAGGCCTTGGCTTTGCCGCATAATCGAAGCGTCACCCCGGACATTTGTTTGGCCACGTGGGCCTCTCGCTCGTCATTAGCCCAGAACGCGGTGGAGGGCGCCGTCTTCTCCTTCCAGGCGCTGTGCGGCACGGACCGGGGGGCGGCCGACTTCCACGCGATCTGCCGGGCATACCCGGCGCTGGCCATCGCGGACGTGCCGTCGTTTTCCTTGCAGGACCACGATGCGGCGCGCCGGTTCATCACGCTCGTGGACGAGTGTTATGAAAGGAGAACCTTACTGGTGATCGTGGCGCGGCGGGGCCCGGACGCGTTGTTTCCTTCTGAGTCAACCTTCGAGCGCCAGCGGCTGGCCGAGAAGACGGGTGGCCTCGACCGCGCGGCGGGGCCCGTGGCCCGGCCCTCCACCGTCGACGGGCCGGGCCAGCGCTCTTCGCTCGAGCGGGCCCAGCCCTCGACGAGTACGCGGTGGGAAGTGCCAAAAATCGACCCCGTGGACGACGAGGCTTTTGCTGCACTAGATCTGGTTTCTGTCAGAGAACTCGCGTGGGCCTTCAAGCGGTGCGCGTCGCGCCTGGCGGAGATGGCCTCGCCGGACTGGCCCCGGTGCCTGAACGCCGACTCGGCCTCGGCGTAAGCCCCGTGTGTACTCACTGTGTATCCTTTTCTTTAGGGGCCTAATTTTTGTATTTATCTATTTATTAACTACATAACACTTAGGACGGCGCCCCCGCCCGCGCTCTCGAGAGCGTCGCCAGGTAGGCGCCCATCACACCGTCGCCGAAGGCCGCCGGGTCCTCTCCTAGGAGCACGGGCCCCTTCGGGTGGAAGAGCGGGTCCGAATTCGGATCGCCTCTTGCTTCACTGGAGGCCGCGCGGTTCGTACTGGCGCGGCCGAAGGGGCCGCCGGAGATCGGTCGTTTGGCATACGTCGGGTCGCGGCCCACAGATCGGCGCACGGGCGCCGCCGTCAACGAGGCCGCGCCCCGAGAATCCTCGCTGAACAGCGTGGAGTCCTCGAAGCGGTTCGTCGAGTGTGGCCGCGACATGATCGTGGAAGGGACATGCCTCAAAACGCCGCGCGCCGCTCGTCTCGCATCGTGGGGCCCCTCCCGCGCGTGCCAGTCATAACTGGGCTTGAAGTTCGCATTTCTAAAGTTCGGGAACCGCTTTGGAACCAAGCGTTGTTTCCGCAGCGGCATGCGGTTTGATGAAGCCTCCTTGACATCTAAAGGAGGCCCGCCGCCCCACTTCGTGCACCGCTGTAGATTCATGTTCTCCATCGTTTGGGGCGCCCCGATCAAACCGTACGTGCCGTTGGCGCGCGTCGTGGGCACGCCCGCGAGGTGCAAGCGCCAGCGGGCCGTGGCACCAATACCGCCCCAGTGGCGTTTTTTTCTCAAATCCCTTATCTCCGCTTGCTCCATCCGCTCGAGCCGCACGGCCTCGGCCTCGTCCTTGGCCGTCGCACGCCTTCTCGTTTCCAAGTCGGCGGCGGCCCAGGCGCCCCAGACCTCGTCCAGAGCTATGACCTGGTCCTCGGCCGCGATGCGCGCCCGCACGGCGGCGGCGTCCTCCATTGGGATGGCGCTGCCCGTCAGCAGTGTGGGGCAGCCCGTGGTGCTTCGCTGGGCTCCGTCGCGGCCGGAGAGCCAGAGGCGCTGCGGCCTCTCCGAGAGGCTCGGTAATTGCTCGGTCAAAAGAACGCTCGGCGACTCCCTGCTAGCGCTCGCCAGTCCTCGCCGGCGGCGGAAGCGTTCAGAAGAGGCTAAATACCACATGTGCCGAGGCGGCGGCGAGCCAAAAATATAACGCTCGGAGAGCGTCGTCTAACATCGTGTCAAGCGGCTCTCTTCACCAAAGGAGGTGGAGAACGCAGACCCAAGGGCGCGCGTCGGTGCTCGCACGAGGCGAGGACCGCGCGCGCAGCAGCCGTAGCGCTCGGGGCAGCCCCCAGAGGCCGTCGCGACATAAGAGGAACACAGCCGCGCGCACACGGCGGCAAGCGCGTAGCACCAACACCATACGCAACGGCAGCATGCCGGTCACGGTGAGCCGGGCCGACATTAGAAGCCGGGAGAAGGAGTGGTTCGGCGGGAGTAGAGATCAGTTCTCGTCCACGCTCGCGGGCAGTAGAAGGCGCGCCTCGCTGGAACGAGGCACGCTCGCGAATCCCACGGGCTTCGGCAACCCGCGGGCGTCCTCAACCGCCATCCCCGAGCCCGTCTACCGCTCCAATGACACCGGGGTCACTTTGAATGATGAACGGCGGCGGACCTTCGGGCACCAAGGGGGCGACCGCTTCCAGCTCGACCGGTCCCAGTCCATGCACACCGAGGGCTGGCGCGGCCAGGACCAGTACGGCAACGACCCCGAGTACGAGGGCGGCCGGTACGAGCGGGGCGCGTCCGGCGCCAGCGGCTTCCCGCCCATCAATAACGTAACGGAGCCGCCCGCGTCGCTCTTTAGTGGAGGCGGCGCCCGCTTCGGCGGCGGCGACTACGCCGCTCATTCCGGCGAGTACGGGGCCGGCGGACAGCGCTTCGACGCGCCCGCGACGTCCTACGAGTACAAACCACAGTCTCCGTCGTACGGCACCGGCGGCGCCTACGGCGCCGGTGACCCGGCGCCTGTTCAATCGTACGGCGGTGCGACTGCCTACGGCCAATCGGCGCCCTACGAGCGCGGCGCTTATTCTGGCCAGGAGCTCGTCGGCGAGAAGTCGTACGGCACGAGTGCCTACGGCGCGTCCGCGTCCTACGACAAGGTCCCGAAGGGCAAGGAGAAGGAGACGTACGAGCGGCCCATGTCGCGCAATAGAAAAACGATCGTCGGCTCGAATCCTTTGGACGCGGACACGCTCAAGGAGCTCGTGGCCATTAATCCCGAGACGGACGAGAAACGGTTAACGATCCACGCGGCCGATCTCAAGTCCCACGGCAACGTCGTCAAGGTGGACGAAGATGATTTAGAACATATGAAGTCGAAGGGCGATATTGACTTTGTGGAGTCCAGCATCGAGAACGCGCGGGCGCAATGTCTGAACGTGGAAAAAGTCACGCGCACGCTGGAGACCTTGCATAATGAGATGCACGACTTCGAAGATCGTATCTTCTTCCTAGAACATGTTCAATTATGCAAGATGGTCCTCAGTATCATGACCAACTCGCAAAAAAATATGAAGGTGGCCGCGTGGCGCACGTGGAACGGCTACAGCGAGGCGGACGGCGGTCTGACCAAGATTCGCATGTGCGAGCGCCTGGAAAAAGAATACTTGGAGGTCAAAGCGAAGGAGGCCGAGGCCGAGGCGTTGGTGGAGCAGAAGCTGAAAGCTTTGTCGGACGTGGCCATGCGTTCTCTGGATACGAGGAAGCGCAATTTCTTAGTGAGCATCTTCGCGCAGGGCGGCCCGGAAGCCCAGGCAGGCTACTTCCTGCGGTGGAAGGCCATTTACCTCGTGTACGCCAAATCGTATAGGGTGTGGAAGGGCTTCTTCGGCAAGCTCCAGAACATGAAGGTCAACATGGCTCTGCAGAAGTGGAAGGCGACGATCTACGAGGCAAACATGCCGCCCGAAGCTATTATCAAGGCTTTGCAAGAGCGCGTCGCGAGACAAAAGATGCTCAAAGAAAAGTTCGAAGGCGAATTGGAGGCCATCGTGCAGTTGGAGACCGAAAGAGCTTTTGCGAACTTAGATGATGATAAGCGTAATTTGCTCATCCGCGTGATTACCAAAATGATGAAGGTTAAGATTACTGCAGCGCTGAGGACGTGGAAGGACAAGATCGCCAACGGGGCGAAATACGAGCAAAGGCAGCGCCAGATCATCAACAAGATGCTTAAGTCCTATTTAAGCATGGGCTGGCAGACCTGGCGCGGGCACTTGGTCGCGTCGAACACGGCGTTGAGTCTACGCGGCAACGAGCAAAAACAAAAGCACATCAAGTTGTTGTTTGCCCAGCTGGAGAAGCTCACGTCGTATCTCAAAAAGCAACAGGTGGAGGTCGAGATGATGCGCGAGTCCGTGCAACTCCAGGCGCAGGCGGCGAGGCGCGTCTTAGCGAAAAGGCAGTCGATCATCTCGGAGCTGGGCGACGGCATCGTTATCGCCACGGAAACGGTGGCGCCGCCGCCCCTATCGGAGTGCGAGCTCTCGGAGCCCGTGTATTTACCGGGCCAGGAGCCCACCGCGCGGCGGAAAGCGAAGCCCGCCAAGGCGCCGCCCGCGGCCGCGCCCCCCGTCGCGGCGCCCGAGCCCACGCCACAGCCCGCGGCTCCCGAACCCGCGGCGCCTGAACCGGCGGCGCCGGAGCCCGCGGCGCCGGAGCCTGCGCCGGAGCCCGCGGCGCCCGAGCCCGCGGCGCCTCCGGAGTAGCGCGGCGCGCGCAAAAAGAACCCCCCCCTCCTACGCTCCCCCCCGCGCGGCAAGGCGCTACCCTGTGTAGCTGCGTAGAAAGAACTCGTAGCAATTCTCGTAGCTTGCGGTCGTGACGGCGGCGTACCGGTGGCGCCGTCATCTGCGTCGTCGACGTTACTAACTAACTTACTAACTAACTAGCTCCGGTAGCCCCCGGTCCGATGCCGAGCCTGAACTAGGAAGTGAACTCGGCCACACACACTTACTCCTTCACGCCCGCGGCCTTGAACGTCTCGTCCAGCTCGCCGCTCTGGAAGGCCTCGGTCACGATGTCGCAGCCCCCGACGAACTCGCCGCCCACGTACAGCTGCGGGATCGTGGGCCACTCCGAGTAGGCCTTGACGCCCTCTCGTATGGAATCATCTTCTAAAATGTTCACGCTGTCGAATTCCACGCCCGTCGCGTGCAGCACGCGACACACTTGTTGACTAAAGCCGCACTGGGGCTGTTGGGGCGTCCCCTTCATGAAGAGGAGCACGGGCGCGCCCTCGACCAGCCCCTTAATCTGCTCCTGCACGCCCGCCGGGGTCTTGGCCACCTTCTTGACCGTCTCGAAGTCGTTGTGGCTGCCGGAGAGGCAGCGCAGCTGCGGCGCGGGGCGCGGCAGGCGGGTGAGGACGCGCAGCATGGTGCGTGGTGTGGATGCGGTGGTGTAGCGGCCTTGCCGAGGAGGTCCGGGGTGTCGCACGGATCGCGAGCGGTGCGTGCGGGGGTGTCGCTGTAACTCGCAGGTTCGCACGGCGTTGCGCGAATCGACGGGCGTCGAGCAAAAAGCATGCTTTCAGAGGTACGTGCGGGTTTTGTGGCAACCAGATTCGCCGCACTGGAGCCATTGGCACGATTCTCCGCGCCCGGAGGAATGCTCCTCGGCTGAAAGCTGCATCTCCTCCGCCGCGATGAGGGCAAGCTATGAGCCAGACTTGGAGCCTTGTAGCACACACTGCCCACGGCCTGCCCCGGCGTCAGACGTCGATGCCAGAGCTGCCCATTAGAACCTTGTACCACGCTACGGCCCTCCCTGGCGCCACGCGACGTCTCGACGGCCTGCCACCGCGGCACCGCCCGGGGCAGCCGGCGCCGCCATGGGTTGGCGCTTCCTGGCCGTCCTCGTCACGTATGGCAGTGCTTTAGAGTGCCAAGTCGGCCGCGTCCACGACGCGGACCTGCGCGCCCACAGTAATTCATTCGTCGACGGCGTCGCCGTGGAGGCGTGTCCCGCGGGCACGGACAGTTGTTGAGTCACCTTCGAGGCGAGCCGGTGCTGCACGCTCGCGGGCCGTACGTACGCCGTCTCGGACGGCGCCTGCGGCTCGGCCCTTCTCTGCGGGAACGTGGACGGCGCGGCCGACGGTGTCTGCGCGGCCTACGAGGTCGGCCGCCGCGGGCGGTGCGCGTACGCCACGTGCCGCGGGGGCGGCTGCAACGCGGTGGGGGGCTTCGACCTCGGGGCCGACGACGCGGCGTCGCGGGCGTCGGTCGCGGCCGGCGTCCTCGCCGCGGTGTTCCTTGTGGCCGGGTGAGAGTGTCTAGGAGTGCCCGTGTGATCTAGCCCTCCCGTGTTTTGGCGAATAACGGCAGCTTATTCGGGTTTAGAGGTGGACGCACACGTTTTGTGCGGGTTCCCTGTGGCGGGTTTTTGGTGGCTCGTGCGTAAAGCCTAGGAACAGCCAGTCGTGCGCTACGGCCGCGCGCGTTTGCGGCAGACAGACGACAGACAGTGCTGATACTACGCTGACCGGTGCGCGAGTGGACGCCACGCGTCGATAACGCACAAACAAAACAACCCACAGTTGCAATCTAAAAAAACATGGACGTCGATGCCATGTCGATCAAGGAGCTCAAGGCGCTGATCGGCCGCGCGGGCCTCACCTGCGTCGGCTGCATCGAGAAGTCCGACCTGCGCGCCCGCGCGAGGGACGCGCTCGCGCGCCTCGACGAGGCGAAGCGCCTGCAGGCGCAGCGGACCTCGCCGCCGCCGCCGCAGACCGAGAAAACGCCCCAGCCGTCGCCGGCAAAGAAGTCGCCGCCGCCGTCGCGGTCGCCGCCCGCGCCGAGCACGTACGTGTACCGCGCCGGCGCGCCGCCGCCGCGC
>Ga0114994_10000977_pt1 | contig 20067 bp, 20 predicted proteins | sample ArcticOcean_MG_C_9_FD_87043 | JGI IMG/M metagenome (GOLD analysis project Ga0114994, IMG submission 87043) | Marine microbial communities from western Arctic Ocean - ArcticOcean_MG_CB2_152 | ecosystem: Environmental > Aquatic > Marine > Oceanic | place: Arctic Ocean: Canada Basin | collected...
AAGGTCGTTCAATCATCAACAATACAAATGAAATCGCAACGATTTTGGTGATTATGCCCTATCCTCCTAAAGATTAGATTAGTCTCTGGTTGCGAGACCTGTGAATTGTCCGTCGCCATAAATGAGAGGAGCCCCACCCTTATCTTTTATGCGGCTACCAACAATGAGGCCGATGAAAATTGAGTGGGAGCCAGCCGAAATTTGTTGTACAACTTCACAATCAAAATTTACCAAAGCGCCGTCAAGGCATGGTGCGCCTGTTACAATTTCTGACCAGGTGCCAACGGAAAAGCGCTCAGAACGATCTGCGCCGTCCATGCCCGCAAAGCGCATAGCGACATCTTCCTGGTCGCGATCTAAGATATTGAGGGCAAATTTCCCGCTGTCTAGAATAATGTCGTGCCCACCCGCTTCGGTATTCACACAAATGAGTAATTGGGGCGGATTTGCTGAAACAGAGCAAGCGGCAGTGGCTGTTAATCCCTCCTGTTTACCATCATGGGCAACGGTAATAACGTTTACTGCAGCAGCAAGTTCCCGCATGCCTTTTTTAAACGCTTCTTCTGAAATACCTGCTGAATTACCCATTTATAATACCCCTGCCTAGGCTCTAGTTGTCTTTTTACCGTATGGAATTAACGCATTTATGGGGGGCTGGAAAGCTATTGATAACCATTATGCAGTAAAATAATAATTTTATAATTTAACCTGTTTAGAGATATAATCTAAATAGGTCTTTTATAAGAGCCCCAAATTATGCTAAGAATTCTTAGTTGAGTCTGAAGAACGGGTCTTTAGTCTGAAAATTATTATGCCTTTGGGAGGTATTTATGAATTTAGTTAAGAAATCTCTATTAGGTTTGGCGGCAATTGGGTTTGTGGCTGGATCATTAGTAATTGCGCCTGGCGCAGATGCTAAAACTATTACCGTTAGAATAGCGTCCGGTCACCCACCGACAGTTGTCTATGCGGGCTTGATGAAAAACTTTTTTCAAGTAGAACTGAAGAAAGCCGTTGAAGCTAAAACTAGTCATAAAATCAAATTCATTGAAGGCTATAGCGGATCAATCGTTAAAGTGTTTGAAGTTTTTGAAGGTGTGCAAAACGGTATTGTTGACGTTGGCGGTTTTTGCTTCTGCTTCGAAGCATCTAAGTTAAAAATGCATGCATTTCAAATCATGCTGCCTTTTGGTACCATGGACCCTGTTCAGTCCGTTGCGATTGCAACCTCAGTTTACAAGCAATTTCCGAGCCTTACCAAACGGTTCCAAAAATTCAATCAGACGCTTCTCGCGATCATTGGAGATGGTGGCTATAATCTTGGAACTAACTTTGACTGGAACACAGTGGGCGATCTTAAAGGCCATAAAATCTTAGGCGCGGGTCTCAACCTTAACTGGATGAAGCAAGCTGGCATAGGTATCATTCCAGTAACTGATGGTCTCCCTGGCTGGTATCAAAAAATTAAAACTGGTGTTGCAGAAGGTGGCATTATGTTCCCAAGTGCTTGGGGGCCGGTCTTTAAGCTCCATGAAGTTGGTAAATATTATACAACTATTGGCTTCGGTTCGATTACTTGGCACGCTCTGACAGTTAACAATCGTTTCTGGGCAGGTTTGCCAGCAGAAGTTAAACCAATCTTCATGGAAGTTGCTGATCGTTACCGCGTTCTTACTGGTACCTTCAATAAGAAGGGCTATGCAAAAGATATGGCTTGGTTAAAAAAGAATATTACCGTTAAGGAACTTGGACCAGGTCCGCGTTTGGCATGGGCTAAGAAACTAGCTAAATGGCCACAAATCCATGCTAATACTTTGGAAAAAGAAGGTATGCCTGCAAAAGCTATCTTGAACGCAACTTTGGTTGCGGCCGAGAAAGTTGGCTACAAATGGCCTGTGCGCTACGTTGTCAAGTAACTACTTAGACGTTATCTAAATTTGATTGCCGGCTGAAAACGCGGATTGTTTTCAGCCGGTAGTTATTTCTACATTAATCATGTAAAAAAATTCTAGAGGGAATGCTGATGTCAATAATTACATTCAGCGATAAGTTGTCAAAATTTCTCATGGTCATAGCTGCTGCTTGGGCATTTGGCCTTTCATTCCTGGTTCTTGCCGCCATAATTGGCCGTGGGGTTTTTGATACACCCATCCACGGGACGGCTGAGATTGTAGCGGCCTCCATTGTTATCATTGTATTTTTACAAGCTGGTTATGCTATTCGTAGTCGCTCGATGCTCAAAGCGGACTTTCTTGTTTCTCGCCTCTCAGATGGTGTTCAGCGTTATTTATTAGGTTTTGGTTATCTTTTAGGTGCCGCTTTTTTCTTGATGATCGTTACTGGCGGCTGGGAAGAAAGTATTCTCTCCTATGTGGAGAATGAATTTGAAGGAGAAGGTGCGCTAAGGGTGCCTTCTTGGCCAGCACGATGGACTGTATTGATTGGTAGCACCCTCGCAATGATCAATTATTGTGTTATGGCTTATATTGACGTCTTTCGGCCAGATATTCCGGATTTAGAATCCGATCTCGATGCCAATCAACATTAATGCTTTCAGTAAGTAGATAAGGATTGAAATAGTGTTTGAAGTAGATATTGCCATTTTGCTGGTTGTTTGCCTGATTGGTCTCGTTGCGATTGGCGTTCATATTGCTATTGCTCTTGGGATGACCAGTGCGCTTGGCATCTTTATGGTAACAGGCGCGGATATGAACGCATTTCATACAGTGCGGTCGATGTTAGCAGGGACCGCCTATGAAGCGATCCGCGATTATGTGTTTGCGGTTATTCCGTTGTTCATGCTGATGGGTGAGTTTATTGGCAAATCAGGAACGGTTACCGATGTCTACCGCGGAATTAATAAGCTTTTAAGAAAAATACCTGGTCGCCTCGCGATTGCCACCGTTTTGGGCAACGCGCTATTTTCTTTTGTGACTGGAGTTAGTATTGCGTCGGCGGCGGCTTTTTCGCGCATCGCTTATCCAGAAATGCGGCGGTTTAATTATCATAAAGGCTTTGCGCTCGGAGCGATCGCCGGTTCAAGCTGCCTCGGCATGCTTATTCCTCCGAGTGTGTTGATGATTGTGTGGGGCATCCTCACCGAACAATCGATTGGACAATTATTTGCTGCGGGCGTTATCCCTGGTCTTATGTTGGCAACGTTATTTATAACTTATGTCTTTGTTAGGGCTATTTTAAATCCGGACCTAGTTGGTGGTGGCTCCAAGGCGGACCTGATTATTGAAGAGGTCGCCGACGTCTCTACCGCACAATTCCTGATTAGCTTGTTTGGTATTCTTCTTGTTGTTGTTGCAGTGCTGGGCGGTATTTGGTTTGGCTTCTTTACACCAACAGAAGGTGCAGGTGCGGGTGCGGTTATCGGTCTGATGTTAGGGATCATAAAAGGCATGCGTTTTAAGGATATTGTTGATTCTATCCTTTCCGTCGGAAAGACATCGGCACCGATCCTACTCCTTCTTGTTACGGCAGCACTTTATTCTCGTACATTGGCGATGACTGGTATGGCTAATGCCATTGAAGGCGTATTTCTTGATTCTGGTATGCAGCCCTGGATGGTGATTACGGTCATGGTAGCGATTTGGTTTGCCCTCGGTATGATTATTGATTCTATATCGATCATGCTTTTAACTGCGGCTATCTTTGCACCAATTGCTGTAAAATTAGGTTTTGATCCGATTGCTTTTGCTATCATTGGTATTATTGCTATTGAAGCGGGGCTCTACACACCGCCATTTGGGCTCTTGGTTTATACTGTAAAGTCTGCGGTGCAGGAGTTCGAACCTGATATTAATGTTATGACCATCTTTAAGAGTTCGACACCCTATTGGATGATTATGTTGCTTGGTATGATCTTGATAATTAATTTCCCTGAAATTGCAACCTGGCTACCAGATAGGTTATTCCCGTCTGGTTAGGCATAGTTTTACCATCGTAAAAACCGGTGATGCAGCCAGTCAGATTTTTTTGACGCTTTTTACGTTGGTGGGCGAGTACCTTATTAGCTGAAACCTATAGAGAGAACCTAATGACAAGAATTACCCTCGATCAAGCTGACGCTATTATTGAAGGTGTGATGGCTAAGGCGGCTTCGAAAGGTCTTAAGCCCATGGCTGTAGTAGTGCTGGATGATGGAGGTCATACGGTTGCGTATAAAAGGCAAGATGGGTCGCCTATGATGCGGTATGAGACTGTTGTAGGCAAAGCTTATGGTGCGCTTGGTATGGGAATTAATTCGCGAAAGTTAGAAGGACTTTATGAACGATTACCACATTTTGGCGAGAGCTTGATGGCAATGTCACAAGGTAAGTTTGTGCCGGTTCCCGGTGGTATGCTGATTAAAAATGCTGACGGTTTTTTGCTTGGCGCTGCGGGTGTTAGCGGCGATACCGTAGATAACGATGAAATGGCCTGCATTGCGGGAATTGAGTCTGCTGGTTTGATCGCTGAATAAAAGATTATAAGCAATATGAAGTCTTTTTTAGCCGGTCAGTGGTTAGAACATATTTTTTTGTTATTGAATGTTTAAAGACGCGCTTAAAAATCATGGAACAAATTCCAATCATCACCGATCCTTTTTTTTACTTGTTAGCTATTCCGGCTGTCATATCGATAGGCATCGCTAAGGCGGGGATTGGCGGTGCCGGCGGACTTGCGACGCCTTTGATGGCGCTGGTGATCACGGTCCCTCAAGCAGCGGCCGTGTTACTGCCGATTATCTGTGTTGCGGACATTTTTGCAGTGTGGGCATACCGTAAGTCAGTGCATAAAAGGAACCTTTACATCATGATTCCGGGAGCGATGGTTGGCGTAGTTGTTGGCACGCTCACGTTTAAGTATCTCGATCCGGCAGCGATTAAACTTATCATTGGTAGTATTGCTGTTGTATTTGCCTCATCGTGTTTTTTTGACTATCTGCGTAAAAAAGAGACACCACCGCCAGCACAGCCGGATCTTGTTAAAGGTGGTTTTTGGTGTGCTATTTGTGGATTCACAAGCTTTGTGGCCCATTCGGGTGCTCCACCGTTGAACGTATATATGATCCCGCAAAGACTCGATAAAACGATTTATATGGGCACACTTGCGGTTTTTTATACCTTTGTAAATTATGCTAAAATTGGTCCCTATTGGTGGCTTGGGCAATTCCATATTTCTAATCTTTCTACGTCATTGGTACTACTCCCTGTCGTACCTATCGGTATTTTCATAGGTCTTTGGATCCATCGCCGGATTGACGAGATGATGTTCTACCGCGCAGTAATCACCTTGTTGTTCCTAATAGGCGTAAAGCTTTGTTACGACGGTATAACCGGTCTTATTTAGCTGGTACTAAAGAGAGGTTGGCATTGCCACTACCCGAGCTTTGCGCATAGGGACCATACATAGCTCCAGACAAATCACCCGACTTATTTTGTAATACCTTGGCAGCGCCTAAGAAAACACCTAGGCCACGGCCACCCATTTCACATTTTGCATCACGGGCATATTCCGGCAAGTAATCAAGCGCTCCATCGACGTCAGCTTCTTTTATCATGTCGATAAACTTATGATCCATTGCAATATGCTCATCCAAAGGCCATTTATCTGGACCGCGGACAATGAGATGGGTCAGTGCATTGCTAACGACAAGTATTACGCGTTTGTTCATACGTTTTGCGGTCTCATCCAACAACTCACCAACTTTGATGTTTTCGTCAATGTCTGAGGCATAGCAAGTCGGCGTGAGCACGGCTGGAATGGTCGCATCAGGATCAAGGTATTGTAGCGGAATAGCAGAGCCATAATCCCAATGAAAATGTGGTGTTTCGACAGTATAAGCTGGTAGATCGCCAGCGTGCCAATCCTCGACCATGGCTTCAGCAAAGGCCCGATCTCCCGGTCGGTTATAAGATAGCCCTGGAATGAGGTGCGGCGCTTCTTCGGCAATGCAGACGCCTTCATGATGATCATGGGCTGTAGCAAACCAATCGAAAGTTGAAATCCAATGGGTCGTATTCACGACAATGAGATCGGGCTTCATCGCCCGTAAAGACACTCCCATTTCTTTAAGTCCATCAATTAGGCCTAGAGTGAAATCCCACGCTTTGTCTTCGTAGGCCATTCGAGGGGTATGCGACGCTATTACAGTTGCAATGACGCCTGGTTCTTGATTGCTCATAATTTATTCTCCCGAGGTATTCTTATATTATTGGATTTAGTGAAGGGTCTTCTTTAACCATTTGATAAACGACATCGAATGTTCTTTTAATGTGATTGGTAAGTACCTTGACGAGTTCATCTGTATCTCGTGCCATGGCCGCATTAAAAATTTTCTGGTGTTCTATATGAACATTCCGGCTAACTCCGACGGTTTGCAAGGATAGACGCCGGTAGCGTTCTGAATGCGTGTGCAAAATTAAGCGAAATTGTTTTATCCACCTGGATGGGCAGGCGGCAACCAGTGCTTCGTGAAATTCAATATTTCTCTGTTCCCAGATGGCTGTTGAAACGCTGGCTAAGATTTCTGTATTTTCTTCGACTTTGGTTAGCCGATGGTAAGCTATTTTTAACTGAATTTCCCACTCTTCATTTCCGTTTTCGACGGATTCAACGGCTGCCTGAACTTCTAACATTGTTCTGGTTGCGGAAATGTCTGTAAGATCTCCCAGCGAAATTGGGGCAACATTAAAGCCTCGTTGAGCAGTTGAGGTTACCAAAGATTCTGAAACTAACAAAGATAGTGCCTCGCGCAAAGTTGCTGCGCCAACATCGTACTTGGATTTTAAATGCTGAACTCGCAGCTTTTCGCCGGGCTTGAGAGTTCCGCTAATAATGTCTACCCTAAGCTGGGTAAGGGCTTCAAGCACACGAGTGCTGGTCGTAGAAGCTCCTACACTTGCGGGCATTCCAGTGTTTGAAATATCGTCCATAATATCTAAGGTGTCATTCAATTGTCAGCGCAGAGCTCCGCTTTACGTATTTTTGAATCTAATGCAATTTGGTTGCAAGAACTATAATATCATTAGATAATTAAAAAATCAAAATGTCGATATTTTTAATAACGTGTAATCGAAAATAAAGCCAGGATAAGGAAAAGCCAGATCATGGACCAAGCAGTGCATCAAAAAGTGAAACAGACGCTTAATTTTATTGGCGGTGAATATCGTCTCAGTTCTTCGAACAAGACTTTCGAGAACATTAATCCAGTTGACGGTAGCCTTGCTTCTATAGTTCACGAAGCAGATAAGTCTGATGTTGATGCTGCGGTAAAAGCGGCCAAGGCTGCGATGGACGGCGAATGGGGGAAAATGCCTCTAGCCAAACGTCTTGACCTTATCTGCAGTCTGGTTAATGGCATCGAAGCACGTTTTGATGAATTTTTAGCCGCTGAAGTCGCTGATACGGGCAAACCAATGTCGCTCGCATCACATCTGGATATTCCTCGTGGTGCAGCAAATTTTCAGGTGTTCGCCGATACAATGAAATCGCATCACGGAGAATCTTTTAAACAAGATACACCTGATGGTGCTGGTGCGATACATTACACGTCCCAGCGTCCCAAAGGCGTAATTGGCGTGATTTGCCCGTGGAACCTACCTTTGCTTTTGATGACTTGGAAAGTAGGCCCCGCGTTGGCCTGCGGCAATGCGGTCATTGTGAAGCCGTCAGAGGAAACCCCTCAAACTGCGACTTTGTTAGGCGAAGTCATGAACGAAGTTGGTATCCCCAAAGGCGTCTACAATGTCATCAATGGTTTCGGCCCGGATTCTGCCGGCGAATACTTGACCCAGCATCCTGGTGTTGATGCGATCACTTTTACAGGTGAAACCGCCACTGGAGAGGCTATTATGAAAATGGCGGCTGTCGGCATGCGCGATATATCTTTCGAATTAGGTGGGAAGAACGCAGGAATTGTTTTTGCTGATTGTGATATGGACAAAGCGATTGAAGGCACGTTGCGTTCTGTGTTTGCCAATTGCGGCCAGGTATGTCTGAGCACTGAAAAAATGCTAGTTGAACGCCCTATATTTGATGAGTTCGTTGAGCGTCTAAAAATCGGCGTCGAATCAATGAAAGTAGGGGTGCCTGAAGATAAAGACACAAATATGGGGCCCCTCATTAGTCTCGAACATCGTGATAAAGTGCTTTCTTACTATAAGTCTGCCGTTAAAGAAGGTGCAACTGTTATTACTGGCGGCGGAGTACCGGAAATGGGAGCCGATCTTAACAAAGGTGCATGGATTGATCCAACAATTTGGACAGGTCTTGCGGATGATGCGTCGCCCATAACAGATGAGATATTTGGTCCCTGCTGCCATATTCGTCCGTTCGATACGGAGGAAGAGGCCATTAAGCTTGCTAATGACTCGCCTTACGGATTGGCAACGTCGATTTGGACAGAAAACCTTACTCGCGCGCATCGTGTAGCACCTCAGATTGAGGTTGGTCTGACGTGGATTAATTGCTGGTTCTTACGAGATCTCAGAACACCTTTCGGTGGGTCAAAACAATCAGGTATTGGACGTGAAGGTGGCGAATACTCACTGGAGTTCTATCTCGAAACCAGTAATATCTGCGTAAAGCTCTGAGACATTAATGACAATGATAACTAGGAGGAACGAATGAGCGAGAACGCTATTCAAAAAGCAGCTGATTGGCTGCTTGAAGCTTATCAAACTGGAAAGGCCTGTGCACCCGTGCGTGATCTATTACCGGAAGGTGATATTGATGCGGCATATGCGGTACAGGAAATCAATACTGATCGACGCTTGGCCTCAGGTGCGCGCATGGTCGGACGGAAGATTGGCTTAACATCAAAATTAGTGCAAAAACAATTGGGCGTTGATCGCCCGGATTTTGGTATACTATTTGATGATATGGCTATACCAGACGGTGAGGAGGTTCAGACCAGTTCTTTGTTGGCCCCCCGTGTTGAAGCTGAAATAACGTATGTGCTGGAAAAAGACATCGTCTTTGAAAAGCCAACAAATTACGAGGTTATTAATGCGATCGCTTATGCAACACCTAGCATCGAGATTGTTGATAGCCGGGTTAAAGATTGGAATATTAAGATCCAAGATACCGTCGCCGATAATGCATCTGCGGTTCTTTACGTAGTTGGCAATCAAAAAGTCAAAATTGAAGACTTCGATGGTCGGATGTGCGGAATGGTAATGGAGTGTGAAGGTGAGCCCGTATCTGTTGGAGCAGGAGCTGCTTGTCTTGGTCACCCGATTAACGCAGTGCGGTGGTTGGCTGAGGAAATGGTCAAGCGGGGACGTCCACTTTCTGCCGGTGATGTTGTCATGTCCGGGGCACTTGGCCCTATGATTAGTGTTGAAGCCGGTAAGGTCTATGAAGTTCGTATTAATGGCCTAGGTTCTGTTCGCGCTGCTTTTGCAGCCTAATCGACAAATTTATTTGTAGGAGAAGTTCTGGTGAGTGCAGATTTAGATAAATTAGCCAAGATCGTTTATGACGCGCAAATTAATGCGACAGCGATCTCTCAACTATCTGAAACAGAAGATTTCACATTGGCAGAATCTTATAGGATTCAGGGGAAAAGCATTGATTTACGTCTTGCTGCCGGTGAACACCGTGTTGGTATGAAAATGGGATTTACCAGCCGTGCTAAAATAATCCAGATGGGTGTTGATGATATGATTTGGGGCCGTTTAACTAATACAATGTTGGTTGAAGATGGCGGCGAGATGGATTTTTCAAAATATGTTCATCCGCGGGTAGAGCCCGAGATTGTTTTCTTATTGAAGGCGCCGCTCGAGGGGCCTCACTCGACATTAGTCGCTTGGGATGCTGTTGAAGCAATCGCGCCGGCGATGGAAATAATTGATTCACGGTATGATAATTTCAAATTCACAGTTGAGGATGTTGTAGCAGATAATTGCTCCTCTTCTGGTTTTGTGATTGGCCCATGGTGCAAGCCTGACACGGACATTTCTAATCTCGGTATGGTGATGGAATTTAATGGTCGAGCAGTACAGATAGGATCAAGTGCGGCAATTCTTGGACACCCTGCGCGGTCTCTAGCAACTGCATCTCGTATGACATCAGATGATGGCGAAAAGCTTAATGCGGGTGACATCGTGATGGCCGGCGGTGCTACCGCAGCAGAAGCTTTATACCAAGGAGTTAACGTTAAGTTGACTGTAGAAAGTTTGGGCTCTTGTGGGTTCGGAGTAAGCAATTAATGGGTGTAAATAGCATAGATCTTGTTGGCCGTAACGCAATCGTAACTGGTGGCGGCGCAGGTCTTGGCTACGCTATTTCTGAGCGCCTTGCCCAATCTGGTGCAAATGTTTGTGTATGGGATATTAACCAAGACGCAATTGATTTGGCAGTTGAAAAACTAAACCAAACTGGTGATGGCACTGCCTATGGTGTTGTTGGAAACGTTGCCGATGTAACATCGGTTAAGGATGCGGTTAAAGCAACGCAGGATAGATTTGGCGGTATTGATATTACTGTTAACAATGCAGGGATCTCTGGTCCTAACATGACTAGCTGGGAATATCCGGCCGATGAATGGCAAAAGGTTATTGATGTGAATCTAAGCGGTACCTTCCATGTGTGTTCAGCCGTTATTCCTGTAATGCTAGATGGTGATTACGGGCGTATTGTTAATATAGCATCGGTGGCGGGTAAAGATGGCAATCCAAAGGCACCGGCTTATACGGCTAGTAAAGCAGGCATTATTGGCCTCACTAAAGGTCTTGGGAAAGAATTAGCAACAACAAATGTGATGGTCAATTGCGTAACCCCTGCAGCGGTTCGAACAGCTATCTTTAATCAAATGACGCAGGATCATATTGATTTTATGCTGTCAAAAATTCCAATGGGACGATTTGGCTTGGCAGAAGAGATTGCGGCTTTGGTTGCTTGGCTTTGCTCTGAAGATTGCTCATTCTCCACCGGGGGCGTGTTTGACCTGTCGGGTGGCAGATCAACTTATTAAGGAAAACTTAAATGAAACTTATTAGCTATAAAGTAGATGGCAAAAATTGTTATGGGATAGTAACCGATAGGGGTGTTGTTAATGCGTCTGCTCGGTTGGGCGATAAATTTTCGACTCTTCGTGATGTAATCGCCTTAGATGCTTTAGATCAACTAAAAGCGCTTGAAGGTGAGGCCGTGGATCATGATTTGGGTGCTATAGAATATGATTTACCTATTCCTAACGTGCAAAAAATTATGTGTGCTGGGCGTAATTATCGCGCTTACCATGAAGTAATTGACGAAGGTGGGCCACTTAAATATCCCAGCATCTTTGGCCGTTTTGTTAGTGGTTTTTCCGCGCATAATGAGAACGTGCTTGATCCAAAGGTAGGGGAACAGTTTGATTATGAAGGCGAGTTAGTGGCTGTTATTGGTAAAGGCGGACGCCACATTACAGAAGAAAATGCTCTCGATCATGTGGTTGGTTACACCATCATGAACGAGGGAAGCGTGCGTGATTGGATGGCCATGGGTACACAGAACACACCGGCAAAGAATTTTTATAAATCAGGTGGAATTGGCCCTTGGATAGTGACGGCTGATGAAGTTGGCGATCCAGCAAAGCAGCATATTTTTACTCGCCGAAACGGTGAAATTGTTCAGGATTCAGGTACGGAATTGATGGTTTTTGATACAAAATACCTTATTGCACACGCTTCGAAATTTACCCAATTAGAGGCCGGCGATATGATTGCTACAGGTAGCCCTGGAGGATCGATTATTGGTATGAAAGAGAAAAATTGGTTGAAGCCGGGTGATGTAGTTGAGGTTGAAATTCCAGCCATTGGAATTTTGTCCAATACGGTGGTCGCAGAATAGTACTCCGGTATTTTAATCGTATATTATTTTTAATTTGTTTTCTGTTTGTTAAATTGGGCAAATAATCAACGCTATGGAAAACAATCAATTCTCTCCGCCATCCTCGAAGAGTGGTTTTCTTGCTGCCCGTTCAAATAGTTTTATAGGTATCGTACTGGCGCTTCTGTCAGCATTCTTACTAACGATAAATGGGGCAATTGGTAAGCAGCTTGGTCAAGAGCTACATCCTTTTTTCCTGACCTTCATCCGTGCTTTTATTATGGTGTTGTTTCTTTTGCCTTGGATTTTTCGTAATGGCATTAGTGGAATTAAGACGACGCGCCCTGGGTTCCAATTTATTAATGGATTGTTCTTTGCTTTGGCATTGTTTGGCTGGTTTTGGGCCTTGCCGCGTATACCCCTGGATTTGGTAACAGCTGCCGGGTTTTCTGCACAAACATTTGCTGTCTTAGGTGCTATTATTTTTCTTGGTGAAAAATCTGAGGCCTGGCGCTGGTGCGCATTAATTGTCGGGATATTAGGAGGTTTGGTGATTGTTCGCCCTGGCCTCGGCGGAGTTTCCCCTGGTGTTTTGGCAATTATTTTTTCTGCGCTTTGTTTTTCGGCTTCTAAGTTATTGGTAAAGGTCATTACCCGAACTGATCCACCAGAATCGGTGGTGTTCTGGCAGGCTTCTTGGGTTGCTGTCGTAGCTTTTCCTGTTGCACTTTATTTTTGGCAAACACCTAACTGGGAACAGTCAATTTGGATTGTTACTTTATCTATCGTTACGATTATGAACCACTTTGCTATAACCTGGGCCATTAAGTTGGCAGATATTGGGGTGATCGAACCGATATCTTTTACCCGGCTAATATGGGCGGCAATCGTTGGTTTCGTATTATTCGGGGATACGCCTAATATTTTTACGCTGATCGGTGGCGCAATTATTTTGGGTTCCGTCGTTTATATAGCACGGCGTGAACGCAATGAAGTAAAGAGTAGCATTCCAACTTAATTAATCCATTTATATACGCCACATCAAAGCTTTTCGGGTATTCTTGGCGTGACTTTTGATAGGTCATACGGCATCATTCGACCAATCGATTGGGCATGCGGATAAGTTTAAATAACATTGTTAATGTTGCCGTTAGGCCTTTTGCTGGAGATTGATTAGTGGGTATGTTAATTAATGGGAAATGGTCAAATGATGACCAATTTCGGAATGAGAACGGAAAATTTATTCGTCCTGAGAGTAGGTTTAGAAACTGGGTGACAACGGATGGCGCCGCGGGTCTGACTGGCGTCCCTGGTTTTAAGGCTGAGGCTGGGCGTTATCATCTCTACGTAACGCACAATTGCCCGTGGGCTTATCGGTCGTTTGTTTTCCGAAAATTGAAGGGGCTAGAGGATGTCATTAGTATTACCATTGGTGGCTCTAGCTTTAAAGACGAAGGCTGGACTTTCAATGATGAACCAGGTGCTCTTCCTGATAGTGTCAATAATATTCATCACTTGCACGAGTTATACAGTAAAGCAGACCCGACTTATACGGGGAGAGTGACTGTACCAACTTTGTGGGATATCAAGAATCAAACTATCGTAAATAATGAGTCCTCTGAAATTATTAGGATGTTTAATTCGGCTTTTGATAATTTAACTGGAAACGTTGACGATTATTACCCAAAAAATTTGCAGTCCCAAATAGATGCGATAAATGAAGTCATTTATGCCAATGTGAATAACGGTGTCTATCGAACAGGTTTTGCGGCTTCACAGGGTGCTTACGAAGAGGCATTCGAGAAACTCTTTAATACGCTTGATGAACTAGAAAAGATCTTGGGCGGTCAACGGTATTTAGTCGGGGCACGCTTAACTGAAGCGGACTGGCGGTTGTTTTCCACTTTATTGCGGTTTGACATCGTTTATTACTGCCATTTTAAGTGTAATAAAAAGCATATATATGAATATCCTAATCTCTGGAACTTTACTTTGGAGTTGTATCAGCACCCAGGCATTGCTGAGGTGACCAATTTTGATCATATAAAGCGTGGTTATTATTACCTCATGCCCAATGTAAATCCCCTTGGAATCGTAGCTAAAGGTCCCGAAATTAATTTTAATCAGCCACACAACCGTGATAAATTCGCAAAAGAATAACAAACCTAGAAAAGAAAGATTTAAATAAATGACTGACGCTATCAAGTTCGAGACACAAGGAGTTGTTGGGGTTATTACTATTGATAACCCACCGGCGAATGCTTTGAATTTTGAGACTAAGAAGGGCATTTCAGATTGCGTCAGAATTTGTATGGACGACGATGCTTACAAAGCTGTTGTTATTACCGGCGCTGGGCGCATGTTTGTTGCGGGTGCCGATATTAGTGAATTTGGAACGAAAACTCCCGACGGTGTGCCGGAACTTGAAGATATTATTGATAGTATTGAGCTTTCACCTAAACCCATCGTTGCTGCCATAAATGGATTAGCGCTCGGCGGTGGAATGGAGCTTGCTATGGGGTGCCACTATCGACTAGCAGCGCCGACTGTGACCGTAGGTCAGCCTGAAGTTAATCTTGGATTCATTCCCGGTGGCGGAGGCACACAACGGTTGCCGCGTTTGATAGGTGTGGAACTCGCTCTTGAAATGATTGTGACGGGTAAGCCTATAGACGCTACAAAAGCCCATGAAGCAGGTGCCATTGACGAGATTGTCGAAGGTGATCTCGTCGCGCGCGCGGTTGAATTTGCCGAGCAGATGGCTAACAGTCACGCGGAACCGCGGCGCACAAGAGAGTTGAACGATAAGGTGACAAACATTAACCCAAAAATTTTTGATGATTGGCGAAAAAAAATCGCCACCAAATCGCGGAATATGAAATCACCGTTTGAATGTATCAATACCATAGAGGCATCGACAACGATGGATTTTATTGATGGTTTGGCGAATGAGAGAAAAGTGTTTGTGTATCTGCGAGATAGTAATGAAGCTAAAGCAATGCGCCACATGTTCTTTGCTGAGCGAGAAGTTGCAAAAATTCCAGATATACCTAAAGGAACGGCGATCCAGGAAATTAAGAAAGCGGCAATTATTGGGAGTGGAACGATGGGCGGGGGTATTGCGATGAACTTCGCAAATGCGGGTATTCCGGTCGTTGTGGTTGATGTTGCAAAAGACGCATTAGATGCAGGTCTTGAAAAGGTTAAAAATAACTATGCCGGTTCAGTTAAACGAGGCCGCTTGACCCAAGAAAAAATGGATCAATGTGTTGGACTGATTTCTGGAACGACAGATTATGCCAATCTAACAGACGTGGATATTGTTATTGAAGCGGTCTTCGAAGATATGGAGTTAAAGAAAAAAATATTCTCTGAGTTAGATAGTGTTTGTAAACCTGAAGCCATTCTCGCCAGTAATACATCGACCCTTGATATTAATGAAATTGCCAAAGCGACGGGACGCCCTGACAAGGTTTGTGGCACCCATTTTTTTAGTCCGGCAAATATTATGAAATTACTGGAGAATGTTCGTACGGAAAAAAGCTCGAAAGAGACTGTTGCAACGATCATGGGTCTTGCAAAAAGAATTAGGAAGACAGGTGTTTTGGTTGGGGTCGGCGACGGCTTTGTTGGTAATCGCATGTTGCATATTTCCGCGCGCATTGCTGAATTTATGGTCGAAGAAGGAGCCTTGCCGCAGCAAGTTGATAAAGTCATTTATGATTTCGGTTTCCCCATGGGACCCTTTGCCATGAATGATTTGGCCGGTGTTGATGTCCGTTTTTTAATTCGCCAAGAACAAAAAAAATTATACGGTGACCGCAGGCAGTCAGTCATCATTGATAGAGTATATGAAACAGGTCGGTACGGTCAGAAAACGAATGCGGGCTGGTATGATTATGAAGTAGGAAGCCGCAAAGGTGAGGCAAGCCAACTCATTGAAAAGTTAATTATTAAAACTTCAGCTGAATTGGGTTATGAGCGGCGGAAATTCTCTGATGAAGAGATTTTGGAAACGTATCTATACTCTATGATCAATACAGGCGCCAAAGTTTTGGAAGAAGGTTTGGCTATTCGCTCCAGTGATATTGATGTGATTTGGCATTATGGCTACGGTTTTCCAAGATATTGGGGTGGCCCAATGTTCTATGCTGACTTAATTGGTTTGCCAAAGGTCTATGATAAAGTGTGTGAGCTGAATAAGAAATATGGTGATTGGGTTGCGCCTTCAAAACTATTAAAGACTTTGGCAGACGAAGGTAATAAATTTAAGGATTATATACCGTCATAGATGAAGATGTATAATCCATTAAAAAAGCCTATGTCGAAACAGGTTAAGCTAGGCTTACTTGGTTGATGTTAGCATTAGGTTTTAGAGGTGCTTCCCGCTTTTTTGTGCAGACTTGGTTGTGGCTATTAACTAGGCCTTTATGGGCATAGATTTATTTTGCTTTCTTTATATCCAGCCAAGGGTTCTGCAATTTCCTGCTATAATCATTACACAAGTGATTATATGAAGCATAATCCAAAAGGTACGCATCGCCAGTGCTCTTTTCACTTCTACCTGAGTAATAGGTAAGAATTCAGGCTTATCGTCATCGGTGTCACCAATAGGCATACCAATAGTCCGTGCCCACATTCGTAGAAATTTCCTTTGCCCGCTCATTATTAACTTCCTCGATCTATGATCCTTCAGAATTTAGGTTCATTATCTTGATAATGTCTATAATTTAAACAGGTGTTACAAACAAGCTATGGAAACTTGCATAAATGGCATTAATATTAGCGCCCAAAAATTTAAAGCCAGTGGTTATAAAAAAGTTATGCGGTTATATAGTGACTGGGAATAACCAAGCTATTAAATATATGTAATTAGCTATTTAGGTTGCTGTGATCTTCTTATTCTCTATTTAATCTAGCTCACACTGACTACTCATTAATGACTTGAGGAATATTGCTACTAATTAGAATAATAGGGTATAGAATCCCAAGTTTTTGACATTTAAAGGCGTTCGAATAAATTTCCGCGAATTGGGTGGTCGAATACATATTCACCTTTGTCTTTGATACTAAGTTCTTCAAATATATTCCGAATTTCACTGTCATGTTTTTCAAATATAGCATCCCTTGCTGGATTTATCGAAGTTGAATTAATCTTAAATGAAGCAAAGTTTTTATGACGGTTTTCGGTAATATAGGTAATCTCCGATAATCTCTTAAAGCCTTTTTCAGGTGTTGTAAGGATACTTTGATAAGCAAGAGCTCGGATTTCCGTTTCATCATTAATTAATCGGCTTAACTCAAACTGAGGGCCATCTGCAATGGGTTCGGCAAAATATAGTTTACCCCCGGGTTTTAAAACTCTATGTGCTTCTTCAATTGCTATCGCAAACCCCACCTCGGGGATATGATGAAAGCTATTGAAAAATAGTGCAATATCGATCGTTTGATTTTTAAAGGGTAAATCTTCGGCAATCGCTTCGAGGTATGTTTCGCTGCCGACGGGTTCAACTTCTCTGGCGCGGTCTAATTGGCGTTTGCCTGGATCTATACCAATTACCGTAGCTCCCATTTGGGTCAATGCGCGTGTCATGTGACCTGCGCCACAACCGATGTCTATAATCTGGTTGCCTTTGGGATTAAGTAACTCCTTAATAATGTCTATATGCGAGCGTTTGGTGCTGCCCTGCCAATTAGGAATCATCTAATTCTCCTTTTTATGTATAAGGTTAATTTTCTTATGGCTCAAAACTCACCGCGTACGAGCAATTTGTCCTTAGCCAAAAACTTACCGCTAGGCACTGATTTTCTCATTACAAAGCCGGTAGTTATACTGGTTAAAATTGCCATCTTATTTCCGGTTGGTTTTAAATGCTGCGGCACTGTTATCTTTTCGCCATTGAGCAAGTTGGGCCTGACGCTTACTCGCAAAACTCTTCTTTCCTTTATTGAGGTATTCTTTGTCTGCGCGGGTACGCTTGGCCTTTTGTATAGCAGTTGTCGCTTTTAGAAGGTTTTTATCAAATCGTCCGCGCCGCCAGGCTTCTAGATCTAATTTTCTCTTGTCGACCTTTTTTGCTGTCTTTTCAGCTTTAAGGCGCGCGCGAAATCGAGATTTTAGGAGTGCTGTTTGCGCAGATCTTCCGACCGGGTCAAAATAGGCGGGGTCGGAAGAGAGTTGGAAGCCAGCGTTATGAATACTTTGGTTGCTAATTTTTTGCCATAGACCAAGCACTTTATTCAGATAAATTTGGTTCTTTGAGGCCGTTGTCGAATGGTAATTGGCTGCAGCTTGAGGCCAGGATAGTGTGGTTTGATTGAGTGCAGCTAGAAAATTTGCAGCATAGCCAACATTACGCTCTGGATCAAAGGCTGCGTTCAGGTCTTCAAAGGCTTTTGGATGGTAATAAAGATTAATTTGCATGCAGCCAACATCGATATTTTTAATACCCTGTGCTTGTAATAAGGTGACTTTGGTTATTGCGGCTTGTTTGGATGGTAAATAGTAAGCTACCGCACCTGTAGTAACCGTCCAGGGCCAGGCAGATGATATCTTTCTTGTTTGGTCCCATTTTCCAGATTCAGCTAGAGAAATGGCAGTAAGAAGATGAGCCGGGATACCAAGTGCAGCTTCATAAGCATCCGTCTGCTTTTTGCATAAGAAAAAATCTGTAGGCTTTAATTCACTGTTTTTATTTAACTTTTCTGGACTTTCGATAGCTTGTGCAAATGGTGGAAGTACAGAGAAAACTAGTAACGCCTGCAAAATTAACGAACTTAGTTGTTTAACACGCATCATTTTCACACCTATAATTTTCTATTTTATTGCCGCTTAGCAGCCTTTTCATTTATTATGCAAAAAATGTTCCACTTAAGTGTAAGCGGAGCCAATTAAAATAAGAAATTAGCTTCTGCAAGGGCATTTAACAGGCTGGATAGCTTAGTTTTTAAGTTCTCAAATCCCTGGCTACGAGTAACGCTTTCCTCATTCATATAAATAGCACGATTAACTTCGATTTGTAGGGCATGAACTGATATTGCAGGATTGCCGTAATGGTGTGTTGTATATCCACCAGCATAAGGATTATTCCGGCGTACGGTCAACCCGAGGTCTGTTAGGTGATCTTCTACAAATTCCATAAGTGCGGGTGCGCAGGCCTCGCCATGTTTGTTGCCCAATACAACATCGACGCGTTTGTTGTCTTTGCCACCATTCATTTGTCCAACAATGGATGGCATCGAATGACAATCTATGAGAATACATTTCCCAAATTGTAGTTTGGTTTCATCAATAAGGTTTTGAAGCATGGCGTGATAGGGAAAATAGCACATTTCAATCCGCCGCTTTGCCTCTTCATAAAAAATTTTTCCTGGATATATTTCATCACCATTGCTAACTACCCGGGGAACTGTACCTAGCCCAGCAAAAACGCGGGGACTATTGGTATTCGCGAATTTTGGCAGGGGGTCTTCAAACATTTGGGGATCAAGCTCAAAGGCTTCCCGGTTTGGGTCAACATATGCTCGGGGGAACAGTGCTTTCAAAAAGGGGGCGCCGCAATTAGGTGCTTCAGCGAATAGATCGTCTACAAAGCTATCTTCCGAACGGCGGAGTGCCAGTGGGTCCAATCGCGATGCTGCGATAAAGGATGCCGTATAATTAGTTCCGCTGTGCGGGGAAGCAAAAACAAAAGCCATAGTTTGAGACGCAGGGCGATCTACCTCAAAAGCTGCACAAAGGTTCTCGTCAATTAAGGTGCGAGCTATATTTTTAGGCGCTTGGGGGTTCACGCTGTTTCCTTGCTTGGAAGTAGTTCTCTGACATTACTTGAGCAAATGTCTATTGTCATGTGATGCTTGCACATTCTCGAAAAATCAATATAAATCCTGTTCTCTTATTACTAGGTCTCTGTAAAGATGGGCGTGTAGCTCAGTGGGAGAGCACCTCGGTGACATCGAGGGGGTCGTAGGTTCGAACCCTACCACGCCCACCATCTTTTAATTCTAATCTCTTTGGGGTATTACAGAGACTTTTATATTCTCTCTGAAATAAAACTGAAGGTATGTCCCTTGATTAGATGAACTAATGAATTCAGATAATTTGCTAAATTAATTTAGGGGCTGTACCAGATACCCCATAAAAGGTGTTATTATGGGGAGTATGAGAAAGAGTCGTTTAAGCCACCATAAACAAGACCGTTTTCAGGAGCATTTTGTTGCGGGCACGACAGCCAGGTGTGCGGCTTCACTTGTTGGAGT
>Ga0114994_10000978_pt1 | contig 20059 bp, 5 predicted proteins | sample ArcticOcean_MG_C_9_FD_87043 | JGI IMG/M metagenome (GOLD analysis project Ga0114994, IMG submission 87043) | Marine microbial communities from western Arctic Ocean - ArcticOcean_MG_CB2_152 | ecosystem: Environmental > Aquatic > Marine > Oceanic | place: Arctic Ocean: Canada Basin | collected...
GCGCAATGTGGACGCGTCGCTCTTGGCCTCCGATCGCAAGACCTCCTTCAACGCCTCGACAGCGTCGTTCTACTTCTGGCCCCCGGCCTGCCTTCTCACGAGGCGCGCTCTCGCTCGTAGCTTCATAATGGACTCCTTCTCGGACACCTCGCCCTCCAATTTCTTGGCGGCGAAGGCCTTGACCCGATCTTCTTCTAAAATCTCCTGCTTCACCGCTTCCAGCTCCGTCTTGCAGACCAGTTTATTCTGGGCGTACCAGCACAGCCCGGCCGCTTTGAAATGTAGCGGCGTCCGCGGATCTCTTTGAGATTTAACGGCCATCTTCGCCACCTTCTGCACGACCGCTTCGTCGTCGGGGTCGCCGTCACCACTAAACTTGTCGCAGAACTCGTCCGTGAGCTCCTCGCCCACTTCCTCCTGCGCGTCGCCGTAGAGGCCCACGTTCATCTCGGCCCAGGCCTGGGCGAACGGTACGAGGGTCGGCGGCGCGGCCTCCAAGCCATCGATGTTGACGCCCACGAGTAAGCGCGCGGCGGCTCGGGGCGCTTCGTCCGCATCGCCTAATCTTTCCTCAAAGTCCATGGCCAAATCGTACGTGTCATCCAACTTAGCCTCAATGACGCGCTCGGGGTGCCACTTGCGCCAGCACTGGGCCGCGACCACACTATCGGGGTCCGCCGCGACGGCCGGCACCTCCTCGGGCATTCCTATAACAACTTCGCCCTCTTCAATTTCTTTATCCTTAAGTTTCCTCCAATACTTCATGATGTCGTTGGACCACCGCGCACTGCCGCGATCGGTCTCCTCCCACTGCCACTCAAAAGCTTCGGACAAACGATACTCCGCGTCCACGATCCGTTTTTTATGCCTTAAATCGAGCTCCCAGAGCTGCGCTTCCCGTTTCGCGGTCCGCTTCATGACTAAGGACGTCCTTGCTTTGATGGCCATGTACTCGGGCGTCACGTAGAACTGCGCGTCCTCCTGCTGCCACATGTCGGGCAATTCACTGACGTCCGTCAGGCCGTCCGCGTAAAAGCTCAAGTTGTCAAAGGGCTGCGGGAAGGCGCGCTCCCAGGACATGGTCGCGCTGCGCGTCGTCTCCTTCTCCGATTCCTCTGCCCAGGCCTTGCGGAATAAGGGTAGGATATACGCAGGGTCGACCCTCGAATTACGGCAGATGAACTCCGGGCAGTTCGGGACGTGCTTTAGAGGCGACTGCTCTAGCGCTCGAATGACCAGGGTCACCGTCTTATACAGCAGCTGCTCACATAATCTTGGACCGATCTCGGCCCACTGGTCAGGGGTATACTCCGCGTAGGCGTACTGCCCCTTGCCATAGTGGTAGGTCATGACCGTGAGACCCTCCGGTGGATGCCCAAAGTACATGCCGCCCCCCGAATGGAAGTGGGGCAGTTTGCGTAGCACGGAGTCCCGCGCCCAGTGGGCCGCGTGGTTGACGAACGTCCGGACGTCGAAGACTTCCCCGGGCGGCGGCATCTTCGTCGAGGCGTAGTAGGCCGCGGATTGTGCGGCCCTTTTCAGTTCCTCGTTCATACGATCCTCTTGCGCTTTCTCCGCGCGTTGCTTCGCGGCCTCGCGCTGCTTCAAAGTGCCGCCCGCCCGCCCCCCCATCATCGCGACCATGGACGCGTTGGCCTTGAGCCAGGACTCCGTGCCGATGGTCGGACTTGCAAGATTCTTAGTGACCTTTTGGCAGACCTCGTCCATGACGATCTGGACCAAGTGCAGGTCGCTCACGTTCGCGTCGCCGTCCAACGCCAAGTAGTAGTCCTCGGGGGGCTCCTCTTCGTCGGAGTGGTACTCCTCGATCATCTCCTCGCACTGCAGGACCAATTTCCGTAGTTTCTCCACCTCTCTCGCGGCGCGCGCCCCTTGCCGCTCCTGCTCCTCCAGATGGTCTCGCTTCGTGTTGTACTCGGTCTCGGCCTCCTCCTTCTCATCTTCCGCCGCTTTTTGCTTCATCTTCGCTTTCACGATCAAATCCTCGATGGAAGTGATCTCATCCTTGGTATGCGCGATATCCGCGCATCGTTGCACGTACGCGTACGCGGCGCGGACCCACTTCACGATGGCCGGCAAGGCGGAGCCGTAGGACTTGATGTGGTGGTGGTCCGGCTTGAAGCGCGGATCCACAAGAATTCCGGCGATTCGCGACAGTAGTAAGTTGTTGCGCGCGTAGTGCCACACGTCGTACACTTTTAATTTGTGTTGTAATTTAATGTCGTACACGACCGTAAGCGCTTCCTGGTCGCCCTCGTCCGCGTTGATTTGGGACGAAGAGAGGAGGAGCTGGGCGCTCTTCCAGGTCTCCTGCTCACTGGTTAAAATACACGCGGCCCGTAACACCTTCTCCAAGAGCGGCGGCGGCTCCGGGAAGTACCTTATAACAAAAAAGTCCCGCAGCTCCAACACTTGGATCTTGACCACGGCCTGCTGGAAGGCCGTGCGCGTACCGTGCGGGTCGTCTTCCCAGAACTTGTTCTCGGTGTGCACGAGCGTCCGTTTCTTCTTCAACAACGCTTCCACCTGCATGCTGGCCGTGTCCACGACCTGTTGCGACCGTTTGACCAACTCGCCGTGCTCGGCCATGGTGTCCCGCGCCGAGCGCATGTCGGCGGCCATCAGTTCGAGGACGGGCTCCGCTTTGAGTAGGTCCTTCTTGGCTTCCTCATAGGTGTCTCTTGCCACGAGGGACCCGCCCTCTTGCCTAATACGCTCGATGATAGGCGCGACGCGTGGGTGGTCGTCCTGCACGCCGTACGGGAGCTTCGGGAGTCTCCGGGCGATCATCAACGCGTAGACCCCGTCGAACTCCTCCTCGTTGGACTCGAACAACTGGCAGAATTGGAGGGTGGCTAAGGGGTTGACCGGTGGCCCCAACCACTCCACGAACTCGCCCTTCTCCCACAACCCGACCTGGATTTCGTCGAACAGCGTTCCGCGCGTAGCTCGTTCCAAAGCTAGCTCCTTCTCCGTCTTCACTAAACGCACGACCAATAGCCCGTCGGCATCATATTCATCGACGACATTGAGCTCGGCCTGGGTCTTGTACATGTCGTCGTCGTCGACTTTGACGGGCCGTCGCACGACGAACTCGCCGTGCTTGGAGTTCTCCACGAAGTTTCCTAAATACCTCACACCTAACATGTCCGTGAAGGTGCCCAGGCCATGTCTCTGATTCCTTTTGAAGGAGCCCTCGTAGCGCGAGCCGTCGTGGTAGGCGAAGACACCTCGCCCGTCCAATTGATTTCTGCGAAATTCCCCTACATAAACGTCGTGCTTGCCCGAGATGTAGCAGCCCTTGCCGTTCCGCAACCCCTCGAAGGCCTCGCCCGTATAAGAACTCCCGTCGGGCCACTTAAAGGTCCCGCTGCCGTGGACCTTGTTGCGATCCCACTCGCCCGTGTACGTTGTGGTGTCTTCGGACGTGAGTTGCCCATAACCCTGCCGAAAGCCCTTGAACCACTCGCCCGCGTATTTACTCCCGTCGGCGTACCGGTACTCGCCGACGCCGTGGCGCTTGCCGTCGATGACTTGCCCTTCAAAAATTTCTCGCCTTCTCACTTCGTCGTCGTCACTATGCTGGGGAGGATACGTCACTTTAAAGTCGCCGTGGATCCGTAACATGTCAAAATGATTACATACAGTCACTCCCTCGAACGTGAGACCGCTCGGCCGGATCCACACGCCCCAGTGGTCCGCGTCCCGGCCTTCCACGCGCGCGACGCCCATGCTGTCGATCCACCGCTCTCCTACTAACGGTCCGCAATACGTGTCGCCGTTATAAAACTTGATCACGACATCACCTATCAATTGCCCTCTCCTAAAGAACCCTTGGGCGCTGACATACGAAGCGTAGTACTTTCTCCTTTCATGAGGTCTAGGGTGGTAGTCCTCCGCCGTCTTCGTTAAGAGGGGTGGCGGGTCACCTATAACAACAGCACACTTCTTAGTGGCGACTCTTCGTTCGATCGTGCCTCCTCTAAGATTCTGCGCCACACAATGATAGATGCCCTCGCAGTCGTAATGTAATTTCACAGGGTCCGCATCTCGCACCTTCAGCCGCTCGAAAGCTAGTTTCTCGATCTTCTCTTTTAAGTGATCTCGTCGCGCTTCGTAACCGTTGAGCTCCGTATATAATTCCGCCAACCGATCGACGGGCGAGAGGGACATGAGCCACTTCTGCCGTAACCTCTTAAGCCGCTCCGCTTCCTTCGCCTTCCGCTTCCTTTCTTCTTCCGTCAGTTGCGTATCTCCCTCTTCGTCGGAGTCGGACACCTCTTCTTTGGACGTAGTGACCACGATCCCGTCCACGGACGCATCGTCGTCATCATTTTTACTCCGTCTAGAAGCCCGGGACGCCCGTGACTGGCGCCTTCTTGCTTCTTGTTCTTCTTTTTCGCCCTTCATCATTTCGGCATACAACAGAGCCTCGCGCTTGTCCATCTCCTCGTTGGCCTCCTTGAGGAGGTTCCGGTCGCGCTCCTCGTCGGAGTCGCTCTCCTCGTAGGCGTGCTGCTCCTCCTCTTCGTCGTCGGACTCTTCCAAGCGTCGCGCAGCTTCCCGGGATTCGAGGATCTTGATCTGGAGTTCCAAACCGCCCGTGTCGGACTTGAGGAAGCCCACTTTTCTTTCTAGAGTTTCGATCTCGTTCTCCCAGCGCATCTGAGAGGACACGATCTTGTCCCGGACCACGGCAGAATCCTGCTGCTCCGGCCAATTGAATAATGTTCTACAATTGAGGCAAATGTTCCGGTAGATATTGATGGGCACTTCTCTATTCACTTTGCGACAGTGCGTGCAGCGGAACTTCTTGTGTCGATAGGATTTCAAGACGCGGGCCTTGACTTCATGGGTATTATGAATAGCGCCCTCTATCTCCTTGTCGTCCATGTACCACTGGTAGGCCACGGGCGGCCAGGCGTCCGCGAAGCACTCCAACGTGATGTTCCGCGTCCACTGGGAGACTTGCGGGCCGTTCACCTCAAAGACTGATCGCGGTTGTATCACGATTTGCGGCGTGTACTCCATGGCGCGCATCCACCGGACATTGGCTAACGTAGTGGCTTCCGTAGAGGACCAGTTCTTGTCCACTCGTAACCGCCAGTAGCGCCGCACGGCATAGACCTCCGTGGGCACCTTGACGCGCCACCACGTCCGGCCGCCGTCCATACGCGCTCTTACAGAAACCTCCTGCGTCACCAATGACGCCTGGGCCGCCAATTCCGCCTCCAGCTCCCGGTTGTGGAAGTTTTTGGGTTGCTTGGCTAACACTGCAGCCATGTCCTTCAAACACGAGGGCGGCGGCAGGTCGAAGGCGAAGACGATGCCGTAGTGGGCCTTGGCGGAGTTGCAGGCTTCCACCACGACGCGCCGCGGCGCCGTCGTGTCGTCGTTGATCATGAGTTCGATCGTGCCGATGCAGGCGCTTTCGCGCATGTCGTACACAATCCACTGCTTTTTAATTGCTGAAGGTCGGGAGCACCAGAACGTGTCCCGTCGACCGTCTAATGTTTTGTCGGCCGAGAAGGCCGACGAATGTTCAGATGAGACCATGATGGCGTGCGGCTCGACGCACCGCCTTTCGTCTAAGACCCGGTACGCCTTCATGATGCGATACGCGCTCTGGATCTGCTTGATGGACCGGATCTCCAAGATCTTGAAGTACATCTTGCACTTCGCGAGGAACATCCTTCCAATGCACTGGCACAGCAATTTGGCCTTGACCCGCCGCGCGATCCACTGCCGACACAGCAATTGAATAGTCATGGCCGCGTACGTGTGCTTGCTCAACCTTTCCACTCGTCGATTGGCCTGCTGGTACCTTGTTTTGCACTGCAATATCAACAAGCGGTCCAGGACTGATCTATACGCATCAATGGACCCCAGACGGATGACCGCCGCGTACTTGGGTAGCGTGGGACTGGAAATAATAGCTTTTCGCTCCGCGCAGGTCAAGGGAGGCACGACGTCCAGCGGTTCCCGGCACCCGAGCACTAAAATGGCCACGAAGCCCGTGTGGGGCACCCGTAGTTCGTTCTCGGTCTTCCCTAGAGCTTGAGCGGCGGACTCCAGAGCCTGGGCCTTGGCCGCCTTCTCCTCGTCCGTAGTAGCGGGCAGTTGCTCGGCGTCCGCTAAGGCCAACTTGGCCGTCGCGGCCGTCGCGTCGCTGGACTCCACCGGCGTTTCAGTGGAGACAAGCTTGGCTGCCGGGTAGGCTACCACTAAAGCAGGCCCGTACACGGTTCGTATACGAGTCCCGGGCCTTAAGCACATCATCTTCGCGGCGCGCATGGCCATCCTTTTCAGGCGCTTGGTCCCGAAGAGGGGGTCCCGGCCGTAGTAGGCCAGCCAATGTAAATCATAATTCTGCAGCGCTTTCGAAAGCTTGGCGAAGAAGGGGTTCGCGTCCTTAGTTACGGAAGCGTCGGCCTCGATGGTTTTCTTCTTCTTCTTCTTCTTCTTGCCCTTCTTGGAACTGGGCCGGCTGTCGGCTTTCACCGTCTTCTTCCGGCGCTCGACGTAGAGGCCCTGGGCCTTTAAAGATTCCTTCTTCGCACTACTTAAACGCCGTGCGATGATGCACCGCTGACACGACTGGACCACGAGCGTAGAGTACGTCACCTCCAGCCACTCCACTAAGCGTAGCCGCGCTATCCGAGCGGTGACCACGAGCCGAGCGCGACTCCGGATCTGCAGCTTGCGCGCCGAGTGGTACTCCAACCTGAGCTGCTGCAGCCGGTTCCAGCCCAGCTTCCGCCGGAAGAACGACTGGAGTTTCGTCGCCGCGTGGCGCCGGGCCTTGATGGTTCGCACCAACCGGCGCGCCTGCGTCACCCGATACCCCGACTGGATCTCGACGACCGCCTGGGCGACCACGCGGTCCGCCTCGATGCGCTGCACGCGCATCACGGCCCTCAGGAACGTCGCCAACCGCATCCTCGTCCAGGCCTGGAGTTGCGTCGACGCCCTCCTCCGGAGTCGCCGTCGATCCAGGTCCTCGGGCGCCGGCTTATCCTGCCAGTGCAGTTCCAGTTCGATCTCCCCGCGGTCGTGGATCTGCTCCCGCTTCATGGGGTCCGTCCGCCGGAACAGGAAGTGGTACGGCCGGTAGTCCCCGAACCTGAACCACTTCCGGAACGCGCGCCGGCCCTCGTGCGGCAGGTGCCCCAGCTGGATGACCACGTCCCCCAGGAAGTCGTCGGACCCAAACGCGTCCCAGTCGTAGATGGAGACGCGCACCAGCTCCGAGGGGTCACTTACGTCGATCTCGAACGATTCGTCGAACTCGGGGTTCAGGTTTTGCTGCTTCGTGCGCGTCTTGAAGACGCGGCCGTTGCACTCCACTCTGCAATACGGGTCCGAGGACATCAGGTCCGCCACCCGGACGTCCGTGCAGCGGATGACGGTGATCTTGAGCGTTTTTTCCTCCTGGGTGCACCCGTAGCCGTCTAAGAATTCTAAGAGTCCTTCGCCGTGCGGGACGCTGGCGTCATACGCCTTGTCTCGCCCCTGTATGCGGTGGATCAACGCCTTCGACGGGTCGCCGCACCACGAGCCGTGGTAGATGGCCGCGTCCCGCACTCTCAGATGCGGACTCTGGCCGAACTGTTTCGCAATGTCCACGCGCGCCGCCCAGACATTTTTGGACTCTTTGCGCGCCTGCAGGGCATCGTTGGGCAGCTTCTTCTCCGTCTCCGAGACGCCCGATAGTTCTTCGTCGGGATTTTCCTGCGTACTTGGGTCGTACGGCCGCATCACTTCGTCGGACCCGAACTGCTTCTGCCGTTCTCGTTGGGCCTGATCTAGTAACGCCTCGGGCCCGGCCACGACCCAGCCTAACCGGTACATGCCTAACCTATGGGTCATGACGTCCGCGATGCGTCGTTTCGCGCCGCCGACGAACTTATCCCTAAAATGCTGCAAGGCCACGCGAGGGTCGTTTCGCGTGTAATGCCGATAGTACCGCGCCGTGGGCGCCAACGCGACGAAGTCCTTCCAGGCCTTTTCGTCATGGTCCCGGTCTTCCCGTACTGTACTTATGGCGGACATCCGGGCGCCCCGGCCGCCCATGACCTGGCGGACCACGTTATTCGGCTTGGCGCCCTTCCGTAAGTGTTCGACCCGCAACTTCCGCAGGCGGTGCCTCAGGGCGACTTCCTTGGCTAAGTTGGACCGCATCCGGAGCGAGCGCATTCGTGCGGTGTACGAGGGCGGCGCCGACAGTGGATCTAGAGCAACGGTCTCCCAGTCCGGGAGGTCGCCCTGGAGGTCCACCACGTTCAGGTTCATGCCGAGCTTCAAGAGTTTTCTTGCCGCGGGCGTATGGAGGGACGCAAAGGACGTGAGCGTCTGCAGTAAAACGACGCGCCGCGCTCTTGAGTTGCACCAGTAGGCGTAGCGGACGCGCGCGACCTTCTTGCAGGCCTGGGCTCTCCTTACAAAATTTTGTAAAGCAATGGCGCCCCTATGGGACTTGGTAATCGGTCGGCTCTTCCGGCACCAGCTGATCAACTGCTTCCGGTTGCCTCGTACAATAGACGGCTCCATGCACTTGAGATAAGGTCTCTGGAGCGCATCTATACGATGTAATGCTCTCTTAGATTCCGTGAAGGCGTCCGCGACCGTCATCAATGGGAGACTCTCGGTGTGTCCATCTAAGTCATACGTCAACTCCGCCACCTCCTTGCCCGGAATAGACTCGTCCACCGCCGCCAAAAAGGCCGTCTGGCCCCGCCGCGGATGGCGCACGTCCACGATCCTCACGGCATCACCCTGCCGTAATTCCCAGGACTTGGCGTCGTCCGCCCAGAGGTCCATCCGGATCTTGTCGCGCGCATACGCGTCCCGCCCGCCCTCGCGCCAGGCCGTGGCCTCGATGCGGATGGCCGTGTACAAATCACGGGCGTCCTTGTGGAGCTCCTGGACTTGCGAGACCGGCGAGAGCGTATAGGACATGGGGTCCAGGCCCATGGGCATGGCCACGCGTAGAAAGGCCCGCTGGAACAAGCGCTGCTTCTTCCCAAATATCTCGCGCAGGATCTTGCCCTGCCGCCCGCGCTGGACCTTCTGGTACGCGTACATCTGCCGCATGCGCCGCCGCGCGCACGCGTCCCGGCGCCCCATCGCCTTCCGGAAGCACGTCTGGCAAGTCGTGGCCGCCACGTTCTCCAGGTGGAACTGCAGGATGTTGTCGAAGCGCCGCCGGCCCAAGACGCCCCGGTACCTCCGCTGGATGAGTAGCGCGGCCTCGCCCCGCTCGTACGCGGCCTTGCGCTTGGCCTTGTCCCGGTCCTTGGCCAACGTAATGGCCTCCTCGCGCTCGTTCTTGTACTTCTTGGACCGGTCGACCTGGATGAGGGCCCGCATGCGGGCGATGCGCCGGTTCGCGATCTTGATCCGGATCAGCGACTGCACTCTTCTTAATCGCTGCAAATCGTCCTCGTACTTCCGGGCTTCCTCGTCCGCCCGGGTCATGCCGTCCGCCTCCTTCTCCCGCAGGACAAACAGCTTCAGCATCATGTGCTTGCCCGCGCGGTACAAAGAACGTCGCGCGAACCATCGCCGCACAAAATTCTGCAGCACGACGATGCAGTACTGGCAGTCCACGCGGTGCATGCGCGTCCATTCCCTCATCAGATACCCGCGCGCCACGCGCTCGATCTGGATGGCGTTCACGCGCCAGTTTTCCCGCTCTTCCTCACTGCGCTCCCAGGCCTCGACCTCGAGGTCCCTTGACTTTGCAGCAGCTTCAACCATCTCCCGGCCTTCCCTAATAGCTTTCTCGCGCGCCTCTATGTCCTCCAAGCCTAATCTCGCCCGCGTCGCTGCGCGCCGCGCGAGCTCCGGGTAGATGCACGCTTTTGCTCTAGCCGCGCACGCCTGGGCCAGGGCTGAGGACGCCATGGCGTCCAGCCACGGTTGTTTAGGGTAGTAGGTGGCTCGCAGAAACATGCAGTTGATGCGGAACTTCGCAAGAACTCTTCGAGTGGCGTTCGCTTCACACGCCAGTTCCACGCGCGTCTCGGCTCTTCGTAAAAAGACCTGGTACCTCGCGTGCTCCACGAGTTTCGCCCAGTTCTCGCGCACCCACAGGTCGAACTTGGCGTCGGCGTGGGCTTTGCCCCTTACTAAGACCTTCCTACAATGTTTTCTCCAGTACCTGCAGTCCCATAGCTCCGTGAGGCCGATGCGGTACTTGCGGTCCACGATAAGTGCTGCTGCTTTAGCGTAGGCTTTCTGGGCAAACCCGTACTGGGTCGCTATCCGTCTAACTCTCTTCATTGTTGATCTCAATCTGATTCCGTCACACGCGGCCGCGCCAATAGCTAATAACTCCCGCTTTTCGCGCCGGAACGCCGCGTACGCCTTGAAGGCATTCAGAATGCGCGGCGTGTGCTGCTTATAGTACAAGGCGGCCAGCGCGATGCGCGCTTCCACTAAGCGCTTGGAATTCTGGGAGCGCTCGATCAACCACTTCTTGAGGGGGTAGAAGCCGAGCTTGCGCAGCTTCGCGTCGTGGTACGCTTTTGCGGTAAGCACGCCCTGCGCGAGAGGTGTACAACCGTTGTACGTTCTGATGTCCGCGACTTGCATAAATACAATCACCAGCCGCCGTCTCCGCAGCGCCATCAACCTAGCCTTGCGGGCCCACATGACAAACAAGGGTTCCAGGCGCTTGTCGCCCCAGTACTCCGTGGCCTTTTTATACTGCGCTCGCGGCCCTTCCTCCCGTTGCGCGTACGTGGCCCACGCCCGTAGCAGGTGGAGGCACCGCTTGGCCATGGCGTGGCGCGTGGCGATCAATTTGTCGTGCGGATCCTCTTTTACTAACCAAGCCTTCGTAAACGGCGCCCGGTACCACGTAAGGAGACACCTTCGCTGGATAACAATACGATGCAGTTGCCCGGCTTTGACCATGCGCTTCCGCGCCGCCTGGGCCCGTCTTCTAATCTTAATAGCCTTGCCGATGATGCGCGTCGCGGCCTGCTGCTCCCGCAACAGCGCGATCCGCCTATTCGCCAGGCGCCGTCGTAGATTCGCCTGCAAGGGCACCGCGGCGTCGTCCCTCGCCACGAGCTTCGCGAACCGATCTTCCTTCCGCTGCCACTCCGCGTTGCGAAGGCGGTACTGCTTTTTACATTTGTTCGCGGCTTCGATGGAGAGGTGCTGCTCATTATTCAAACGGTGCCGCAGCTCCAGGTCGCGGGACGACGCCGTCCAATGTAATGAACGTTGGTCCGGCGCGTCGTCTAAGGAGTTGCCCCTGCCCGTCTTGGCCAGGGAGTAGACGTCCGGCAAACCCGCGTAGTCCCGTTGCACGACCGCCTCTTCGTCGAACGGCGCCCGGTCTACACTTACGACGAGGTAGGGGTGCCTCGTCACCACTTGCTGGACCAGCTCCACGTTGATACAAGGACAGCCGCCGAAGTCCACCCGTTTTAGAATAGCACACCGGGCCGCGTCCACGCCGCGCGTGGGAAAGACCGCCCTCTTCGGAAGTTCGAAGACCCCCATGAGAGCAAACACGGCCTTCTCCGTCAAGAGGTTGCAGTCCCGCACGTCAATGGCGCTCAGGTGCGGGCAGCACGCCCTGAGTAACACATAGGCGTCGTCCGTCACGCGCGGGAGCTTGGCCGCTCGCAACGCAATTAACGGTTCCGGCAGGGCGCCGATGGCCGCGTCGTCGACGCGCGTGCAACCTGAGACGTCTAGAGCAGTGACATAACGTAGTGTAGCTATTTCCTTGATGGCCCGAGCACCCACACCCATACAAAGCGCTGACTCAAAGGTCCGGAGCTTCCGCACTCTCTTGGAGACGTAAAGAATCGAAGCGTCCGTGACCTGCAATAATTTAACCAGCCGCAATTCCCTCAAGGCTTTGCACCGTTCTGCGATCGCCCGGATCCCATCCCCCGACACGCCGGAGTTGCTTTCTAATTTCAAAGTGCGCAGGCGTTCTCCGCACGCCGCCACGGCCCCCAGGCCTTTATCGGTGAGCGTGCAGAACGAGAGGTCGAGCTTGCGCAGGGGCGACTTGCCCGCGACCGAGCCAGCATACGCGCACAGGCCGTCGTCGCTTAAGGATGTCGAAGAGCAGTCAAGCTCCGCGAGGTGTATGAGTTTCCCTAGGTTGGCCATGCTATCGATCTTCCGGAAGAGCTCGGCGCATTTCGATACATTCAAAGCTTTCAACTGCTTGCAGGCGTCGCAGACCAACTTGACCCACTTGTCCGTGATTAGAGTATTGGCCGTCAGGTCCAGGCGCTTCAGGTGAGTTAATGCGTTGTGCTTGACCCACCCGGCCAGGATCTTGTGGTGCGAGAAGAGACGCGCGGACGTGTCAGTAAGCAGGGTACACTTCCTAAGCGACAGGCTTCTCATCGACGACTTGTGGGTTTCGCCGAGTCGTGCCAAGAACTGGCCTAGTGATTGGTCGTCTAATTTGGGCCACCCATCGAGCGCTACGTCTTCCACCGGGCACGGCGCTAGGGCCACACAGGCCGTGCCGTTGCACTGCGGCATATGACTCAGGTCCACGACTCTCAGTTGTTTGCACTTCTGCAGGACCTCGACCACGCCCACATCCGTGCACTCCGCCAGGCCGTTCAATCGCAAACTCTGGAGCAGCGCCACGCAGGGGCTCCCGGCCAGGCCCCGCAGCGCCTTGTCCGTTAATTTAGCGCAGCGGCTGAGGTTGAGGTCCGTGAGTCTGGAAGCGACCTTGGCGAGCTTGCGGCAGGGCCCGTCCGTCAAGTCCCGGCAGCCGCTCAGATCGAGCGACGTCAACGTGTGCAACGAAGGCGAGGCCGCTAATTGCAAAACGCTCCAGTTGTCGGGCGCGCCGTCGCGGTCGTAACTCCCCAGCTTCAATGTGTGTATGGTGCCCTTTAATAGAGTGTGCCCTTGTTTTAAGGTTTGTACGACGTCGACGTCGACCCAGCGCGTCAAATCTAACGAGATCAACGGCGTAAAGGACCACCTTTCATAAAACACCTCTTCCGGTATGGTATGCGGCGCGTCCCTCCTTCGCTTGTAGGGCGGCTCCTCCTTGGGCGTGACGTAGTCGGCTCGTATCCGCAGCCCGTCCTCGACGCGCTCGCGCCGCTGCGTCGCGCTCAGGGCATTCACGGCCTTGACGGCCATGCGCAGCTTGCCGCGGCGCTTGGCCTTGGCCTTGGGGGCGGCCGTTCGCGACATGGCCTCCTTCGGCTCGTGCGGCGCCTTGGCGAGCGGCAGCGACTTCGCTTGGGAAGGGCTCTTCTCGAAGCTCGATCTACTCTTTCGTTTGCCCTTCTTGCGTTTGGTCGGGGAGTTGTCCCCCAGGCGCGCCTGCCGCAGCATGGCTGGCATGGTATGCCAGCCCCCAGAGCACGAGCGCTCGACGAGGGGCTGGGTGGGCAGCGCGGAGGGCTGCCGAGTTCAGTGGTTGGCGGACTCCCCGCGCGATATATGCGCGCGAGGCAGCCTCGGCCAGTGCCGGCGTTGCCAAAGCAAACTCGATTTGGTTGGACCCCGCACGTTTTGCAGCTAGTCGCCCCAGCCCTCTAGCCTCTTGCGCAGCCGCTGCGACGGGTCCGTAACTCCGCATTTTCCGCGCCGCCGCGCAGCTTTGCAGCCAAACCCGTGATAACTTTAGCTAAGTTTAGCAAATGCTGCAGCATAATGCCAGCATTGTGCCGAGCTTCCCCTGGCTCCGTGCCATTTATTTTCGTGAGGAGCGCGGCGGAAGACTGTGCTGTGCCACCTCTGAGCACCATGACTGCCGACGACGAAGCGGAACCGCCGCGAACGCCAGACGCAGAAGTGACCGCCGCCGACCCCTGCCCGCGCGCATTACTGGTCGGGAGCTGCGTCGCCGCGTCGTGCGTCGGCGTCGAGTACGGCCTCATCTTTCCCACGATCTACCCCTACCTGCGGAGTCTGGGCCCGCACCCGACCGTGCTCGCGGGCGTCGCGGCCGCAACGTTCAGCCTCGCGAAGACGGCGGCGTTCGTGCCCCTCGGCGCGCTGGCCGATCGGGTCGGCCCGCGGAAGCCGGCATGTATCGCGTTCCTCGTGGCCGCGCTGGGGAACGTCTACTACTTCGCGGCGCACCGGCCCGCGGACGTCGTGGCGGCCCGCGCCATTGTCGGCGTAGGGTCGTCGGTCACGGGCGTGCTCCTCGGCGTCGTCGGTTCCGGCAACGGCGACGACGCCGAGTCGAGACGCACGCGCGACTTGCGCCTCGCCGTCTTCAACGGCACGGCCCTCCTCGCGGTCCTGGCGGGGCCGGGCCTCGCGGCGCTCTTCTCCTTCCTGCCGGCGCGGAGGACCGGCGCGTCCCGGTACGAGGTCGACGCGGACACGGCGCCCGGCCTCTTTTTGGCGGGCCTCGCGCTCCTCTGCGCGCTGTGGGCCGTCGCAGCGCTGCCGGACGCCGCACCGACGCGACGGCGAAGCTCGGTCGTCGGTGGTCAGAAGCCGGGGCCCGTGCGGGACGCCCTCGTCGCGCGGCGGGGCGCGGCGACGCTGGCCGTATCTTTTGGAGGTGGGTCTCTCATCGCGTGCCTCGACACGGCCTTCCCCGTGGTCGCGCGCGACGACTTCGGGGCCACGACCACGATGATCGCGCTGGTGCTCGCCGCGTTCGCGCTCGTCGGCGTTTTAGCGATGGTTGGGGCCATGGCGTACGCGAGGAGAGGCGACGGCGACGCGCAAGTAGCGCGAAGACGGAAGGTGCGCATGGTGCGTTTTGGCTTGGCCTGCGAGGTCGTCGGGGCTGTTCTAGGCCTCCTCGCGTTCTCGTGCGTGCCGGTCTCACAAGTCTTGTGGCGGGAGGTCGCCGGGCTCGCGAGCGGCGCGTTGATGATCCTCGGCGCCCTGGGCGCCTCGAACGCGAACGTCCAGCTGTTGGCCGCCGTTGTGGACATGGGGCGCCACCCGGGCTTCTACGCGGGCCTGCGGAGCGTCTTCGTGTGCGCCGGCCGGGCGACCGGCGCCCTGGCGGCGGGCGGGCTCCTCGCGGTCTCCTCGGAGACTTACCTGCCGGTGTTCGCCTTCGTCGCGGCCGTGGCGGCGATGGGCCTCTCGGCGTTTATATTTGTGCCGCCGCGCTTTGTTGGTGGGTCGCTGGCGGAGCCGCTGCTTGACGAATCGCCTGTTGTGTAAGTTGACTATGATATTATTATATACACGATTGGTCAGGTGTTCAGTTGGTCAGGTGGTCGTGTGCGCGAAGGGGGGGAAGGACGAATAGCGCAGGCAGCACAAGGTTTTTGTTCAGCATTCAGTTGTACAGGTGAGGAGGAAGTTGGTCAGACGCCGCGGAAGCCGTTGGGCTCGAAGGTCGGCACGTCGGCGGGCGTCAGGAAGCGCGGCGCCCCGGCCTCCGCGGCGCGCGGGTAGTGGCCCGGACTGTGCCCGCCGGGCGCCTCGCGCGGGTAGCCGCCCTCGGCGCCGCGCGGCGCATAGTGGCCGGGCGGCGGCGGCGGCAAGTGGTAGGGCTCGCGCGTCGACAAGCGCTCGGCCGCGGATATAAGCGGCCCCTCCGGCGAACCAAGGCGCTCGGCCGCCAAGGTCAGGGGCCCCTCGAGCTGCGCGAGGCGGCGCTCGACGCGATCTAACGCGCCGCGGTTGTGGTCCCCTTCACTTTGCGCCCTCAACGCCACGTCCGACAGGGCCTCGTTGATGGCCTCGCGGCGCGCGAAGGCGCGGCAGTCCTCCCGCAGGCGCCGGATCTCCTCGGAGTGCGTGGCCACGACGGCCGTGAGCTCCTGCATGCTCGAGATGAGGAGAGCCACGTTCTGTTGGTCGCGCGCGCGCGCCCGGTCGTCCACGGGCGCCGTCGAAGGTCGCTCGGGCGGCTCGAAGATGGTGTCCGAGGCCGTGGAGCTGCCCCAGCCGACGGAGGGGTGGAAGCCCTCGCCGCCGCCCAGCCGCTCCCCCAACGTGACGTAGCTGCCGCTGCGTGGCGGGCCGACGACGCTCGGCGCGGGCGCCGGGCCGTCGAGCTGGCGCCGCAGGGATTCCAGGCTCGGCGGCGCGCCGCCCGCCGGCGGCGCCGGCGGCGTCGCGGGCGCGTCGACGTCCGACGCGTTGCCGAAGCTGCTCCAGGAGCCGAAGCCGAGGCCCGGCGGGCCCGCGGCCATCTTGCAAGGCCGGCGCGTAAGCAACTCCAGCGAGCAACCCAAGAGGGAACTACTGCACTGCTGTCGCTGGTTATAGCGTGACGCGAAGCGTCCAAGTTACTGACGCTTACGCAGCTCTAGCAGCGTCCTCGCAGCGTTCAGGCTAGCCTCATCATGTCGGGAAGCGCTCTGTCCCGGTGGACTAAATCGGAGCCCAAAAAGTTGGACCCCGTGAGACGTGTGTTGCATCAAAAGTTGGGCGCGCCAGCCGTTCGCTAGGCGTCCGCTGCGCCCCGGCATGGCCTGCGTATCCTGGCTCCGTTTTGGAGCGATCCGTTTCCTCGTAAAAGCGCACTAAAGTTTAGCAAAGAAAGGCTGTCCAGCGCCCTTGGCAGTGGCACTGGGCTGCCCACAAGCCACGCAGCGGCCCAAAACGCAGCCCGCGCGACGCCATCGAAGCGCATCCGTGGCCCGCCGCGAAAAAAACCAGCACCGCCCACCACCACTCCTCCCATGGCCGCCGTCGCGCCGGACGAGTGGCAGCCGCCGGCCCACGAGCCCGAGCTGGGCGATCTGGAGTCCTACCAGGCCTTTGCTCGAGTACTCAAGGCGCCGCCGCGGCCCCTCATCAAAATCGGGGAACGGGACAAGCGCTGGTTCAACAAGAAGAGCCACATTCTATTGGAGGCGGACCCGGCGTCGATCATCACGGAGGAGAAGCTCGCGCAGTGGCGGCCGAACGTCACGAACGTGAAGCCGGGCGAGCGGCGGTGCCCCCAGTGCGGGCACAATCATAAGAATCCTGCCCTTATCAAGACCTACTGCTTATGTCACCACTGTTCCTTCATCCACGAACCCGCGGATACGATTTCTAGTTATGTATTGCAGAAAAGGTGGTTACGGGAGCAGGGCAAGATACGAATACTGGCGGCGTCCTACGGCCACCCCTCGGACGCGTCACGGGCCGCGGACTGCACGGAAAAACTAGAGGAATTGTGTGTGAAAGCGGCGCGGGAGTCCCTCGTACTCGACAAGACCGCGGACCTGCGTCGATCGCTGGGCGTGGGGGACCCGGCTCCAAATTGTAGGAAAGTGGTTATCGTGCGCTACTTGTTGAATGGGAGACGGGGCACGACCACAGTGTGGGAGGGCGACTTCGCGGGGCGGTTGAAGGAGGACTTCCATATTCGAGGAGGCGCCACGCGGCCGTTGATTTCCATCATACGAGCGCAGTACGGCCAGCCCGGAGGTATTAAAAATGGCAGAGGAGCCTTTGACGTCACGGACTCCTTGCAAGCACGCGTGCACGCGGCGCGCGGCCGGTTTTGTGTTGTGAAACGCGACGAGCACCTGCCGAGCTGGCTCGGCGAGCCTTCGCTGGGCCGGGCCAAGACGCTGACCATCGAGTACGAGATTAATGGGAGCGCGGGCGAGATGCACGAGTACGAGCTGAACGGGAAGTTGATGTTTCCGATGAACGTCGCCGCTTCTCCTTCTGTCGCGCCCCAGATTCTGATCGAACGGGCGTCGTACGGCTGGACCGAGGAATTGCTGGACGAGTGGCGCATGCGCTGCCACAAGGAGATCTTCGATTTGATGGCTATTCGCGGTAGACGGCAGGCCGGGCTGGCACTTACAAGAGAGGACAACAATCGACTGAGGAAGTTGCCCGAATATCAGCAAAAGTTGAAGGTCTTGAACAAACTGACACCCGGGGCCGTGGACGCGACCCAACTCGTCCAAAGAAGGGTCGAGGCCTGCGGCGGAAGTTTACTATTCTTCGGGGGCAATAATCCGGAGGAACCTTTACCAGCTTGGGCGTCCGCGGCTCTCCAGAACCTGTCCATGGAAGCTTTAGATCTGAACGAAGCGTTGGGTGACCCGACACCAGATCAAACGAAACTGCTCCACATCGAGTACCTAATTGTCGGCCACGACGCGGAAAGAAGGACGAACGCCCCCGAGGCCACAGCTTCCGGCTACGAGGCGAACTTCATCATGCAGAAGAAGGGGACCGTTGAAAGGATATTGACCAACGAGGACGATCAAAGCGCTTACTGCAAGGAGCACGTCCTGGTCGGTATTCCCACGATCATGCCGACGGTCGAAGTGCGGTTCGCGTCGTACGGCCACCCCACCAAGCCCAAGTTCAACTGGAACGTGACGCAGGCTGTGCGCGCTTTAGCCAACGAGCAGGGCGGGAGTCGCTTGCATCTAGACACGGAGCTCGATCTCGACGCGGAGTTCGGCGACCCCTGCCCGGGCATGCGGAAGAAGCTCGTGGTGCGGTACTACGTGCGGGGCTTCCACGGCTGCGCTCGAGTGGACGAGGACCCCATGGATTATTTAGCTACGGACATCCAGCTCGGGTATCTTGGGGGTGCGGACGATCCGTTCGGCGCCAAACCCAAGCGGAACGCGACGCAGATCGCGGTGGACGAGATTCAGAAGCTGCGGCTTGTCGACGCGACCGGTGCATCGACCGAGGTCAAAGAAGGCAAATATTCGCACTTGGGGCGGGCCTGGTGAGGGGACCGCCCGGCGGCGTGGGGGGTTGTCCCGGGTGCCGCTTTTAACTGTAATGTGTTTACTAGTCAAAAGCGTAGTCCTCGTCGGAGTCGCTCGCGGCCGCGCGGCTCGGCTCGCTGGCGTCGAAGGACGCCGTCGAGCCGACGCTCTCCGCGATGCTCTCCTCCTCGACGTCGTCCTCGGAGTAGTCGTCGGTCGGCACGACCGCCTTGGCGACGTAGGCGCGGATGAGCGCCTCGCCGACGCGCGCCTCGCGGTCGCCGTCGTCGTAGGCGACGGCGTATGCGCCATTTGCCACGCCCTCGATCTTCCCCGCGTAGTAGGCCTCCTTGCCCTCGAAGCGCGCCTCGACGCGGTCGCCGACGGCGAACTTGGGCGCCGCCGCGAGCACCGGTGGGCTCTCCGGCGCATTGGCCGGCGATGCGAGCGTGGGGGGCGACGGCGGCATCGGGGGCGACGCCGGCGGCTTGGCCGGCGACGCTAGCGTGGGGGGCGACGGCGGCATCGGCGGGCTCTCCGGCGCATTGGGCGGCGACGCGAGGACCGGGGGCGACGGCGGCGCCTCGGTCGCCAGCACGGCCGGCGACGCGGGCGACGCCAGGACGGACGGCGACGCGGGCGACGCGGGCGACGCCAAGATAGACGGCGACGCGACCTCGGGCGTGGGCGGCGCGCGCGGTGAACGCAAGGGCGGCGGCGCGCGCGTCGGCACCGCGCCGAACTGCGGCGGAATAGCCTCCTTCACGCGGTTGTCGATGGCCAGCTGGATGAGGCGCACGACCTGGGCCACGCTCACGACCCAGGGTGCCAGGAGGCGCGCGTGGGACTCCCTGAGGGAGGCGTAGACTTCTAATGCTTTGCTGTCGTCCGCCAACTGCAGCGGGATCTCCGCCAGGTCCACGCTCCCCGTCGCCTTGTCCCGGTACTCGAGCGCTAGACAGGGTTCGCCCACGGCGTACTTGACGCCGAAGCGCAGGGGCACGACGTCGACTTGCGGGTTGTCCGCCGGTTGGAGGATGCGGCCGGGCGGCGCCTCGTCTTGGGGCTGGAGCACGGCGGCCATCGTTTTCGAGGTACAGGCGGCTGCCTCGCGGTCCTTCCTGCGGTTTGTTGGCTGCTCGTTTTCGAGATCAAGGCGGCTGCCCGCTGTTGGTGTCTCGGCTTTTTTTGGATGGGGCTTCGGCGCTTTAGCCGCCGCTTTGCCAGTTTATCGATGCCAGTTCATCGAGTCCAAAACTCGAGCCCGCACGCAGCACCGGACGTACTCAGCCATCAGAGGGGGGGGGGGGGCCAGGCCAATGCTCCGGGCGCGGGGGAAAAATAACCACCCCCCCCCCCCGCTTCTGCCCCCACAAACCGGGCCTCGGTAGGCCCCGCGGGCCCCGTTGTATTTTTTCCAC
>Ga0114994_10000979_pt1 | contig 20038 bp, 18 predicted proteins | sample ArcticOcean_MG_C_9_FD_87043 | JGI IMG/M metagenome (GOLD analysis project Ga0114994, IMG submission 87043) | Marine microbial communities from western Arctic Ocean - ArcticOcean_MG_CB2_152 | ecosystem: Environmental > Aquatic > Marine > Oceanic | place: Arctic Ocean: Canada Basin | collected...
ACGGGATCATCAACGGGATCATCAACGGGATCATCAACGGGATCATCAACGGGATCATCAACGGGATCATCAACGGGATCATCCGGGTTTTCAAATCCCTCATTTACCCCCCATTTATTACTTAAAATAACATAACCAAGTAGTAGTATACCCATAATCCATATTTTATCCATACTATATCAAATAAAATAATGTCTGCTCATTCAGAAATGGAAATCCTTGCCGAAATGATGGGGGATTGTTCTCCATTCGGGGAAATTATTGAACCGGGTCAACCGAATTCATATTATAGTAGTTTTGGAATTAATTTAATGAAACAATTTGACAAGCCCGAAAATTATTTTCACTTCCTACTCGCGGTTACTGGTGATTTTAAAACATTGAGCGAAGAAGAAAAAAAAATGATTCAAACAAAAATGGGAATCTTCCCAAAAACAATTATCCAGGAAAAAATAATCTTTAAAGAAAAAAAAGCGAAACAAAACAATAAACCCAAGATCAATACAAGAGATGATTATTAATCATCTTCGTCGTCCGAAATAAGCTGGAATTCGTCTAGGGGGACAAGTACAGTTTTCTTCTTTCTCTTCTTCTTTTCATCAAGGCTCTTTTTAAGTTCTTCTAATTTTTCGGGGTGTGTTTTATAATGAATTAAATCATTGTAAAAGTGTAGAATCTTATCAATCTTACCAATCCACCAGTTCTTATCTCTTGTTACCAATGTACATTCGTATCTATCAATCCTCCAATATTTAATTTCAAAGAAATTATCTTTTAAAGAATGTTCATCCGCCCAGGCTTTTACTTCTTCATTTGTGTGATTGAGTGTAAGGAACTCATAAGATAGTTTTTCACCAACTTTATAAGTTGCAGCTACACTTTTTGGATAATTCAATGAAGTTCTACCGTTTTGTACAGAGCCATCAATTTCAAATTTGTCATTACAATATTCTTCATAGGAAGCATATTCTTCAAGCTTCACTTGAAAGAAATCGCATTCGTCTAAATCACACACTTCTAACTGCCCTTGGACTTGCATCAAATAGTGTGGTGGTACAGTTTTCGTAAATTTCCGTTTTGGAGGACACTTAATTTCAACCATCCTTCCCATGTATTCATTATTCCCATTATCATCACATATTCCGTCAGGAGAAGCCCCAAATGCTCCAAATTCGGGATGAGGGATCAATCCGAATTCCAAAACACTCACATTGTATAATTCTTCATAAAACATGATTGCCACATCTTCATATTTCACACCCCATTCAGTGATCGGATTTGGTTCAAATGGGGCTTCAATAATTTTATCATAGATTAATTCGTCGCGGCTTTTAAAATGACAATGGCCAATCGCAGATGCCAATGAACTCGCTGTTAATTTATCTTTGCGCATTTCATACCATTCGGGGGTGCGTTGTTCAGGTAGTACCAGTTTTTTAAGGTTGTCTAATTTCATTCGTCGGAGGTTAATTGTCTCTTCTGTTTGGATCTTTTTCGCTATCCCGTCTTCAATTAATTTATTAACCACGTATATTTCGGCGTCATTATTAATTTCATATTTTAAGACTAATTGTTCGAATATTTTTGGATGACTCAACGTTCCATGATAATCCGAAATAAACTTATCAATGTATTCTTTTGTAATTTCCATTTATGTTTATGTTTATGTTTATACTATAACATAAGTTTCAATTTTTAAGTAAATATTAAATTTGAAAGATTGTTTATTTATTATAATATAAATAAACAATCAATATAATAAAAAAAAATGCTAACAGGGGAAGCAATTACTACAAATAAATGTCTAATGTGTGAAAATGTAATTGAAGGGAAACCATGGATAAGCGTAGACATGGGTTGCATTGTCCACGTATGCTCTTATCTATGTGGAAAAAACATTGATACTAAACTGGGGAAAGGATATTGGAAAGATGTAATTAATAAGGAAGATTTTGATGAACCTAGACCAACGTGTCAAACCCAGAATAAAACTATCGGGGGAGATATCACTACCGGCTTCGGTCTAGATGAAATTAGAGAAGAAATAGAACAAGAAAATCAAAGGATTGAGATGATGGAAATTGAATACGAAGAATCATCAGAAGAGGATGAATATTCGGATGGGGAAAATTATTATTAATATTTTATATTAGTAATAATAATGTTAACCGAAATACGTGGAGATAGATCATTTGAAGTATTGGATGCGGATAAATATATATTTTTTTATTTTGGCGCTACATGGTGTGGTCCGTGTCAACTAGTATTACCAAAACTAACGGAATTATCAGAAAAGTACGATCCAGACATGATTGAATTTTATAAAATAGATATTGATCTAGCGGAAAATAAAACATTCTGTGATAAATGCGAAATCAAGGCTGTCCCGGCATTTTTATTATTCAAAGGGAGAAAATTTATCTCTCGTATCAAAGGGAATAATATACCCGGGGTTATTAAAATGATTAATAATAATATTTTCCCCGTCACTAATTTTGAAGTACCGAACCCAACCCAGGTAACACCAACTGAACAAATTCAAACAAATCCATTCGTAGAAAATAGAAAAGTGTTTAATAAAGATAGGATATTTCAATAATTAAATTGGTATACTATAAATGAAGAATATTGCAATTGATCCATTTAAATTATTATGTTTTTTACTAACTCTTTTATTTATTCTAAATCATTCTAGAATAATTGACATATTGAAGTAACTTTTTTTATAAATCTATTGTATATATATATATATATGGATACATTATTAGTCGTATTGTTTGTATTGGTTATATTCTCTATTTTCATTTGTTTAGAAAATAATGGATTCTTGAGCAAGTCTCAATTAATTGAAGGTATGGCTCCTACACCAGAAGAACTTCTAGAAGAAGCAAGATTATTATCAAGCCAAGGTGTATGTACTGGTCCAGATGGAACACCTATCTGGCCACGGGATGAAAGTACGTGTACTGGGTTGTCTGGGTTTGAGCTTGAATTTATAGATACGCCAACAAAAAGAACCGCATTAACGAATATCGGTACACCGGATAATGTGATTGAACGTGAAATTTCATTGAAATATGGTGATATTGTAAAAGTTGTTGGTAATGACACTGATTCGTTTATTTATAGAGGCCTAGATACGATTAATTTAGAAACTCACCCTCTTCCAGATGCAGATGTACCAGAACTAATCGCTCTATTCCCCTATAAGGAGACCATCAACAATCAGGAAAAACTAGAATATTGTTATAATGATAATGGATTGGTAGATGCCGATCTTACGAAGGAATCGTGTCAAGCCGCGCCCCATAACGGTACATTTCTATCCCCTGTCCTTGAACCCGGTTTTGAGTTCAGTGCATTAAGTGACGATTTTAAAAGTGTAAGTTGTCAGGATAATGGAACGACCGTTGGGGGTATACCATGTTTTCAAGCTTCACAAATTAAACCATCACATTGTGTTTCATATGATGGAATTACTAATTCGGGGGACCGACAAGTATTTCAAATTAAACCGATCTCATTCTGGAAATCAAATTATATCCTTAACTCTAATACGCAAATAGATGAATTATGTAGCGGGGTCCCGACTGATAACACCTGGAACTACAACAGTAATCTAAATACGATGATGGATAGTCAACAATTCGCAGAATTACTAACACAGGTTGAAAGCACGGTAGATCAAGGACTAAATTCAGAATTTGAGAGTTATTTTACTTCCTCACAGGCGAACAATAGAGTTCTCCCGGATAATCAATTGGCACTTCAGGCACAACAAATACAGGCCAGAACGGACTACCTGAATGCCAGTTGTAGTTTTGAAGGTAATTCCCTTACCCCCCCAACACCGTACCATGGGAATACAACGAGAAATACTTCTAATCTGTATGTATGTGCTGATGGGAATGCTATTAACGCAACGACTATATCCGAAAATTGTAGTCCGGATCAGTTAACGTGTGATTCCAGTTTTGCAAAAAATGACCCTGCGATATTGATTAAGCACGTACAATGTTCAAATGGTCAGTTCACATATACGGGATGTGTCGCAGATACATGTACACTTCCAGCTGATTTCGATGTTAATTATCAGATAATCAATAACCATACGGGTAAACAGGCTGGGGATAGCGTCACCATCAATGATTTAAAAAATATGGTAGATGACACATTGAATGTTCGTTGTAAACAAGGGTATAGTGGGACTCCATCAATTACATCATGTAGGGATACAGGGACCGGTATGTTGATCATTGATGGTTGCACCGAAAATGTGTGTTCTCTAGGAGATACAAGTGGATATGATATCCCCAACCAATCTTCGCAAACTGAATCGTTGTCATCCTTTTACAATAATAATAATATGAACATCTCTCATACCGTGGCGACGGATTCAAGTAATCCTCTTCCCTTTTTAAAATGCGAATCACCCAATAATTACCATTTACTAAATCCCGGCGACGCAGGATATAATGAATTTATGGTAGATGTCACGAATGGAGTAGATTTAAAGGATCATGTAATGTATCCTAAAGCCACCTGCAATGTTTCACCCGATCCAAACATAACATCCGAATTTACATTCAGTGGATGTTATCCGAATCAATGTCAAAATCCCTCTCGCGTGGGACAAAATAAGTTTTATGATGGTACTTATTTGAAGCCCGAACATATGGAAGATACCAGTAAGGTTGAACAAATCGGCAACCATAAATATGTTCAATATCAATATGATAATATTACTTCGTCAAACGATAATATTGGTCTTACGGACATTCAAAATAAAATCAAATGTGGGAGAAATTATACCAAAGAAGGTGAATCCGGATCAACGGATAATGATAATAAAGAAGTACCATCTGAAAAAATTAAATGTTATAATTTCTTTGACTTCAATACTTTGAGCGATCAAGGTGACAAATACGCACCAACCTATAGTAAAAAACTACCCGATGGATCGTTTTCAACACCACCGCCAACTTTAACGGACTTTCATAGTAATTGGTTATCTGATAATACAGACATACCAATGGTTGGTTCACGTATTTTACCCTTTTCGGTATCAGGTTGTTTAGAAAACTACTGTACATGGCCAACGGGTGGCGGAGTTACACCTGTATATGAGGCCCCTCGTGTACGGGACCAAGTCAAATCGGGATTATCAGATGATGAACTTGGTTTATTACAAGAAAATGGACTGCGTTTTCAACTTGGGTACCAATATGATAGTACAACTTCACCAACGATAGATTACACATCCAAAAAAACCGCAAAAGAGTTCGTAGGTTATAATGAATCAACTGATACGGTGAATATAAAATGTGTAGGTGAAAGTGATAATAACACGGGTAATATATGTGAAGAAGAACCAACATTTACAATCGCAGAAATTAATGAAATGGTTATGAATGTACCACCCAACATCAAATCAAAAGGGAATGCTTTACTTGGTGAAGCCCCCATATCAATGGACGCCACGGAATTAGCGAGTGTCGGTCGTGGGGGAGATTTTACAATATCTAGATGTTGGAATTCGGTAACAACCGGCGAAGATCCACATGTTACGTGTCAGGGAACAGATTGTTCGGTACTTGAATCTAGTACATGTGAAGCAAGCGTCGGTGGATGTCAACAGAATAAATGTACGTTGGCGGCAACAAATGCCGTGGGGGGTACGCGCATATTAATTGAAACACTTGACTCAAACGGTCAAGTTACTTTTAAGTCGGTTGGAGGAATCGAACAAGATGGAGGGGAAAATATGACGGAATCGTTCAATGTTGATCAAATAAGAAATATTACATGCGATTACAATCATTCCAAACCGGCGACAGGAGGGGCGGCGGGTCTATATGGGGGTGGTACAAGTATGCAAAATATTAAAATTGAATGTAATAGCGATGGGGGAACTTTCACAATTGAAAATCCGTGTGATACAACTGTGTGTGGTACTCAAATCAACAAAATAGATGGTTTGATTAATTTAACTTCAAGTGGTGGGGACCCAAATACGATTTGTCCGAATCAATCGTGGATAGATTCTCATGATTCTTTTTATGGGAGCTCACCACCAACATCCGTTACGTTAGATACTTACACAAATATCCAAGGGGGTGATTCTTGTAATGATGATTCCTTGACAAACGATGTTTTATATGATTTTAATAAATCTAGATATAAAGATATTGGGGCGGGCCGTTACGAATGTTATAATCAAAATACTATCCCACCAATATCAGCGGTAACTGGATTGACATCTATTGGCGACGTTACCGAACGCTGTAATTATGAACCCGATCTGTTTGGTGAACCCCGAAAAACCGTTGGAGGTTGCCAACCAAGGCTATGTACACTACAACCACTTTCAGATGGCTACGAATACCATTCAAGTTTGATGGTTGGTGAATCTTATTCAACCGATGGTATTTTGAACAGAGACTACTATCAAGGTGTTAAACCGGCTTATCTAAGTCAAGCTGATTATGACACGTTAACGTATAACACAGATGATTTAATAAAATGTGAAGCCGGATACCACGGAACTGTTTCTTTGTCGTGTAGTCAAACCAAAGAGTTATATTCTACCAGTGCCCCTGATTTCGTAATTGGAGGGTGTAATATCAATCAATGTACTCTCCCACCAACCCTAGATCCAAACATAGACACCAGTTCGTTGACCAGTACAACCGATTCTATGACAGTAGATACCTTGACGGATCAAGTCACCGGGATCAAGTGTGGAACGAATACATCCGATACTCCGGGTACAACCATTACATGCGGTACAGATAATGGTGTATTTAGTGGGTTAGACACAATGTGTACGCAAAATGAATGCACGTATCCCACCCCCATAGAACCGGACCTTCCGGATGGTAATTATGATAATCGGGTACGCGATATAAACGTGATTCCAGAACAAGAACTACCATCCGCCCTCCAGGGTGGGGCAAGTCCATTGAAAACATTGATATCCACATATATGGTTCCACCGTCAGACCATAATATCTGTTATGAAAATCTACCAAGTATTCCTGGAATTCACCCCATTTCTGATTTTTCATCTGTATCATGTAGTGACAATTGCACCGGTACACCCGTTATAGAGTGTAATACCCCGAACATTGCTATGGATATTCGCGGTTGTAAAGAAAAATACTGTAATCTCCCCGCATTTACGTCGCCGGATAATATTTTATATAATTTCGGAAGTGTAACAGATAAATTAGAACTTGTTTCGCGTATGAATGGTGCTGGTACCGCTGCGGGCATAACCCCCAATCAACGCGACATAGTGTTTTCTGGTGAAAATGTTGTTCTGACTTGTTCGGCGTTTGCGCAACAAGACGATCCATCTGTCGCCCCAACAATGGAATGTGTGACGGAAGGACAAGATTTTATATTATCGGGATGTTCTCAATTGGTTCAGCCGACCGAAAACAATACCACCGGACATATTATCTATAGTTATTATCCAACCGGTTGCCCCATCTCGAAAGATAATGCATTTATTCATTTGAGTGGTGCCGATTTATTTGGACAGGGGACAAATACTACAGGTGAATCGGTTACTCATTCTCTAGATAGAACAATTCTATCAGGGGTAGGAGAGTTTTATTACTACAAGAATAGTGAAACAGATCCAGATAATCCACCTATACACACGTATTCTTCAGAAGAACCAGAAGGATGGACTCAAAATGGGGATAACGGATGGTATAAAATAGAAATGGTACTGAACTATACAGAATTAAGCCTTGATCAGATTAATTCCAGAATGCAGACATTTATGGATATTAATAAAGATATGTGTGATAAAATAAGTAGTTGTGATGGAATGAATGTTTCACGTTTCAATAGACTAACATCAGAAATTGACGCGGTAGAAAAAGCAGATGCACGAGATCCAATGAATGGCTCTGTAAACATTTCTATTTTGAGTTCGTATTTAGCTGATAATACTAATAATATATTAGAATACGGGACAATGAAAGCGGAACAGAAAGATGTTCGGTGTAATGCCCACATAGACGCAACGGTTGTAGGGTTTCACAATGATTGGGGGCAAAATACAAGTGTCGGAGGGAATTCGTATGTTTATAATTCATATGGGACACCGACGAAGGATGTACTAAATCACTCTGTTATCTCCAATAATTCAGCGATCTACTTCAAGAAAATAACGTTGAGTGATGGATCGGGTGATTCAAATATGGGTTACACCAATGTTGATGAACCGGATACGACACGGTAAATTTAACTACATATTTAGATTTAAAGATTTATCATAAAAGTTAAAGTAAAATGGACGACGGAAATATATTAACAACAACATTTGATTCTCTTAATCTTAAGGATCATCTTTTAAGAGGAATTTATTCATATGGGTTTGAGAATCCATCCAAGATTCAAAATGAAGCAGTACCTCTTATTATCAATGGACGCGATTTAATTGCGCAAGCACAGTCGGGTACGGGGAAGACGGGGGCATTCCTTATTGGAACTTTGGAAAAAATAGATGTTTCTATCAAAGGGACACAAATCTTGATTTTGGCTCCAACCCACGAACTCGTTCACCAAATTCACGAAGTAGCGAGCGAGTTAAGTAAGTTTTTAAATATTTCTATTATGGAAGTTGTCGGTGGGACAAGCGTACAAGAATGTAGACAGGGTCTTGACAAACAACCCCATGTCATTATCGGGAGCCCAGGGCGTGTCCTTGATATGATTCAAAAGAATTTTTTATATACTGATAATCTCAAAACTCTTATTTTTGACGAAGCAGACGAAACGTTGTCATTTGGTTTCAAAGACACGATTTATAATATTGTCAAATCTATTCCTAAAACATGTCAAATATGTTTATTTAGCGCTACAATTCCGGATGAACTATTGGAATTGAGTAGTAGTTTCATGAATAATCCACAAAAAATATTAGTTGATAAAGAAGCATTAACATTAGAGGGTATTACTCAATTTTTTATTAACATACGTATTAGTGATTGGAAATACGATGTTTTAAAAGATTTATATGATACAATTAATATTGCACAATGTATTATTTACATTAATTCAAAGAATAAATTAATGGAAATATATGAACGTTTGATCGCTGATAATTTCCCAGTTTCATACATCCACGGTGAATTATCTTCGTGTGAACGCAAAGAAGTAATGAAACAATTTCGTAGCGGCAATACCCGTATTTTACTTTCTACCGATTTATTATCAAGGGGAATTGACGTACAACAATTATCCCTTGTCATCAATTTTGATCTACCAAAATCAAAAGAAGTATATATTCATCGTATTGGTCGTAGTGGTAGGTATGGTCGCAAAGGCGTTGCAATTAACCTTGTAACTGACAGAGATATGCCCCATATGAGAGAGATTGAGGAATTTTATGAAACCAAAATTGTAGAAATGCCTCAAAATTTAGAAGATTATCTAAGTGTATAATATATTTATGCCCGCAGATTTAAAAAATTGTATGGGTCCGTTATGGACCCCTAAATTATGGGAAGAAATTAATAATGAAAAGTACCTGAATACGAATTGTTATTCATATGCATTTAATTATGTTGAATATGGTTCCGAAAAACTACAACCAGGTGAAATTCACGGAAAGAAATACAAATCTACGACGTGTAAGGAAATTATCAAAAAAATGAGAAATGATTATGTAAATGATAATATTGAAGATGCAAAATTAAATGATTCTCTACCAAAAGACAGATACAAAATAGCATTATTCATTGACCCGGATAAAGATAAAGGTAAAGATAAAGATAAAGATAAAGATAATCTTGATTATCATTTTTACCGTCAAGACTGTAATGGTTCGTGGAGCCATAAACCAGGGACAAATGACGCTACAAATCAAGATGCCAGCGGGGATGCAATCACAAATCCCGAAGAAGCGGATAGAAATTATGAAAACCAATGTAGGACGGGTGATTCAAATGAATGTGATGAAGAACACAATTATAGTTTATTCTGCGGGTATTTTTCAATTCCCTTGAATAGTTCATATGGTCCGGTGACCCGTTTTATAGAAAGAGAAGGGGATAAGGATAAGGATAAGGATAAGGATAAGGATAAGGGTAATTAGTTTTTATAATTTCACAATCAATATTTATATTTAAAAGGTGCGCGTAAATATGATAATAATATAATTTTTGTTTAATTAAATGGGCGATTTAAATATTGATCATGATCCGGATAATAAAATGTTGAATTTAGAAAATGGAAGGTCCGAAACAGGTATTACTCTTAAACAAGACGAAAGTACTATGCTAGGTGTTGAACTACTTGCAAATCCAACAAAATCTAAAGTAGATTTAAATGTGACAGATAATATTTCGGGTGGTTATTCAAGTGGGGAAGAATCTGTAAAAAGTCATAAAAACGTAACGGTAAATGAAGATTATGATTTTTTCCATAAAGTAACTGATAATGTAGATGAAAGCGTAGATGAAATTAAAAATACCCGGCCTCCTGTACCCGAGGATGATCCTATGATTAATCCCGGTGGCGGGGAAAGTGGCGAATACCGATCAATCAATACAATGAATTCACAAGATATCAAAAATGAGAAAATTGACCTTATTTACAAGTTCAAAAAACTAGAAGGTCAGGGGATAAGGACGACCATGAATTACAATATGAATTCTCAATTAGAAGACATGCGAAATGAATATTTTAAACTCAAGAAACAAAGGGAAATTGAGAATTCCGTTAAGTTTCAAAGAAAAGTTATGATGGCCGGAATTACTGGATTGGAATTTTTAAATAATAAGTTTGATCCATTTGATATCAAACTAGATGGGTGGTCTGAATCATTAAATGAAAATATAATTGATTACGACGAAGTATTTGAAGAATTAGCTGAAAAATATGGTGGTAATTCGGAAGTTGCGCCCGAAATTAAACTTTTAATGATGTTAGGTGGTAGTGCTTTTATGTTCCACTTAACGAATACATTATTTAAATCGTCTATCCCTGGTATGGATGATATCATGAAACAGAATCCAGATTTAATGAAGCAATTTGCAAAGGCTGCGGTTGGTTCAATTGGTCAAGAAGAGAATAGAGTGCCTCAAGCGGTTAGAAAAAATATACCTAGGCCAACCCCAGCTCCCACACGGAAAGATATGACGGGTCCAGCTGGAATGAATGATATTATGAATGAAATGAATTTTCAATCTAATAATTTCCCCGACCTAGATACATTATCTATGATGAGTGGTGACAGCGATAGAAAAAGCAGTGGTAGTGGTGTAACACTTAATATTTAATCAGATTTAATTAACATTTTTCATTTGATTTAGTTCACCAATAATAAATTCTATTTTTTTATCATTTGTAATCGTATCATACTTTTCTTCCTTTTTATCAAAAAAGAAGAGATCCCCATTAAATAATTCTCCTATCACCAATACAAAAATAATCGTCAAAACAACAGCGCATTGAATATCTCTTGTAGCCATGAAAAATGCACAAAAAATGAAAAACTTCCTCACAATTGGATGATGGACTAATTTTTTCTGTTCCTCACTTAATTCTGTGATAATATAACGCCCTCCAATCGTAACAAAAATCATCATTGATCCAACGAAAAATTTGTTTTCATTTAATTGTTCTATAATATTTTGAATCATTTATATATATATAATTGTTAAAAAAAAAATATATTTATATATTAATATTCCATAGTATGATGATTTCACATGGTGCTTTATTAGAAGATGTATATGGGACGAATGATATAAGTATAAAAAAAAAGAAGAAAGAAAAGAAAATACGGAGTAATAATATAGTTCATTTTCTCCCAGAGATGGAAAAAGATATGGAAAAAGAAAAACAAAAGCACGTCTTTCCAGAACAACTTGAAAAAATAGATGATTTTGATACATCATTCCACCGGGATACTAATATAATGCCTTTTGGAGATAGTAATTTTTTTAACTTGGATGGAACGAAAGACATGTTTGGAAGATATTCGCCCGCGCCACCGCTACAGTCTCCACCGGACAATAAAGAAACCAACGTACAACCAAATGATAATCAGGTTCCACCGACAACCATGCGAAATGTAGAGGTCAAACAACCTCCTCCAAAACAACATCTCCCCCAACAGCCACCACCGTGGGACAAGGGTGTAAATATATCACAAGATGATTATGATGCATTTCAAGAATTTATAAAATTTAAATCCCAGCAAAAAATAGCGATGATGAATGAACAAGAAACTTTATCTCAAAATAATTCGGAAGGATTTGCAAATGTAAATGATGATTTTAATGATGTCCTATTATTCGGACTACTCGGTATCTTCTTTTTAATCTTCACCGATTATATCTATAAGCTTGGTAGAAAATCATATTAATTTATTTTTATATTATATATATGGATTGCCACATTTTACTATTCCTGTTATTAGTATTCCTTGTCATGATAAGGAATACTAATACTATCATTGAAGGCCATGGTGAAAATTTAGAAACAACTACAAACTATTCAACCATCGCAAGGGAAAAAATACAACAATTTAGAAGAGACCTTGATGGCGTGGTTGATTTAGATGATGAAACGATGGATCATATTTTAAGAAATAATATTTTAAAAGCCCAGTTATTATCGGATATAAAAAACCATTCAAACCCCGAAGTAGTTACAAATAGTGGTAATTATAACCAAGAAATAATTGATATATTAAATGAGTTAATGACTGATGTGGACGAGGAAAGGATAGAAATTTATGATGGAAATAAAGAAGAATTAAGAGGTTCTATCAATGACAAGGTAGCGGAAGATATCGTATTATATGGTAATCGCGTTGAAGTAATCACAAAGAAATACTTGGACCGAAAATACCGTGATTTAGAAGGACAATATAAAACACTCTTATCTTCCAATCAATGTGAAGGTGCCGAAAAAAAAGCGAGAAAAGAGGAGAAAGATATTTGTTCTGTAAAACTCACAACAAAAGAAGATGAAATAAGTGTTAAAGAAAAAGAAATAAAAGAATTAGGCAAAAAAATAGCGCAGGCAGAAAGGATTAAAAAAAAAATGAAATCAATAGACCGTTATATGAACCGCATTAAACGTATTAGTCCAAGGATGGGGGGATATTGTGGTGGTAGGACCCCCGGGAGACATCGGAGGCATTGTGGTGGTAGGACTGTCAATAAAAATACATGTAATAAAACATACAAAAAATACCGTGGTAAAAACCTTCAATGTCAGTGGAATCATTCTAGAAGATCGTGTGATTTTTGGCAACCCGGAAGACCCAATACAAAGAAATTGTGCTAACAACTACATTAATTCATTCATTTTTTGTCTCATCGCGGACATATCATAATCATTCAATAGATTACCGGATGGTTTATACTCGTCTATCAATTTATAATCCCCTTGACTTTTGATTTTTTTATTTGGTTGATTTTTCTTAAACTTTTTTAATTCCCAGTTTACAAATAACCAGTTTGGCTCTAGATACATGTACTCAAACCCGTCTTTTTGCAATGATTTCATTAAATATTCTTTTAAATCTTCTATGTTGTACAATGGAACACCGATAATAAATTCCGGTATCTGAAAAAAACAATATGTTTTCTCATTTTTAGCATTGTACGTTACGCGGTTGTGTAGTTTTTTTAAAATGTCATCAAACTTTTCATATCTTTTTATATTTCGTGAATACATAGTTTCATAAAGTGAATTGATATCTAAAGAACTCATAATAAGTATGGAATAAAAAAAAAAAAAATTTTATTAATATTATGAAACCCGATACATTATTTTTATCTGGTGGTGGGGTTAATTGTATTGCTTTTCTTGGATCATTCAAGTATTTATTAGAAAATAATACCATCAGTCCCGGTTTTAAAAGTGTAAAAAACATTGTCTGTGTGTCTGGTTCATCCCTCTATATCATACCCTTGCTTTTAGGTTATTCTTTAGATGCAACGATTAAAATATCTATTGAGGTTGATAACAAATTAATACTCGGTGATAGGGCCTTTGATTTAAATAATATATTTGTCAATTTCGGACTATATGATAATAATTTCTTTGATCGCCTGATTTCTGTTATTTTAAAACAGAAAAACATACCACGCATGATTACTCTTGAAGAGTTCTACAAACATACAAATATAAATTTGGTTTTTAAAACAACCAATATCACCAAATATAAAATTGAATATATGAACCATATCTCACATCCAGAATTACCATTGATATATGCCGTCAAAATGACTACATGTATTCCACTACTCTTCAAACCAATCAAATACAATAATTGTTTATATGTGGATGGTGGGTTATGTGGTAATTTTCCGATAGAATATAACAAAAAAATAAAATCAAATAATTATATAGGTATTCACATCAAAGCAAAGGAAGAAACTGAAGAAATAACAGATATATTATCCTATCTCACACGATTACAAATGGTACCATGGTCTCCATATGACGATTGTACTAAAAATGGTAAAAATACCATATTAATTATCGTAGAAGGTCCGGGTACTAAATTTGATAAAACGAAAGATCAAAATATGAAACTATTAAACCAAGGCTATAAAATGACCGAAAAGTTTTATGCACAGTGACCACTTACATACCGATAAAAATCATCCCTTGAATTGATACCGAATAGATGGGACCGTGAACTAGATACTATCTTTTGATAGATCTTCACCCAACATTGATCTTGACTTTCAAAATACCTACCACCGTGGAATAATAGTTTCTTTGTTTCACACCAATCCCCTGGGGAAGTGGAAAGGTTTAGAACCTCTTTAGAAACACCAATTGCAGTTGTCCTTGAAAGTTCCTTGAAAAGGCATTTGATCAATTCTCTTTTTTGTGTATCAATCATATCTCTTTTTTTTCCAACAAATAGTTTCTTCTCACGTTTTTTCCTAACTCTTTCAGAAAGGATTATATTTAGATTATTCTCCTTTTGTTGACCCATACCCGAATACCTTTTTGTTAGTTTCTCAAAATCATCACTTGAAAGGTTCTTATAATAATAACCGGATCTATTAATACCGGTTTGTACATGGTCTTTATATGTAGAGATACTCATACCGTCCTTAAAAAATTCAGTTTGAAGCCCGTAAAGCTTGTCTAATCCGGTCATCTTTTTTTTCTTATGTTGTACGTGTGTCTTTCTCGTTTTCTTGGCGTCTGAAACAAAGTTCACCCGAGTACGTCCATCTTGTTTATTACACCGATACATTTTATTTAAATAAGTTTCATTTTTTTAAATCAATTTTAATAATTCCGTTTAATCGTCAATCGGTTTGAAATTGAACTTGGGGGCACGCTTCGTACCGTTTGCACATCCATCCGATACTTTCACCCCGAATACACATCCATATTCATTTTTCTCCTGTTGTTTAATCAATGCTTCTTTGACCTCCTTCTTCTCGGGTCTCTGTTTTGGAGGATAGCCTTCGTCGTCACACCACCTTTCCCACGCATCGTATAATTCATCAAATGTATTGAAGCCTTCGCACTCAACTAGATCAGCGTCAACCCAGTTGGCAATAACATCATTACATGTTTTATATGATTTGGTTTTATCCTTTACTTCCTTTGGAGGCTTGGTACCTTCTTTGTTATAGATTCTATATTTATCCAATAGTTTTACAACGAATAAGACATTCCATAATTCTAGTTTCTTTGTTAACTGTTCATCCGCGATATACTGATGTGGATTCGCGGGAGAAGGACGTGGATCATCTGTAAACTTTGAGATATATTCTACGACTTCAATACGACGCCAAATACCCCCATCATTACCACCTAGTTTCGGAAGCTCATTACACATAAGAATAATTTTGAATTGGGGTTTGAATTGAGATGTCTCTTTATATAAACCCCGGGTGGTCATTTTATCACCACCCGACATTAGTTTTAACTTACCCACATAAATCGTATCACACCTTTCGGGTTCTGACATCCACACAAATCGGGCATGCTTGATACTTTCTAATTCAGGTGATGCAGAAGATGAACTTCCTTTTTTAGTTGTTAAATATCCAACATCCATTGAACGACTGTAATCGCCTAGAGCCATTTCAATCAAATCAACTAACTTTGATTTACCATTACCGCCAGAACCGACCCAGAAGTAGAATTTTTCCTCTCGGACCTCGCCCGATAAACAACTGGATAGAAAACGGATGGTATACTCCCTTACATCGGGATTAGGGAATACCTTTTCTAAAAAGTCATTTAATCCGTCATTTAATTCATTGTAACATTCTACTTCTTTGACAACTTCCAATATATCATCTATCCCCAATGGTAGCATTGTTTTCGGTATAGGGAGAGATAGCTGCGTTGATAAACTAATGTAATCCGATGGTAGCCCGCCACGGAATATTCCTTTATTTAAGTCATAAATTCCATTTTCAAAACCAATTAGATTTTTTTGATCGTCCAGTTTGTCAATAAACTTATTATCATAGAAATATTCTTTGCATTCCTTCATAATTTTATCCTTGTATCCAGAATCTTTTAGCTTAATGATAACCTTACCACAATTAGCGACACGGTTATCATACATCGTGCGGAAGTCTGATTCTTCTTCGTATTCTTTTGCTTTCTCCTGATACTTCTTTTGATAATAGATGTACAAATCTACAATTTCATTTGAAAGACGAGAACGTAGTTTGTGACCTTGTTCTGTCAATTCCCATCGGCCACCAATCCACTCATTGAAGAAATACCACATATTATCCCTAATATTTGAACAGACAAAGCAATCCTTGAAATAATGAAAGATAACATTCGCTACATCCGCGTGGGGTCCGGTTGCTTTATCTCCACGAATACTAATGGCCACCATGTTTTCAAGGGAATCTCGGAGAATATTTTTATATCCATTTGGGTTATCTTGTTTTGCCCAGAAATGTAGAGATGCAATTGTAATGTGCTTATTATTGTTCCTCTGAAACCAGTCCCATTGTTTGTTACATTCACTTGAATCGTTATACATACTCCATTTCTTACTAAACGCAATCCAGATTGGTAGTAGGTCCCGTGATATACCATTCAAACAATACCCCACATCCAACCAATCATTATAATTACTGGCCCGTGCAGGGGATAAAATCATGGTTAGTTCCTTCGCAATTTTTAAATCGTGGTTCTGGGTAGCGGTCAAAACAGCCGGATGAATCTCAATGGACTCAATGCTCTCCATTGAGCTGCTATGTTTTAATGTTTTCGGTTTAAGTTGGTTCTTAAGTTCGTCCTTATATACGACATTAATATCCGCGTGATTTACAACACTATTATTCTTAATAATCTCCAATGGATCCTCTAGATACATCTCAATTGGAAGGTCAATTAGTGAATCATTGGATAATTTTTTAATACCTGTTAATTTATACCGCATCTCTTCGTTCGGTTTTCCAGAACCATAAATAAACCAATTACCACCTTTGTAGATGGCCTCATCTACAATTTCACCCATTGTATTCGATGGAGGGATTTTTCCTTCCTGTTCAAAGATCTCACGATAACTACATTCAATTAGTAATTCCCGTAGTTTACGATACGTCTTTTTCCCAGCTACGATATAAGGGAATAAGAAATGAATTCCATCTTTAGATTTATATCCCTGTTGTGGAGCACTGCAAATGTTATCTTTTTCCATAACCCAACATACTTTTTGCTCTTCTGATAATTCATAAAGTGTTTCAATATTAGAAAAGAAGTTCTTAATAATTTTATTCAAGATAACATCGTTGTATTGACGTTCTTGTAATTTATCTTTGTATTTGAAATCAAGATCAATTACAAGTCTGCATTGATCCTGTATTTTTTCAACAATTGAGAGTTTATCATTTTCAACAAACAATGAGTGAGAAAGTAATTTATAAAATTCGGGTAGTTTATCATCTGGGACAGTATATGATTTCCCAGGACTCGGGGCATAGATTATATGAGTGTGTTTTCCATTTTCTGTTTTGGGGTGATTATTAAGAAAACCTACTAATTCCGAATAAACCATAATAGTTCTTCTATATTTTATTTTTTATATAATATATATTTCAAATTTAACTTTAATATTTAAGAAATATTGAAGAATACATAGTATTAACATGGACAAAAATGCAATTAAAAGAATTTTAAACAAAGATATGAAAGAAATACAAAAACAAAATTTAAATTCTCTTGGAATTTATATTGATTTTAATGAAGCGAATATACTCGAGGCCAAAGCAATGATTGTTGGTCCAAAAGATTCATTGTATGAAGGGGGGTTTTTATTTTTTAATATTCAATTCCCTAAAAATTATCCTTACGCACCCCCAGATGTAACATATGTTCCAAGGAATAGTGTACGGATACACCCGAATATATACGCAACGAGTGGTACGGGGGGGATGGGTAAAGTATGCCTTTCTATCTTGGGGACATGGTCCGGTCCAAAATGGACTAGTATTATGGATATATCCACAGTACTTCTAATAATACAATCACTCTTAGATAATAACCCATTACATCACGAACCGGGTCAAGAAAACAATAAAACAAAACAAAACGATTTATATAATGAAGTAATCAAATATGAAAGCATCAATACACTCTTGATTAAAAATATCATCCAGCCAATGGAACCATTTCATATGTTCCATAAAAATATGAATCAAGAATTAAAAAACTACAATGAATCTATCCTACAATTTTTGAATGAAAACAAAGACAAAGAAAGAAAGAACATTCAAGTTGGATTATATCGGATTAATGTTATTTTAGATTATCATAAATTACATAATCTTTATAAAAATTATATTTGTAAATTATTGGAAATTTAAATTTGATATTATTTATAAATTAAATATTATAAATAATAAGTTAAATGGAAATAAATTTTTGCGACCAGTGTGATATGAAACTTGACTACTATGTTGATTCGGAAACATCCGATGGATCGGATAAATTATATCTTGGTTGTAAGGCGTGTGGATTCAAGAAAGAACACTCCGGTGAAGCGTGCATTTATAATAATGATTATAAAATAGATAAAAGCAAAATCATCAATCAAAATAAATATTTAGAATACGATATAACACTCCCAACCATTAATGGTAATCAGAACATGTCGTGTCCGAATGATGAATGTATATCCAATAAAGAAAAGATACCCTCTGAAATTTTATATATTAAGTATGACTACGAAAATCTGAAGTTTTCGTATATTTGTAAACACTGTAAACAGAATTGGACGAATTAAATTATTTAAAATTTGAATAATTATAATATATATTTATAAAACAATGGCAGAATATAATTCATCCGAAGAAGAAGAAGACTTTCAACAATACGAAGTTAAAAAATCACTTGATTTAGAAACATTTTATGCAACGTATGATACATTGAAAAAATCATATATTACAAATCCCAAGTTAAATAAATATGAAAAAACAAAAATAGTTCATGAAAGGGCTCAACAATTGGCAAATGGAAGTGTTTCATTTCTCAAAAATCCCGAAGTATATAATAATGTCCTTGATATCGCAATGGAAGAATTAAATCAACATAAAATTCCATTTATTATTGAGAGACCGGTTCCAAATGGCGTTGAATACTGGAAATTAGAAGACTGTACTTTATAAATAAACTGTATCAATTTGAGTCTAATTTTATCTTTTTTTATCTTTTTTATAAAAAAATTATATATGTATAAATTATAAATGAAAAACGAAGATTTATGTATGTTGTTAATGGTTGTTGTTTTAGTATTATTAATTTCAAGAAATACGAATGTGTTTGAAGGGTTTGGTCCAGGTTCCAATGGATTGGATGACCTGATGGGTGGTCCGCCAACTGGTCCGCCAACTGGTCCGCCAACTGGTCCGCCAACTGGTCCGCCTGGTGGTCCGCCGGGTGGTCCGCCAACTGGTCCGCCGGCCATGCCGCCTATGCCGCCTATGCCGCCTACGCCGCCTATGCCGCCTACGCCACCTATGCCGCCGACGCCTCCTTCCATGCCTCCTTCCAT